>Ga0209296_1001339_pt1 | contig 19026 bp, 10 predicted proteins | sample S_130206_EF_Meta_FD_187319 | JGI IMG/M metagenome (GOLD analysis project Ga0209296, IMG submission 187319) | Freshwater microbial communities from Lake Simoncouche, Canada to study carbon cycling - S_130206_EF_MetaG (SPAdes) (version 2) | ecosystem: Environmental > Aquatic > Freshwater > Lake ...
TAGTATTGTCCTGCTTGTATGTGTATTGCTGATTGTGATTTTACTGTTGACCCAGTACCAGTAATAACAGTTGGTAATGTTAAATCACCCGTTGTGTCAAAGGTCCAATGATTGGCATTTGTTGTGGCAACAACAACATTACCACCATGATCAATCTTGACAAATTGATCGTCATTGCCTAGATACAGGTCAGTGGTGCCACCGCCTGCGGTCAAGTGTATGTGATCACCTTCGCCTTCAGCAGTTGGATAAATTAGCAATGCTTGATAAACGTTGGCTCCGCCTGCGGGTGTAATTCGAATAGCACCACTAATGCCACCGCCTTCTGCAATAGTGCCACCAGCTGGTAGTTGTAAAGAACCATCTGTGCCAAAGGTCCATTGATAATCTGTATCTATGTTGTTAGTATTCAATACAATAGGTCTAGAAATGGCTGTTATTTCTGTTTGGCCGATTGCTGTATATATTACCCCAGTAAAATTGTTGTCAGGTCCTCCGTCAGGTCCTGCCCAACTAAAACTAAAATATCCTGGCCCACTAGAGTTCCAACATTGGATTCGTATAGGATAAAAATTATTTGCGGTTAGTTCAATAGTATTAAAATTATTTGAATTATATCCGGTGTATATACTACTATTTCCAGACGTATATCCTGCAATTGCATTGTCTCCAATCCAACATTTAGCATAATCATCGCCATATAAAGTAAATGTGTAAAGACCAGTTACAGGTGCCTTAAAGTATCCCACATACTGGAAACTATAATCAGCACCACCTACCAAGGAATCATCGTAGCTTTCAATAAATGTTGTTATAATGCTAGTTTCAATAAGTGTAGCAGTTGTAAAATAATTTACATCTCCGTTTGAACTTCCTGCATATTTTGTTCTTACAAAGCCTTGTATTGGTGTAGTTTCATTTATATAACCACCTTCTGGTAATGTTAAACTACCATCTGTGCCAAAGGTCCAATAATGTTGGGCACCAATCTCTGACGAAGAAATCTCAACCCCACCAGCACTTGGAAGTTTTACATAGTTATTGTCATCACCTAAGAATAAATCAATAGCTTGCTGACCTGCCTTCATTATGTGGAAATGACTTTCCCCACCCGCACACTCTGCTAGGTTGCCTAGCAATATTGTGCCACGGGCTGTGGTTATTGGAACACCAACGCCAGCTTCACCGTCACCTATAGTAGAACCATTGGGCAATGTTAACACTCCATCTGTGCCAAAAGCCCAAGTGTTGTTATCCACATTTACACTGATGCCATCGTGGAAGATGTCAACAAAGTTAGTGTTGGTGTTAAGCCCAAATCCACTGGGGACTGGTGTTGCTTGTAGACTTAATCCATAAGCACCTGAAATAGTGTGATAGTTGCCCGCGGCCTTTTGTACTGTTAACACTGTGGCCAACGGATGTAAGGCTGGCTCGGCAGGATGTGTTAATGTCAACGTTCCATCTGATGACATGCTAAACGATGAATCACCGTTTACCAAACTATCACCGGTTCCGCCTAACACTGAGTCACCGTTGCTATCAACAATGTCACCACCTTCCGGTAGTTCTAGCACACCGTCATCTCTAAAGGTCCACATGTTGTTGTTAGACTCGATAGTAACCTGCTGTGCGGCCAATTCAATGTTACCAGTAGTTCCATTGTTGGGTAGTGGAGCACCGCCAGCTTCGATAATAACATTACCACCTACACCTTCGTCACTACAGTTTGCACCTTTGATGTATACTGGCATGCCGGTATCAAAACCACTTTGTATAACAACCATACCAGTATCTGCATCAACATCGACGAACTGTACATCATCACCTAGATGATATCTTATAGGAGCCCCGGCCTCATATAATTCAGTAAAATTTTCATTTACTTTAATAAATGCATTTCTTAACTTATCCCCTGTTTTGTCATTAGGGGTTGATCCAGTTACAATTAATTTTTGAGCCATTATACTCTCCCTACAGCAATTTGTATTACTCCGGCTTCGCCGTAGTCTTTATCTTCTAATGCCTTACCAATAATAGCACCTAATTTAGGATCGTTTGCTTTCATAGCATAACCGGTAGTAGCACTAGTTGTTAGCATATCACCCTTCTTAACACGGCCGACTACTTTACATGGAACTCGTCCAGCAAGTGCAATACAAACTTTAATACCAGTTTGATCGCTATTCATTACATACGCTGGATCAGTTGTTACTACACCAGCTGAACGTGTGTCGTTCATTAGATTAGTAGTAGTGACTTCTTTATCGCCGCCAAACACTAACACTGTACCTGGCGCATATTCTTGATCACCTTCGTAGAATTCAGCCAAGTCAGCGTAAGTAGCTTCAAATGTACCTGACAAATGCCAATTGCCTGTTATATCACCGCGTGTGCTACTCGATCCTGTAGTAATAGTATCAACTTTTAATGTACCACTTAGCACATCAATTGTACCATCGCCCATTGTTAAGTCCGCACCAGTTCCGAACCTTAGCTGACTCGATGCTCCAACAGTCCAGTCTCCAACAATACTACCTGTTGTTCCTGGTAGGCCTGTTGTTAAACTTCTTGACTTCAATGTACCATTGCTAATATCTATTGTACCGTATACTGTAGAAACAGTATTAGTACCATTAGTTCCAGTGGCAGTTAAGAAATTAAATACACCAGGTGTATAAAAATCTACACTCGGAGTTGCGGCAGTAGTATCAATAACTTTATAGCCGTCTATCTTTAACTGTTTAGCATCAATCTCACCAGCTGAACCAGTTTTAACAATACTACTATTACCGCCACTTGTTGTAACTGCTGTGATGCCGTAGGTGTTATTATTAGTATTACTGCCATCATATGTTACTGTCATCATTGCGCTTGACAGTGCAGATGCTGAAGTAAATGATGCATTCTTAATACCATCTCCTGATGCAACAACGTTGCCTGGAGTAAGTTCACTAGGTGCCGCCGCAGTACCGCCTAAGTTACCTAAAATACTATTTGAACCAATGTATTGCAATTTAGCAAGTGTAACACCAGTTGATGCAGAGGTTGAACTTTGCAAACTTACCCAACCGCTAGCAATTGTAAACTGTGTACTATTAAAACTAGCTAGACCTAAATCAGCTTGTGTAATACCTGTTGAGTTAGCGCGAGTGGTCGCAGCCGCCATTGCTAGTTTACTTTGTGCAATAGCAGCCGATGTGCTAACCATTGCATTAGTAATCTTGCCTGTGCCAATTGCAGTTGTAATTAAACCAGTAGTACCATTATATGTAAGAGTTACATCATTTCCACTAGTAGTCGCTGGAAGAGCAATATTACGCCACTTAGTAGCTGTAACAGTGCCACCACTAACCCAAACAGTAGTATAGTTACTTGCGTACTGCACTGTACTATTTGTACATCCGGTTACAATTTTAGTACCATTGTAACCACCGGGGTTGACGCTTGCAACTTCAATAATTGAGCCAAGTGTAAATGGAGGGCTGGCTTGCGGAGTAAATGATATTGTAACGGTATTGCCGTTACCGCTTATGCTAAGAAGATTAAATGTTGTACTTAAATCATATACGGCAATGTTGCCTTCGGCTAAGGTAGTAAATTGTGTATCGCGTAATTCGATCAGTTGATCGTGTGCGGCAATTAACCCGTCGACATACCCTTTAGTGGCCGCATCAAACGCACTTTGTGGAGTTGCCACGTTACCAATACCAAATGTTGCCATGTTAAGGTTACCCTTCATAGCCAACGAACCGTTTAGTGCCAAGAAGCCTGAACCAATTAAGTTAGATAATGGAACTGGGCCGCCGCCGTGATCAAGACCTAATCGTTTGTCGATGTAACCACGCACTGCAGATTGTACAGGCACGATCTCGCTTGCGTTGTTCGTCATTGTTGAGTCAGTGCTAAATTCACTTACAACAACACCACGCTTAAATCCTAAACCGTCCAAGTTACTCAAGGCAATTGACGCTGAGAATGTAACAGTACCAGTACCTTGGTCAACTGTAAAGAATCGACCTACACGGAAGATACCGTTTTGGTCAGTGGTTACATAAAACACACGACCTACACCGTCTTCCTGAACTTCTTGTGCCTGCTGGCGACTTAGAACTGGGTTACCATAAATTGAATATGGATAGTTAGTAGTCGAGTAACTACCAGTACCGATGTCTAAGAAGTCATGCCCTGTTACACGAGTTGTTGAAATCTTTTGTGTAATTTGTGCAGTAGTTCCGGCAGCATAACCAATACGTAGTGTTAATGCGCCATTTGTTGGAAACGGTTTACCAATACCTAATGCATCGCTTGATGCACTTGTAACTTCTTTAGCAATGTATGTTGTAGTTACACTACTCCATGTTCCTGGTTCATACGGATAACTTAATGTAACACTAGTAGTAGAACTAGCGATACAGTAGTACATTCCATTATATAATGGGTTAGTATTTCCAGCAACCCTAAACCACTTGTTAGTTGCAGGAGCAGATCCCTGTGTATTTAAACTCAATACAACTGCATGGGTTGAAGTAATAGTTGTTCCAGCACCTACAGTTAATGACTTACTAACGGTCCAGCTAGAACCAGAACCAGCGGTAATATAAGTACCACTACTAATACCTGTACCACTAATACCCTGGCCTATTGCAATAGTTCCGCTAGTTACTGAGCTAACAGTCAATGCTGTTCCAACAATAGAACCAACAAAAACAGCCGGCCCAGTTTTAGAAGTGAATCCGCTTACTACCACTTGTGCGGTTACAGTAGTACCGCCACTAACTGCTTGTGAATTATTAACAGTATATCGACCAATACCGCCTAATGATTCTCCACCTGTTAACGGAGTAATCTGTGAAAGTATTCTAGTATCAGCACTGATTGTGCCACCTGTTACAGTCTGTCCAATTGCCAGTGTTCCGGAAGTAACAGCACTAACAGTCATAGTTGTTGTGCTAATTCCAGCAGTTACTACTGCATAATCTTTACGATCAAATATACCAGGATCAGTTGCATAAGCAACAGTAATTTGATTTGTATTAACGCCTGCACTAGCAACTGGCGTAACTGTGGCAGTTGCAGTCAACACAGCAGTTAATACCGCATTGCCTTCTACAATAACATCGGGTAAACTAGTATATCCATAGCCTGGGCTAACAATAACAATTCCAGTAATACTACCGTTTGTAATAGTACATGTTGCAATAGCTTGGGCAGTTGCACCGCCACTGACAACGCTACCAATTGTGATAACTGGCGGAGTTGAATATCCAGTACCACCATTGGTAATTGTTAAACTGTCAAGAACAGCAACAACAGTTGAACTAACAGTTACACCAGACGGAATCCAGCAAGCTGGGCTTACAGTAAATTCTGTTGGACTATCAATACTTTGTAGAATTGTTCCGCTTGGTATATAGGCATTTACATCTGAGCATGTGACAACCATGCCAATAGTTAATCCAGTGACATCGCTAACAGTAATTTGAGTCTTGCTTAAAGCACCTACAACACGCTGGAATCCATTATAATTAGTGTTGCTTTGGCCAGTAATATTATAATAGTTGTCAACAATTGGTAATGCTGATGGATTCCATGGAATATCATATGTGACAAATTTATAACCTGTTGTAGGAACAACTTTGCTAACATAAATTAACGCATCAATAGCTGTTCCATCGCCGACAATATTAATTACTGCATTTGGATCAATAATCAAATAGCCAGTTTTAGATATACCAAAAGTTATTGATGAGCCGTTTACTGGAGTTGTATCAGGCCCGGCACTAATAATAAGAGTATATGGATCAACCGTGGTAGCCCCAGGTGTTACAGTAACAACAGTTTGTCCGCTAGTAAATGCCGCGTTAACAATTATGTCTCCAGCTTCAATAGTGCCTGCAACTGTTGTTACTTTTAATGTAGTTCCGCTACTGCTTGGATCATAGTTAGCAGTTGCAATAAATTCTGGAACTACATATTCTGTAATCCTATGAACCCTACCGTTCCATGCTGTTACATAAGTGCCTTTGTTAATTTGATCGATAGTAGTCTGTTGGCTAACCTGTAAAACAGAAATTTTGTTATCACCAATTTTACTACCTTGTGTTTTTGTTGGATCATCTGGATCAACTTGATTAAGGTTAAGAATATCAGTTGCAAATTTATAGTATGCAAATGATGAATCAGTTCCTAACACAGCAATGTTGTCGGGCAATAATTCGCCAGTTGATTCATTTAAGTTATATGCAATTACTCGATAAATGTCAGCTAGGTTCTCGATATATTGTAAAGCAGTACTTGGTCTTGTTGGTGCAACGTTGTCAATTCCTGTGAATTTAACGTTTTGTAAATTACGGATAATAACCTGTTGTCCGTCATACAATGTTGTTGCCAATCCACTACTTGATGTTCCATTATTTCCAGCAGTACTTATATTCATCTTAAGTACGTTTTGTCCATTAATAGTTACTACAGTATGTTCAACACTGGTAACTTCATATCGAACAGTAAATTCGCCTGCAATGCTGTGATCAATTTCAAGCTCACTAGTATTGTATGGAGTATAGTCATAGCCAAGAATATAAACTGCAAGTGCTTGCTCACTAACTGTAGGAGTCATTTCTGCTGAGAATTGACCTGCTTTATAAACACGAGCAACCTGCATCATGTTTTGAGCTAATGTTACACTATCGGGTTTTTCAGTTACGTCATAACCTGTAGCACGTAATCCGTATGTACCGTGTGCGTTTGATCCAGCCACAGAACGAATTTGTCCTCCATTCAACGACCAATAGTGTGTATGGCAATAGTATGTAAATGTTGAAACTTGTTCTGATACGCCCGAGTTAGTACAAACAATAGCATATCCTAAGTCGTTAATCATAGCAAAATCGTTTGCTAGCATTGACTTATTACCACCCATGCCTATCTCAATTCTTAATCCACCACCATTGTTTAGATAGGTAATTGTATTTTGTTTCAATGTAGTTTTAGCATTGATGATAGTTGTTCTTGCACTGAATGCTCCGCTAACTGCTACAGGAGAACCAACTGAGCCAACTGTTTGGCCAACGCTGACTGTCCATGTTGAACCAGAACCTGCGCCACCAGCGATGTAACTAGTGATATAAGTGCCGGCTGTAGATCCAACCATTGTTAACTCATGTCCAACCATAATTGTGCCGGTAACTGCTGAACTAATAGTCAGCGTAGTTCCGCTAATATATCCTGTTGAACTAAATGTAGTGTTTGGAGCAGTTCTAGTTGTTACACTATCAAAGTCTCCGTCAGCAATGTAATCAGTAATAACATTAACCAATGTACCCACGGTTGCGTATTCAGGATCAGTATTAAGGATTTGATTACCAACTGATAAGTTTTGTGTTGCAATATTTCCTGCAGATTTTGTTACGGTTGTGCCTTGTACAATTTGTTGTAATACAATTTTTAGTCGAGCCATTGCTGCCGCACATATAACAGCAGTACTAGGAATTTGATTAGTTTGAGGTTCACCAAATACGCTCTGTCCGTAATAGGTTAACGCAGAGTCATATGTCATTGAATTGCCACCATACATTACGTCATATATTAGTGCATCGACTACATATCCAGTATCTCTTGATGACTTGACTGAGCTGTATCCAGTATAATTTTTAGTTATAAATGAAGCTGAAATGTAAGCTACAATTTCAGCTTGTATAAATGCACGGTTAAGAGTTAACATATCTCTTACTTTAGTTGCATTAGCAGAAGTAAGAGAATTTGAAGGATATGAAATTGTAGGTGTTGCACTAATACCTTGATCGATAATAGTATTAATAATTTCCATGCTACTAGTTAATGCAGATTGTGCAGAGCTATTGCCACTAATCAATGCTAATGCGCTATCTCGAACAAAATTAATCCCAGCAAGTGTTTGTGTTTTTTGAGTTCCGATAGCAATATCAGCACTACTAGTTCCTCTCTGGTAAGACAATCCAGCTTTAATAGCTTGGTAATTTGATCCAGTAACTAAGTCGTATGTCACAGCATCTAAAATTAAACCAACGTCACGTGAACAGATCGCATTATTATACCCTGCACTATTATTTGGGTCTTCTGGATAATATGGAGTAGCAACATCTAAAGTAACTACAACGGTTGCTGTTGCACTGTCAAAACTTACTACATCGTTAATCTGGTAACGATAGCCTTGTACATAAAACGCACATGGCGGCGATGGCGGACGTAAATCTAAACCTGAGTTTGTTTGTCCCTGTATAGTTAGCGTAACACCGTTGTCTTCAATACCAACAATAGTACCAAATAATCTTCCAGTAAATCCGTCAACAAACTGACCACCAGCAAACCGCTTGCGGTTATTTGATTGTGAGAACGATGTACAAACTTGTCCGTACGGTGATTTAGTTTTAACCTGCCCCTCTGGGTCAAGTACCATACAGAAACCACCATGTCCTTGCATGGTCAAGTTACTGATACGGATTGCATCATTACATAGGAACAAGTCAATTTCTTTATTATTCTTTGCAGGACTTGCAATATCTAACGGATCAGTTAAGTAATGACGACCGTAATTAATTGGGTCATACAAATGCCAATCTCCTGAAGCAAGTGTAATTGCTTCTTGGAATGGGTATATGACTGAACAGTTCATAACGTTACCACTCACAGAGTCGATAATTGCTTTGCCTCTTCTTGGAGCAGTATCATCCATCAACACTTTGCCAATCCAACTTTGTGGTACTTGGCCAAATCCTAATGTGATAGTGATTACGTTGTTTGTACCGCCTAATGCAATTGTAGTGTTAGTAGCATAATCGTTAGCATAATCAATTGGCCCTAATTCCATTGCATCAATAACAGCATCGCGGTAAAAGAAAATCTTACGCCATGGACTTTGACTAATACGATCACGAGGTCGAACAATTGTTCTACGGAATTCATCACCTTTAACAGATACGTTGTCTGCTAAACGAATTGGATAGTCTTCGTAGTATATCCCACTTTCAGCAAAAATAGTTATTTGTAAATCTTTTACTGTTTCACCAAATTCTATTTCTTCACCGATAGTAAAGAATCCCGGCTTAGTTAATCGAGCTTTAATAACGTCAACGTTAGTAGTTACACCAGGTTCATATTTTACAATACTAGCATAGGCCTTTGAGCCGATGCCAACAATAACTTTAGCCGGAATAATATCGTTGTTTCCAGGAATGCCTTGGTCAACATATCCGTTGCCACCGTTGGTAATTCTAACGTTCCATATACCAGTACCAAAACTTGGAGTAGGGGCCGCACCATAACCGTATTGAATAATATCCAACAGAATTGCCATATTATCTATAAATTTATTTTTAGCGGCAGTTGATGGTACCTTACTTGGATCGTATGGTACTTGCGTTACTAACGATTGGTAACGAGTAGCAGTAGTTTGATTTAACACTTGTATTGCTAAGTTTTTAGCAAAAATAATACCATCAAGCGTTTCAGTTAGCTGTGTACCAATAGCAATAGCTCGTGCGCTGGCATTCTTATAATAGCTTTTACCGGCAAACACACTTTGCCAAGTTCCGCCAGTTACCAAGTCGATACGTTGTCCGTCAATGATGTATCCTACGTCTCGATAACAAATAGATTCATCGTAGTTAAATCCGCCAGTGAATGTAGTATCTAAAAAGTCTGTAGTAGCATCGGCAATTTTTTGTTTATTTGTTATAATGATATCTCTAACTTCTAAATTAAAGTTATCATAAGCACCGTTATCTAGCACTGGATAAGTTAACGGAACGTCTGGCAAGTATGGTAATTCTGGGTTTTCGTCAACAATTATTCTAACCGCAGTCCATGAATTATTAATTACTATTGAAGCATCATTCCCCTCATCTAGTGCAGGATTAGTATACTGCGGAGTTGATGAGTATAATTCACCAGCACCTAATAGATCGTTTTGAGAAACTCGAATTGTTAATACTTGTGCAAATGTAAATGCCGCTAGTGTAGCAGCCTTTTCTAATATATTGATTTGAAGAGTATCTCTTTGATAGTATTGTTGGCCAGCGTACACACCGCCACTGTTACCACCGTATGTTACATCATAACATACTCCCTCAAGAATATATTTTAAATCTCGTTTACATGTATCGTTGTCAAATACTACGCTAGGATATTGATTAATAATGTATTCAACTGTTTCGTCTTGGATAAAATCAATATTTTGTAATATTAAATCTCTAGCATGACTGTAACCAATTGGTCGATATGCAGTATCAGGACTAGAATAAATTGGGTCAACTCTAGAATTAATGCCAAGTTCTAATATGTCGATTACAATTTGAAATAGGTCACTAATTTTATCAATAGTAACTGGGTCATTAATAACATCAAAGTTACTAGTAATATAATCAGTAGCACTATCCTGTAATATTGTAACTTGTCCAGAATCAATAATAGCATCTCTAACTAATTGCAAACTAGAAGGTCCGTTACTAACTGATGGATCAACTACTGCTGGAGCATTTCCGCTATCATCAATTATACTAATAATTGAATCAAAATTGTTAGAGATTGAAGTTACGGCAACACTTCCGTTGCTTAACGTTTCGTTTCGATATTGTCTTACGCTTTGTTGATATACGGTACTTGGCGAATCATTTTGCACAATTGCCACTGACAATGTTTTAAGATAATCATAAACTGCAAGTACCGGTTCAACTTCTTCTTCAGAAATTTGTCGTACAGCGCCAATCCAAAACTGTAATCCAGCATATACACTTTGGCTATTACCGCCGTATAGCATGTCGTATACAATACTCCAGCTAACATACTTTATGTCTCTTTTGTAAATATCTTTACTATAAGACAAATTTGGATATTCAGTGGTCAAGAAGCTAATAGCTTCTGCTTGTAAGAATGTAATATTGTTTAATAATAATTCTTTAGCAGAGTTTTTCCCAACTGAAGTTCCAGATAGATTAGGGAATTTAGGATTTGGTACAACTCCATTTCTAATAATAGATTCTATTAAAACAATATTATTTGTAATATTATTAGTAGCAGTCGTGTTACCATCTACTTCACTAATAGCTAAAATATCAGTTTTTAAATTTTCTAATACTTCAATAATTTGATCAGCACTTAGATCAGTGCCAGCACGAGAAAACGCCAACGCCACCTGTGTACTTTGGTAGTTAGATAAAAATACTACATCATAAGATAGTGCGTCAATAACAAGATTCAAATATGCTTCAAATTCAATAGTACTGTAAGAATAATTTAAAATTTGATCTCTAGCAAATTTAATAGCATCAACAGTTTGAACAAGCTGGCTTCCTAAAACTGTACTAGCTGTACTGTTAAGATATGCAGTTCCTGCCCTAGTAGAATTAAATGTTGAATCTAATACTAGATCATTAGCAACTGCATCTAAAATTAATCTTACATCACGTTTGCAAGTTTCTTTATTATAGGTAAACGTATTAACATATTTGTTATTAATATAGGCAATAGTTTCTGCTTGGATAAATGCTTTGTTAAGTCTTAATAATTCAGACGCATCTGTGTAGCCTAGGTCACTACTATTCCCGCCAGTTAGTACTGCGCTCTGGATCGTACTAAAAGTTTGATCAGGCCCAATTGTATAACTTAATCGTTGACGATAAGGGCCAGGCTCCTGGCTAGCTAAGTTAATTAAGTTCTCAGCTTGTAATGCGGCAGCACCGATGCTTCTATATGCATAATTCCAAAAGCGTCCTTCTTTACCTGCAGGTGTTTTTTGTTGCAGATCATCACCACTAGATGCGCTGACAAATAAATTGACATTGCTTGAGTATGTACTGTTATCGACATAAAATTTAGTAGCCGCCTGTAAATCATCACCAGAGTTGGGAGTACCTTGACCAGCCATAGGTGCTGGATGATCGTTTAATGTTAACTTGCCGGTCATTGTATCGCCAGCACGATTTACTACAAATCTTCTTTGAACAGCCTCAGTTGCTAGATAATTACCCGTCATAGTCGGGTCGTAATAATTACCAGATGCATTCTGTGGGCTATCAACATTAGTTGAATCTGCCACCAGCGGCTCATTTCTAACTTTTAATGCATCACCTAAAACACCAGTAGAAGATTTTTGTACATAACGGGTATCAGCGTATCCTTTTGATATTGCTAATTTTGACAAGGCAGTTTCAGTGTCGTACGGAACAGCTGGGTGAGCACTTCTCCAAAAGTCTGCTAATGTAGATGTTGGGTCCGGAACGTTGCCTATTGGTAAAAGAGCGGCATTCATCGGAGCACCTAGTGTTGGCTCTAAATCCCCAACAAGATCCCCAGCGTTAGATGTAAAATCAATAGTACCGTCATCAGAAGTATCGATAGTAATTCTACCGTCTGAACTTGTAAGTGATCTTGCAGTTAATTTTGAAGCATCATTACTTGAAATAATAACTTGATTTGGATCGTAGCTTACTGGGGCATCATCAAGATTCGTAAATTTAATAGTATCCCCACCAAAGATTTGATAGAGTTGTGTAAAGTTTTCGTTAACTTTACGGAACGATTCTCGAATACTGTCGCCTGTACCGTCGTTACCCTGTACGCCAATATCAATTGTTTGTTTTGCCATTTTTCTTAAACTCCGAAGCTTGATCCGCAACCACACGTAGTTTGTGCGTTGGGATTTTTAATTGTAAAAGAACTGCCCATAAGTTCTTCTTTATAATCTATTTCTGCGCCTTGTAGATATTGCATACTCATGCTGTCTACAAGCACACGAAACTCGTCTAATGGAACTTCAAAATCATCCTCATTCATCACGTCATCAAACGTAAAACCGTAACTCATTCCGCTACAGCCACCGCCTTGAACAAATGTACGTAATGCTAGGTTAGGATTTCCCTCTTCATAGAGTAAATCTTTAATTTTTGTTTTTGCTGACTCTGAAATAGTGATCATAATAACCCCTCGATATCATATTTAGCAAAACATTTTTATAACCTTAATGTAAATACACTTATGTATATAGGAACTGAATTTATCAAAACTGCGCATTATCGTACCAGCAAGTACGGTAAAACACATGTTTACCTTCGTAAAAAGACCGTAGTGTTATTTCGATGTGATAGTTGTCACAACGTGTTTAAACGTGATAAGGGCAACATGGACCCAAAGAGGCTAAACAACAATTACTACCACGTATGTGGCAATTGTGATGCTAAGAAGTTTGCTCAGGAAAAGGGAGTTGAAGCTAGGCGTGTTTGGGATATGCCGGTTAGTAGCTTAAAGACGATTGGCGGACTTTAGATTCTGCAAGCCCTAGTCTGCTACTTATTACGTTCCAGTTGATAATTTTCCACTGGTTTTCTAAATACTTTTTCTTATCTGATTGATAGTCTAATGCCCAAGCATGTTCCCACCAGTCAATTAATAGTACAATATCGTTTTTAATCTCGTGATTTTTAATTGTTTTTATAGTGCCATTCTGCGCCAAATAAGCCCACCCACTGCCTTGTATTGCCATAGCTTCTTTAAGAAACATATCCTTAAATCTATCAAAGGTTTTAAAGTTCTTAATAATAATTTCAGCCGCAGGTCCAGTTGGTTCGTTATTTGTTGATGGCTTTTGATATTGAGCAAACAATAAATTGTGTAAAAACGCACCCGCCTCATTAAAGTCAGCATCACCTTCACCGTCATTGTATCTAGTAACGTATGCTTTATACAATTTGCTATAATGATACTTAATTGTGTCCTCGCTTAATGCAGGATCCAAATCGTCTTTAGCATAGGGCAAGTCTAATAATTCTAAGGTTTTACTAGATTTTGCCTCATTTAAGATCGTATATCGTATGAAATTGTATGCCATACGGTATTTAGTTATAAATATCTAACAAGGAGATCTTATTATGATTAGATTTTTTAAATCACTATTCTCTGGTAAAAAGCCAGTAGAACCAGAAGTAGCACCGTATAAAGTTGAAGTTGCGGCACCTGCGGTTATTGAAGTTGCGGCACCTGCGGTCGTTGCAGAAGTTGCTCCGGTTGCTGAAATAGCACCTGCTAAAGTTAAGAAAGCTAAAGCACCTGCTGTTAAAAAGCCACGTGCTCCACGCACACCAAAGCAGCCTAAATAAGTTTGTTTAGTTTTGTTTGATTAAGCTGGATCTCATCTTTGAGTTTCAGCTTTTTCTTTTTTAATTCTTCTACTTTAAAGTTGTCTGTATGATGGTCATAAAGTTCTTTTATCTGTGCATCTAGCGCATCGTGTTTTTCTTTAAGCGTTTCGATATGATGAATTAACTTATGTGCATTTGTCATACGGTCTTCCTCCATTGATTGTACAGTTCCATGCTGGCGAGGTTTTTGCCCTTGCTTTCGCACATTATGTCGAACTGGTTTAGAAAAGTTATTGCCCATTCGTTTGTTTTTTGATTCCAATAAAAGTCGCTGTGTGCCCTCAGCTTTTGTTTCTTATACCCGTCTAGAAGTAGTTGGGCATGATTAGGTGCGGCAAGTCTATTATGATCCACAAGGTAATCTTCACGACTAACTGAGTAATGCATAGTAGGGCGCAGACCACGCCAACTGTCCAGGACACGCTTAACACGATGGTCTGTCGGAAGGATATATTCCCCTTCGCGAATCCAATGATGGTGTATATCGAGCACAATAGGAACGATATCGCTAATAGATAAACAATCATCTAGCCCCCATGCATTTTCTTCGTTTTCAATTGTAATACAATTCCGGGCTTCGGGGGTAAGGCGTTTGTAGGCAGATCGAATACCGTCGGGACCTTGTTTACCCGAGATGTGTACGTTGATTTTAAAATCCTGGAAGGATTTACCATAGCCCATGTATCGTGCCATATCTGCATGATATTCAAATTCCTCTATACTTCGTCCGACAATGCCTTCGTTAATGCTAGCCAGCACAACAAACTGACCAGGATGCATACTAAGACGGGTACCGCTTGCACGAGCACTATTACCAACAAGTATAAAATTGCGCTCGAGATAGCTAACAACATCAGGCCTGCGCCAAAAATAACTCCAGTCAGACTGGGTATACACAGGAAGAATATCACTGCTAATACGCACCATCCTAAGATTTTCATCGAGTTTTCCCACACGGTCTACAAGTTTTTGTGTAGCCGCTAAATTTTGAACCATTAAGTCCCAGAGTTTTTGCTCTGCTATGTCTTTGCTCTGTCTATTTAACCACGCAACAGTAGTACTGCCTGTGTTATATTTCTTAGCATCATCATTAGGTTTAATGCCGTTAACCTGATCTGCATGGTCAATCCATTTACATGCGAAGCCTATTTTACCCATTACCAATGCCTTATGACGCCTGCGATTATAAAAAAGTTTGTGATAATGTATATTAACACAACTAGCGTTCTAATGCAAGCAATTCGGTCCGCTTCCACGTCCGAACTGCCTGCTTTCTCACCTAATGCTTTAGCCCAAATGCGCCAAATTTTATGCAAATAAATCTTCATTCCATTCACGGTGACCTTCACGGAAAGCCATGTTGCTTTGAGTTTCTCTAACTTCTACACGATAGCACCACAGGCGGTTAGCCTCTCCGTCACCCCACATGTCTGGAATATATACTCCGTTAACATATTTGTAAAGTTGATCAGCAAGACCTTCACAACCTAGTTTTGGAAGGATAGTAAGTTTTGCCAACTTACGCTTTTCCATTTCCTTGTAAAATTCCAATTCAGGATCATCTTCTGCTACTAACAGGGTATGATCAAATTGACTTTCTAAAATACCTTTAAGTTCTTTGAGCCCACCGTAGTCAGCGGCCCAGTTACGTGCATCTAAATCGTTTGTACCAAAATAGAATTTCATATTAAAACTATAACCGTGGATTAGATTACAGTGACTATCAGCTCTCCATTGACGATAAGCGCATGGGAACGAGTCGTGATATTCTTTTGTTGACGTGTACTTGTATTGTACGGGTTGAAGATTTGCCATCTCTAGTCTCCTTTGTAAGGTAGCAAGTTTGACGACATGCAGAGTTTATATAGCGGGATGAATGACGTTAAAAGTCCGCTAACAGTAATTATACAGTATTGCTACTGTATGTCAATGTTATTGGCGACTAATTGCGCCAAACGGTAACCAAGTACCAGGTGTTCCATCAGCAACACAAACCCATCCAATGTAACCGTATTCTTGTGGAGTTGTATTCCAACAAATGTCACTTTTGGTGAAAGTTCCGGTGGTCGGCGCACCCGTACCATTAGTGAAACGTTTGTCAGAAAAACTAACATCACCGTTGACAGCTAATCCTAAAGTAGGGTCTGGATTATTAATGCCAACACTTAATGGGCCAAATACTTTTACCGGCTTGCGAAGATTATTTTTATTTCCAATTTCTATTTCGTTATTATCAGAATAAAATGTTTGGATGTTGTTTACGTTAATAGTAAAGGTATCTGTCGCTTGTATTTGATTTGATACAACAGAATTACTCTCAATCGAAGATGTTTTAATTCCATTTATAAATGTTGCACTTCCTTGTACAGTTAAAGACTGTAATGGCCCAACACTGATTAGGTTTGAATGAACTATGCTCGATCCTAATGATTCTGCAGATAGTACTGCAACACCATTGATATGATATTGTTGTCCTTGATTAAGGTCAATAGATTCTGATGACCATAATCTATCCGGATTACTCCTCATGACAAACTGTCGATTAGCACCGTTACCTGACCAAATTAAACCTTTACCGTAAATATTACTATCTTTATCGGCTTTAAATTCTAACGGGCTTGTACGCTCAACACGGTTATCCGCTACTAAGTTATCAACATATAATGAACCAAATATACGCATTATACCTGATTTGCTTTGTTCATCGCCTACGTGTACTTCGCCGTTATTTTTAACAGTTATTCTTGGAGTGCTATCTGAAATTATCGAAAAATCATGATTAGTATAAGTACCAAAAATTGCTTGACTAGGGCTTATGCTATCAACTACTATTTCGATACCGTTACTAACAATACCTAACGAACCGTTAGGAGTTTGTGTGCCAATACCTAGTCGTTCAACAGTTGGGTTAAAAAATATAAAATCGCCCAACGAAACATGACCAGTTACATTGAGGGATTTTAAAGTGCCTACTTCTGTTAAACTGCTTTTCTTTATCTGCGAACCTAGTTCGCCAATGCTAAGGACAGCTACATTATCAATTTTAAAACTTTTACTAGCATCTAAATCAACATCACCGTTGGTCCAGATTCTTCCACCGTTTCGATACATTAATCGGGTAGTACCATTCCCCCAAGTCCAACCAAACCCTTTTCCGTTAAGATCTTCTTCGAGGTTAGTAGTCCATTGCCCTACTCCCTCGATAGTACCGGATTCAGTAATTAAGTTTTTAACTTTAACGGTCCCGGCATTAATTGTGCCAGTAACCGTTAAGTCTTTGCCTACACTGATTGCGCCACAAACTGCAATATCGCCGTCGTGTTTTACCGCACCCGAAGTTGATTCTAAAACTAGGGTTTTTATTACAATTTTATCGTCTTGAATTGATAGCAGTTGGGTCATGGATAATACTCTCTTTCGAGTATTTATCCATGATTTGCTAGACTGTTACACTACTCTAAGTAGAATAGTTTCTTCGTTAATGCGACCATTCATACGTGTATCAGTGGCATTAATGTCATCTAAGAACTTGCGTAACTGTACTTTACCAGCGGCTTTGAACTCTTTGAGCTTTTCTTCGGGCTTACGAAGTGTTTTACAAATGCTTTGCACTTCATTAAAACCTGTAATTGTAGTACCCTTAACACCTAGATCCATGTACTCGTTAGCAACATATTTGCCTAGTTTACGTGTTTTAGTATTAAAAATCCACAATTCTTTGCTACCAATAATGTCAGTAGGATTAATGCTAACAAGTTTAAGAGGTTCATTAGACTTCATATACTTGAGTTTAGCAACTAACTTTTCTTTTGGAACTGCTTTAGCTTTACGTGGCTTGCGATTAACTTTAGCTTCTTGTGCAAGCATATCGCAAGCACTCATAATCTCTTGATAGAAAGTAATAAGATTGCGGATCTGTTTTTTGCTACGATGGCTATAACCTTCCTTCAATTGCTCGTCACCCTTGCCAGATGCAAGTTCTTCAAGCTCTGCTAAATCACGTTCGTAAAAACCTTTAATAATACGTGCATGAGCGGCTTTAACTTCTTTACCTTTGAGCAAGTTTAGCATCTTAAATGCTTTTGGATCAAATGCTTCTGGGTCTGTTTGGAAACCTTCAAGAGCATCTTCAATTTCTTCAGTCATTCGGTACGCGGCTTCTTTAACACGCTCTTGGATTGACGGGGTGAAGACTTCTTTCTTTGAAGCTTCTTTCTCTGCGGCTAGCACTTCTGGGTCAATGTCATCTCTACCCTCGCTAAGTACCTTAACAATTTCGTTACGCAACCACGCCGCAGTGTCGCGACCGTTATTAAAATCAGCACGTTGTGGAGTCATACCTCGATTCAAGCATGCCGCAACTGCACCCATTGTGGTACCAACACGGCTATCCTTAACTTTCTTGAATGCTGTAACATCTGCTCGAGTACAACCGATAGTTTCCATCCACTTGACTACAACTGGTTTGTAACTTTTAATGTCAGACTCTAAACGATAGTAGTCCATTGCACGTTTGAAGAAACGATGGAATGTATCTGCGTCCCAAGTTTCGCAACCATCCCAAACTGGGCTAGTATCTTTAACTGCACGAGTACGGTGGGCCGTAACTTGTTTTTTAGTTATACGGGTCTTTTTTTCGGTTGCTACTTTAGCCAATTTCAGCTCCTGTTTGTTTAACAATACATATATTATATGCTCGTTATGCGTCTTTGTCAACCGGGCTTTTGCCCCAGCCAAAATGTTCCCTAGCCAAATCTCTAGCATAATTGGCATGGACATCTGGTAAAACATGTCCACACGCAGTCATATGATCAAATGCTCCTTTGTTAAACCATTTGTCATTAATTTTATCAAA
>Ga0209296_1001340_pt1 | contig 19024 bp, 15 predicted proteins | sample S_130206_EF_Meta_FD_187319 | JGI IMG/M metagenome (GOLD analysis project Ga0209296, IMG submission 187319) | Freshwater microbial communities from Lake Simoncouche, Canada to study carbon cycling - S_130206_EF_MetaG (SPAdes) (version 2) | ecosystem: Environmental > Aquatic > Freshwater > Lake ...
ATCGGCGCCACGGTCATGACGACATCGAATCTGCTCCGCGCGTTCGCGCTGCAGAGTCGCTCTTCTCTCGCGCCAACCAATTCCTCGCAGCAGTCTGGACCGCGTCTGACGCGGGCATGTGCATCACGGCGGGATGTTCCGAGTGCGGCGCCCTGGAGTTCCGACGCGCGCTTGCAACGCTTGACGGACTATCGCCAGACGCCCCACTCACCACGCCGATCGCACTGCTACCGGAAGCGCCCGGCCCACTCGCAAGTGCGCTCGCATCTGTTGACTTTGGCCTCTTGCGTCTCACCCCGCGCTGGTACGACGCACTTGATATCGCGCTTTTCTATGTGCGTGACCGCGGCGAACTCCGCTTCGTGCTTGACGAATGGGTGCGGCGCGATGCAGTGCCGACGCGCATTCTTGACTTGGTGCTGTTTCGCCACGTTCGCTACGGCTTTCCTGACGCGCGACTCACCGATCTTTGGCTTGAACTCTGCCTTGATGTAGCAGCAACCACCTGCGATGAAGGGCTTGTTGAAAGCCTGATTCTCACGTGCCCAGAACGAGTCGGCGCGGACCCGCGCGCCTTCCGAGCTGCGATGGAAGCAGCCAATCACAGCGCGTGCGTGCGCGCGATTGTTGGTCGACTTGGTGAATGTGCGTGACCGCGCCGCAAGGCAATCAGTGACCGCTGCCAGCGAAACGCGCGCGCACGGAACGGAAGTAACCCTCCAGTTCAAGCGCGATGTCAACCAACTCCGGATCGAAGGCGCGACCGGACTCGGAGCGAAGTAACTCGGTGACCTTCTCAGCAGGCCACGGGTCTTTGTAGGCGCGCTTACTTGTCAACGCGTCATAAACGTCCGCGACCGCAACAATGCGTGCAAAGAGTGGAATATCAAGCCCACGCAAAGGCTTCGCCACCGGGATGGTTTCAATTTCGACTGACAATTCCGCCATCATCGCTGCGTCCACGCCACCGGGGTAGCCGGTGCCATCCCACTTGTCGTGGTGATGCATCGTGACATCGCGCATGGCTTCGTCGTACGGATTGCTGGCGTCTGCAAACAACCGTCCACCGAGTACGGAATGCGTCTGCATGTGCCGGTACTCCGCGTCGTCCAGTTTGCCTGCCTTCTTGAGGATGCGGTCCGGAATGGCCACCTTACCCACATCATGGACCATGGCCGCAAATCGCAACTCATCGCGACGACGAAGGCGCTCGGATTCATCAACGTTGTGCAGGGCAGCCCACTTGTCATACATAGCTACGGAACACTCAGAAACGCGCTGTACATGCGCACCGGTCTCCGTTGGATCACGCATCTCCGCGGTGGCGATGAGGCGCATGATTCCGCCGCGCACCAAATTGGCGCGCTCCACTGCAAGCGAGGCCATGCCAGCAAAGAGCTCCAGTGCGGCCTCGTCGCCCGGTGTGAATACCGCAACGTCCGCAGATACTTTGCCACGGCCGCGTGCGTTGATCAGTTGCAGAACGCCCAGCACTTCGTCGCGGACGCGCAACGGGGCAACCAACATACTGCGAGTCTGGTACCCGGTTTGGACATCAACTTGGGCGAGGAACTGATACGGAAGCGAAGTATCAAGGTGCTGAACATTATCAATGCGCAGGGACTTGCCCGTGGACGCCACGTAGCCAGCAATGGACGTACCGTCGCGCGGCAGTACAACATCAGCGGCAAGCGGCAAACGTTGTCCGGGCTGAAGTGCAGCTTCGAGCGTGTCGTTCTGTGTGTAGACAAGTCGAATGCCGTCCGCGCCGGCCATCCAGATGGAGCCAGCGTCGGCGTCGGTGAATCCCCGCGCCAGGCGCAGCGCTTGGTCCATGACTTCATTGAGATCTTGAACGGATGCAAGTTTGGTGCCCAACGCGCCGACTTCAGCCAAGCGTTGACTCTCTTCGCCAAGCAACTCGTTCATCGCAAAGAGTTTGCGGTTCGCAGCATCAATCTCCGAGTTGCGGCGCACCAGTTCCGACTGGCTATCTGCCAATGCACGCATGGCGCGATCGCGATCCCGCTGCGCTCGACCCATGCGGGCGTGGTAACGGATGCGAGCCACTAACTCCAGGGCATCAGGCAGCTTCACCAAGTAATCATTGGCCCCGGCACCAAAGCACTGCTCCTTGATGACTGCGTCCGAATGCGAAGACAACACCACCAGCGGCGTATCGGCAAGATCCGGGTTCGCACGAATACGGATGATCTGCTCCATGCCGTCAACGCCCGGCATCATCAAGTCTTGCAGGATGACGTCGGGGCGTCGGCTCAATGCCAAGGAGTAGCCGGTATCAGCATCCTGCGTGGCGGTAAATTCGATGTCGGGGAACGGCGCCAGGAGTCGGCGAACCGCTTCGCCGATCATCACCTGATCGTCTACAAGGAGGACGAGCGTCTTGGACTTCGATACTGGCTGTGCCGAGGGGACTGTCACGACGCCATCGTATCGGCGGTCAGCCGCAAATGAAGGGGGCGTCGATGCGGGCGCTCGGAGCAATCACCCCGGCAAGCTGCACCGAACGTAGACGACCAAGCGCGTGACGAACTACACGCGAGTCGGAGCGGCGATCGGCCGTGCTGCGTGACTTGGGCTGCACGCGGTCAAGACTGGTGGCACGGGTGATGACGGCAGATGAGTTGTGCATGGTGACCCTCCCAAATTGCGCGGCTTCGCGACTTCGTGAACTTTCCGGTCCGCGCCACTCACCACTCATCGCGCGGAGAATATTGTCGGCGATCCCAGCCCCAAGATGAGCCCTGTTCAGCAATTCACGTGAAACATTGTCCCCCGGCGAATAAAACCGCGCGATAACCTGCCCAGATGCGCTGGGATTTCCCCTATCGATCGCAGCGGATGCCAACAATCGCCCACCAAGTGGTTGCCACTGGTCAGCCGCTCGCAGCGCAGGCCGGTCTGCAAGTACTGATCGATGGCGGCAGCGCAGTCGATGCGGCGATCTGCACCGCGGCCGCGCTCACAGTTGTGGAGCCCACTGCCAACGGAATCGGCAGTGATGCATTCGGAATCATCTGGGACGGCGCGCTGCACGGGCTGAACGCTAGCGGACGATCGCCCGCTGGACTTGCGCGCAGTGCGTTCGATCATGAAACGGAAATGCCGCGCCTCGGATGGAATGCGGTCACTGTGCCGGGGTGCATCTCTGGATGGATGGCGCTGCACGCGCGTCATGGAACCCTGCCCTTTGAACGCTTGCTCGCACCCGCAATCCACTATGCGCGCGATGGATTTCCGGTGAGTCCGATGACTGCTGCCGGTTGGCAGCGCGCCGCAGTCCGTTACCGCGACTTTCCTGCATGGATGGCCACGTTCGCGCCGAATGGCCACGCGCCGACGGTGGGCGAAGTGGTGCGACTTCCAGACCACGCTGCCACGCTCACCGAAATCGCGCGCACGAGCGGCGAGAGTTTCTATCGCGGCGTGCTTGCAGAACGGATTGATGCCGCCGCACGCGCTGAAGGCGGCGCGATGCGTGCCGCCGATCTTGCGGAGCACGCGCCGTCATGGGTCAAGCCATGGTCGATCGATTACCGCGGAATCACGCTCCATGAGATTCCTCCGAACGGCCAGGGGCTGGCAGCGCTGGTAGCCCTAGGAATCCTGCAACATTTCGAGATGGGCAAGTTCCCGGCGGACAGCGCGGATTCGCTGCACGCACAAATCGAAGCGATGCATGCGGCGTTCGTTGATGTGAGGCGCTACGTGGCGGATCCGGATCGCAGCACGGGTGAAGCAGAGCAGCTCCTCCAGCCCGCGTATCTGCAGGCGCGCGCAGGAAGCATTCGAATGGAACGCGCGGGCACATGGACTGCCTGTGCGCTGCCCAAATCAAGCACTGTCTATCTCTGTACCGCCGATGCACAGGGTCGCATGGTGAGTTGGATTCAATCGAACTATGAGGGCTTCGGCTCTGGCATTGTGATTCCCGGTACAGGCATTGCCATGCAGAATCGCGGTGCGGGGTTCACGCTTGAGCGCGGGCATCCCAATGAATACGCCCCAGCCAAGCGTCCGTACCACACCATCATTCCTGGATTCCTTACGCGCGCTGGGCAGCCGCTTGCGGCCTTTGGCGTGATGGGCGGCCCCATGCAACCACAGGGCCATCTGCAAGTGGTGGTGCGCATGATGGATCAGGGTCTGAACCCACAGAGCGCAATCGACGCCCCGCGTTGGCAGGTGATGGATGACGGCACCGTGATGCTTGAACCCGGTTTCCCCGAGTCCACCGTTACTGAATTGGCGGCACGCGGCCACCGCGTCAGCATTGACGCAGCGGCCACAACCTTCTTCGGCGGCGCCCAGATGGCTTGGCGCGGTCCGGGGGCGTACATCGCCGCCAGTGACCCCCGACGAGACGGACAGGCAGTCGGAGCCTAAATCGCTCCACGCGCGCCCACGTGGTTGCAGCCTCGCTTGGCCATGCAGCAGTTGCCTACCCATGCGTAAGTCATTGCTGCGCGATGGCATAGAGAATGAAACTCCTGGGCTTGGCGCCTTGGATGCATCTTTATTTCAAAAAATCTGCATTCGTGGAAGCATCCATGATGGGTGACGCTGGTGCTTTACGTTCTTGTTTACAGCGCGATGATTCAGTTTGCAGGTGGAGCCTGCCCTTGATCCCATCACCAAAGTAGTGACACGGCAACTCCGGAGGGTTGCCGTGAGGATGTGCTGACTTCTGCCAGCACACGAGAGGACTGAGAAACGCACGGATCGCAAGGACAGCACCATCATGAAGATCAGAACAACCAGCATCACTCTCGGACTCTTGGCCACCAGCGCCCTCATCACAGCGAGCGCGTCAGCAGGCATCGTGACCGTCACCGACAGTTCGGGAGCCACCGTCCTGACGACAGCAAACAACACCGACGCCCTCGCAGACGCCATGGCCTGGGTGAATGATCACTCCGCGTCCGGCACCTACGGAGTGCGCGCCCAAAGCGGTAAGTACAACAGTTTCGATACGGTCAGCAATGCAGACCTCACTTGGGGCAATTCACCCGGCGTGATCGACCTGTTTGGCGGCATGCGCGTTCGCGCCGCTGGACAGATGCTCTTTGAGATTGCCGGAACGGACAACTCGCTCGCTCCCACCACTGGCGTCGTTCAATGCGACACCGTATTGGCCGATGGCAATATCTTGTACGAAGGTCGACTCACAGTTGCCCTCTTGTACGGCTTCGTCCCGACCCTCGGTAATAGCTTCCAACTGATCGCCACCACGACGGGCAAGACCGTTACTTGGAGCGGTACGTTGGATGCCCCAACACTCGCGGCTGGTCTTGCATGGCAAGTTAGTGTTGCACCAAGCACCATGGCTGGCTTTGACGGTCAGTCGCTCTACCTCACCGTTGTTCCAACTCCGGGTGCGTTGGCACTCTTGGGAACCGCGGGAATCATGGGCACACGCCGTCGACGCAACTGAATCCGGCCTTCGCACGCACACACTTACATAGAAGGTTGAAGTCATGAAGTTCACATCAAAACATGCACTGTTGGGCGCTTGGACGACCGCCGTACTTTTGACTACCGGCGCCTCTGCAGGCGTGGTGACAGTGACGAACAGCCTGGGTGCAACCGTCTACACCAGCGCTGACACCACAGCCGCGCTCACGGACGCCATGAACTGGGTGCAGACTCAGTCCGGCAACTACAGCGTGCACGCACAGAGCGGCCGCTACAACGCCGGCACAGATATCGCCAACAATGCATCCCTCACGTGGGGCAATTCTCCCGGCGTGATCGACCTCCTGGGCGGTATGACCGTCCAGCCCAGCGCACAAATGCTCTTTGAGATTGCTGGATTGAACAACTCAGCAGCGCCCACCACGGGCGTCGTGGATTACGACACTGTGCTCGCCGATGGCAACGTCTCGTATCTTGGAACCCTCTCGGTCACTCTTCTGTCCGGGTTCACCCCTGTGCTCGGTAACAGCTTCCAGCTGATCGCCACCACGACAGGCAAGACTGTTACTTGGAACGGCACGTTGGACGCTCCAACACTCGCTGCTGGCCTTGCATGGCAAGTCAGTGTTGCACCAAGCACGATGGAGGGCTTCGGCGGCCAGTCGCTCTACCTCACCGTTGTTCCAGCACCGGGCGCGTTGGCACTCATAGGAACCGCAGGACTCATCGGCGCACGCCGTCGACGCAACTGACCACACTCGCACAACACCCATTGGCTTCCGCCAATACAAACTCCCACGCTCCCGCAGTGCCCACGCACCTCGGGAGCGTGTGTCATTCCCATTCTTTTGCTGCCCTCACGCCCCCCACCCCAACCGCCCCCCAGGCCAATGTCGCGCAGCGACGAGGCCTGGGTAAACGCCGCGAAAGCCACCCATGGGACTCGACGCGACTGCCGACGCGGCCAGCGCCGCGGAGGCACCAAGCGCGAGGACCAGCTCGTTCGGCCGATCCAATCGGCCGAACGAGCGCGCGTCGCCAAAGGCGACGCGCTGGGTGGCTGAAACGCAGCAACAGGCGCTGCCCGAAGGGCACCGCCTGTTGCGTAGTGAAAGCCACCCATGGGACTCGAACCCACGACCTGTGCTTTACGAAAGCACTGCTCTACCACTGAGCTAGGGTGGCAATACCGAACCGAGAATGATACCGCCCCGCATCCCCACGCCGCTCATCGCGCGCAGGTCACCTGAGAGGCTTCCGCCACTCCCATTTAAACGTCACTGTCCTTGGCCTCAGCCGGACCCTTCTTGGGCTCATCAGCTGCGCCGCCAGACGCCGCATCAACATCATCAAGTGGCGCGTCGCCCGTTGGCGCAACACGCACACCCGGCACACGACTCTTAATGATCAAGTCAACCGCCTCACTGGATGGCAAACTGAGCGCACCGAACGCCGCAGCAGCCGCATCGGCAAGCGATCCGGTCGACTTCTTCACCAGTTCGCGAATGGCATCGGCCTGCGCCGTGGTTGCCTTAGAACCAAAGCGACGCGCGCCCTGACCAACGGGAGCCAAGAGCAACGTCTGCTCATCACCCTCAGCAGCAAGCGCCGCATCAATGATGGCGCGCTGGGCTCGGGTGCTGTCAACCATGGCCAACAGTGCCGCAACCGAAACCTTTACCTGGCCTTCTTGCGTTCGAAGCGCATCAACAAGTCCTGATTCAGCATCAGCAATCTTGTAAACGTTGCCGGACGCAAGACCAATGCGATTGAGTGCGTCGATTCCGTCGTTCACGTAACGCGAACTGTCCGCAGCGCCCAATCGACCGCCGAGTGCCTTGGCAACCAACGCGTCTGCGCCGGCCTTGAATGCATCATCGGAAATGTCAGCGCCGAGGACCACGGTACGACCGTCATCAGCAAGCTTGTCGAGCCCAGCCTTGTCAGCGGGCTGCGCCACCACAATGACCGGGATGTTGGCACCGATACGCATCGCACGAACAGCCTGGTACTGCGAACGCACCTGCGCGCCGTTTCCAGCAATCACCACGATGTCCGCGCCAGCATTGCGCGCTGCGATCGCCCCAAATTCCTTGGCGTCACTTGCGGTCGTCAACGGCATGAAGCCCAGCGTGCGCAGAGCGCCCGCGATGCGTTGCGCATCCTCGGTACCGCGGCTGATCACACCTGCGTAGGTTTCGTTGCCGCCACGAATGGCCTGCGCAAGCAGCGGAACCACTTGCTCGCTTCCGGCAAACGAAGCCTTTGGAGTAATCGAAGCGAGCGTGAACGCGGCCTCAAACTGCACGCGACGATCCGCGTAATCCAGCGCCTTCACTACCGATGTTGAACCATCGCCAATCATGGCGGATGCGCTGGCTGTCTCACGAAGCGCAGCAAGCGACGAACGCACCAAGCCGGTGTCCGACAAATCCATGCCGATCTGCAATACGGCCTGCATCGTCTGCGGACCAGCAGTGGTTGCATAGAACTGCGCCGACCGACCTTGACCATCAAAGAGCGGATCGATCACGCCTTCGGTCATCGCAGCCTCGCGACGCAAGTCAGCGGCAACAAAGATTGCCAACGCACGGTCATCGCTTGCATCAAGTTCAAGCGCGCGGCGCGAAAGCATCATCGCCATGGCGTCGTAGTAAACCTTGGTGGAAATGCGGTCAGCAGCAAGGCCGCCAAACTCCGTCCACTTCCAGACGTTCTGCATTGACTCCGACGGATATGCAGCAAGCGATGGATCGGCCGTGAGGAACGCATAGGCCTGCTCTGCATACGCCTTGTGCGCAGGCTGATCAGTGGCGCCGAGCGCGCGGACGGCGTCCATGGCAGCACCACTGACATCTGGCGTTACACCCTTCGTTTGTGCCAAATCCAAGAGAACTGGAACCGATACCGGGTAGCCAAGCTGACCCAAGATCACGCAGATCTTGCGCTGCGCGGCTGGATCGAGTGACTTCACTGCAAGTGCCAGCGGCAGCGCTGACTGACGGCGCATCTGCACCAGCATGCGCATGGATGCGGCTTCGAGCCCAAGATCACGGCCTTCAACCACTTGGCGCATGAGCGCAGGGGTGGCGTACTCACCAGCAGCCATCAATCGATCGGTGGCGATCATCTGACCGCGCATCGGTCCAACCAGCATCTTGACGGCTTCTTCAATGCGATCAATCTTGCGCGCGAGCAACTGACGCCCTGCTTCAAGTTTGGTTTCCAGTGCAGCGGAGGCATCGGCGACATCGGCCATCCGACGGCTGCGACGGAACGCTTCGTCCATGCGCTTACCAAGGTCGGCGCTGTCGATCACCATGGCCAGTTCGCTTGGCTCCACGGAGTCAGCAAGCAACACATTGGCCGCGGCGGTCGCGCCCTCGGGCTTGGCAATCATGACGTTGTGCACATAGAGCGAAGCCGCTTCGATGAGCTTGGTGCGATCCGCACCAGACTCAGGCTGAGCAGCAGCCGGAGCCGCGCCATCCTGCGCCGTGACAGGCAGCGTAAAGCCGCCAGTGATGGCAACGAGTGCGAGCGGGAGAATCAGCTGCGAACGCTTCAGGACGTGCACTTCTGGACCTCAATTCGGAGCGCCTCCCCGCGAAACGGGGAAGCTCGGTACAAACGGCGCCCAGCCAGGATGGCTGAACGGGGCAGACGGAGGGCGGAAGGCCGGTGCCCCCACCGATCCTTCGGTGGAGGGCTACGCAGCCGAACCCCTTCCGGATGCCCGGGAAGGGTCGCGAATCTACGCCACCGGACGGTGTGGTGTCAATGAAAGTTTCGGGACGCTGCCCGCCGCAGCGGCTACACTCGACCTTGCGCAGGCGTTCGCAGCCCCGTGGCTGCGGAAGGCCGGAAACTGGCGCATTTGGACAGGTCCGTCCAAATGCACGATTTCCGGCTCGGGAAGGCGGTGAAAGACCGCCGCGGACGCGCCGCCGTGAATGGGCAGCGGGCACTCCCGCAGCCGGACTCCATGAGCCACTGGTCCCGCGTGCAACGCGCTGGACTGGGAAGGCAGAGCCGGAGCCCTTAGCCGGAAGACCGGCCTGCGCATCGGTCACGCCCACGCGATTTGGGCTTAAGACCGGATGGACCATTTACGGCCGCAGGCGCGGCTGAGCTAGGCCAGTATGGAATTCACCCCTGCACATGCCATGGATGGCATGCACACGCGCATGATCGCGGCGTGTGTAAGCGTAGCGATTGCCAGCATGACATCCGTTGCCGATACGCCGCGTTGCGCAACCACCGTTGTTCGCTACACCGCGGGAAGCGGCGCGGGCGGCTCGTACCAACATCCGGCAAGCGCACTTGGACCTCCCACACGATTCACGGGCGTTGGAATGGAACCGGGCGCAGTGACTCCGTTCCGTCCCGCTTTCATGCCGTCGGAGATTGTGTCGATCGGCAGAGGTGGCGAACTGGTGATCGCATTTGAAGAACCGATTGTTGATGATGCATCACACCCGTTCGGAGTGGATCTCATTGTCTATGGCAATGCAATGTGCGGAGACATTGGCTACCCCGGCGGCGTTGCGGGTTGGGTGTTTACAGAAGGCGGATCGATCGACCTCAGTATTGATGGCGTCACCTGGTTCACCGTTCCGAACGCGATCGCAGACGGCGGACTTCCCACGCTTGGCTGGACCGATGTTGCGCCCTACTCCACTGCACCCGGCACGCTGCCGACGGATCCTGCGCTGCCGATTGACCCGCAAATCACCGCAGATTCCATTGCTGGACTGAGTTGGCAAGAACTCCTTGCGCTGTACGGCAACTCTGCAGGCGGAACACGCATTGACCTTGCTGATGCTGGAATTGCTGCTGCACGCTTCATCCGCATTCGCGTTGCCGTGGACGCCGCCAGCGTTCCGGAGGTGGACGCTGTGGTTGCCGTACATGCAACACGTCTGATGGGCGATCTGAACAATGACAACCGAGTCAATGGCATTGACCTTGGAATGCTGCTCGGAACATGGGGGCCGTGCGCCGACTGCCCGGGCGATATGAATCACGACGGCCAAGTGGGTGGCAACGACCTTGGCATGATGCTGGGGAATTGGTCATGACACACGGCAACGTACATCCGCGCCGCGCGTTCACCATTGTTGAACTCTTGGTCGTCGTAGCGGTGATCGCCATACTCATCGCGGTGCTCTTGCCCGGGCTTCGATCTGCTTCTGGAATAGCACGCAGCACTGCATGCACTTCTAACTTGCGGCAGATTTCCATCGCATGCGAGGCCTACGTTTCCTCCAATGGCGCCATGCCTGCAGCGGTGCTTTACGTACTTGATACCGGCGTGGTCCGAACCATTGCGTGGGACTTTGAGCAACGCGCCGGCGCTGTCACACCAGGGCCACTGTGGAACTACACGGACACGCCGCTGGCAGTGCAGCAGTGCCCAGACTTTGAAGGCGCATCGACATTCGGTGCGGACCCGTATACGGGCTACAACTACAACACCAGTTATCTTGGGCACGAAGGCACCTATCCAACGGTGGACCCAAGCGGCAATGCGCTTGACGGATGGCGTACCGCGCGCATGGGCGTTCCGCCAACGGCGATCCGTGACCCTTCCGGAACCGCCGTCTTTGGTGATGGCGGATGGCGCGGCGGTGCAAACAAATTCATGCGCGCGCCCATGAATCGCGCCGAGGGCGATCTGGGTCTTGTTGCGGCAGGGACACAAGCGTTTCGACACTGGGGCGGATGCACCTGTTGCGCGCACCTTGATGGTCACATTGGTACCTACGCTGATCCGCAATCAAGCCCGAACATTCCACCGACCATGGCAACATGGGTCATGGGATTCCCAGACAACGGATTCCTATCGTCAACCGATGCTGCGTATGGAGGCGATTGATTCGTGCGTATTGAGCGATGCGTCTGTCACAAGGTGGAGTTCAGCACCGTGAAGCGGTGGCTGGAATCACATCCGGGCGCAACGTTCGCTGATATCAAGCAGGAATTCAAGTGTGGAACCGGGTGCGGGCTGTGTGCGCCCTACGTCCGTCGCACCATGCGCACCGGCGAAACCGTGTACCACCAGATCGTCACCGAACGCGACGAGCCTCTGCGGTCGGAGTAACGGTACGCGCCACCCAGCCGGCCACTGCGTCGGCGAGCAGCGATCGACCTTCTTCGCCGTGCACGTCAATGGTGCCGCCTGCATCAACGCATCGAAAGAATGCATCCGTGAAACCAATCTCTACGCCGTCAGCTGAACGACCAGTGGCGGTGATGGCTGCGCGCCACGCTTCAAAGTGTGCAGCCGTCAACAGTTCATCAACGGCGCCCTGCACAAAGAACGACGGGCGAGGAAAGACTCCAACTGCTTCAAGCGGTGCCAGGTCGGCAAGTTGCTCAATGAGTTGCAACGTTGCCGAGGACGTCCACATGGAGTCGTCCTCATTCTCTGGAGTTCTGCGACTCATGATCTCAGCACTGGGGGCTCCAACACATACCAGTAGCAGCAACTGTTCGTGACGCGCAGCGGCCAGTGCGCACGCGGTGCCGGCTACCCAAGTTCCAGCCAATCCAACAGCGCCCGAACCACTTGCGATGGATTGCAGTGAGTCAACAATGGCATCAACCCACATTCCAACATCGGGCGGCCCGGAAAAGTTCAGCGCGCGTAAGCGAGCCACACGAACGCCGCCGCGAAGCAGCCCAACGGCCACCGCGTCATCAGCGAGCGCGACGGCAACGGAGTCTTCCAATCCAGGCCATTGCGGCGCTAAGAGCACCACGGGAACAGCGGCGCCATGACTTCCATGCGTGCCGCGCGAGCGTGTCGTCCAACCCGCATCCCGTGACGGTGACGCAACCACACCATCGGCACTTCCCCATCCACCGGCAACGGTGAAGGCACGCGCGCCGCGTTCGGCTTCAAGCCACTCTTCGGTGAGATTCAGTTGCCTCGCCATAGGGTCAGGACCTTCCAAAGTTTCGTTCGAGGTCACGCATAGTGATGCGTAACGCGGTGGGTCGACCATGCGGGCACGCGGTGCCGCGCTCAATGCGATCGCGCAAATCAAGAAGCGCGTCAATCTCTGTTGGTGACAAACGATCGCCTGCCTTCACTGATGCCTTGCATGCCATCATGTCAAGAACGGAATGCAGTGCTGATTCAAAATCTGCGTGCCCGTCTTCGGCAATCTGTGCCAAAAGACCTGGGACAAACGTCGCTGGTTCAACGCCGCGTCCAAGGAGGAATGTTGGATAGGCATGCACCAAGACAGCGCGCGGTCCGACGGCGCCAAGTTCAATACCAAGCCGTTCCAAGAGTGGGCCCGCGTCAGCAATGGCCTCCACGGCACGCGGGTCAGTTTCAATAGCGACCGGCACCAGCATGCGCTGTGATTCCAAGGGAGATGCGGCAATGCGCGCCTTCAACTCTTCAAACATGCCGCGCTCATGCAGCGCATGTTGGTCAACCACCAAGATGCCCTCGGCGTCCTCTACCACTAAGTAACTACCGTGCACCTGCATCACCCGGCGAGCGGTGCGATTTCCATGGAGTGTTTCCGGCGCAGCGCTGACGAGCGCAACGGGTGGAGTGGCATGCAGCGCTTGGTCAACAGCCAGCGCCGCAAAGTCAGTGAAATCGGCGGAATTTCTGGTGGCGGTAGAAATCGTGGGGATCGCAGACACAACACTGTGCGCATGAGGCATCAGCGTGAATGAAGGCACCAGATCCGCAGCGCGCAAGGCATCGCGCACCGCACGCATCACGCACTGATGAACAAAGTTTGGTTGCCGAAAGCGAACCTCAGTCTTGGCTGGATGCACGTTGACATCAACAAGCGACGGATCCATCTCCACCGCTACAAACGCGATGGGAGTTCGCCCCGGATCAACCAGGCCGCGGAAGGCTTCCTTGACTGCGTGCGCAAGCGTCCGGTCGAGTACGGCGCGTCCGTTCAGGGCAAACCGCAATGCACGCCCGGAACCGCGCGCGAGTGATGGTCGTCCAACCAATCCCCACAGGGTGATCGGTGCCCCACCTTCAAGGACGGTGTCGGCGGTGACTTCCAACAATCCGTCCGCAATTGATTCGCCCAACACGGCCAATACGCGTCGGCGGGCGTCAGTAGTTGCAGGAAGGTCGATGCGTGTTTTGCCGTCCGCTACAAGCCGGAATGCAACGTCGGGGCGACATAAAGCGATCGATTCCAGTACTTCTTCAATGCGACCCAGTTCGGTGCCAGCCGTGCGCAGGAACTTGCGTCGCGCTGGCACGTTGTGAAACAACTGCCGCACTTCAACCACCGTACCGACTGGACATCCGGCTGGGCGCACCTCGCCGGCAACGCCACCGTCCACTTCAATGCGTGCGCCAGCGTCGCTCCCGGTGACTCGACTGGTGATTGAGAGGCGCGAAACGCTCGCGATGGAAGCGAGCGCTTCGCCGCGAAATCCCATGGTGCCGATGGCGGCAAGATCATCGGACGAAGAAATCTTGCTGGTGGCATGACTCGCAATGGCAAGCGGAAGTTCGTCTGCAGCAATGCCGCCACCATCGTCGGCCACCACGATGCGATCCACTCCGCCGCCTTCTACGGAAACCTCAATCCGTTGCGCACCGGCGTCGATGGCGTTCTCCACCAGTTCCTTGACGACGCTGGCCGGACGCTCCACCACCTCGCCTGCGGCAATTTGATCAACAAGCTGGCGCGGAAGAAGACGAATCGGCATGCGCGGATTGTAAAGATCGCCCCGACTACTGGACTTGAAGCATCTTCCATGTCACACTACCGCCATGGAAACGCCTAGGACGGGCAGCAATTCCGGTGCAGGACGCACCCCGGCACGGCCCAAGACCTCCACGGTTGCCATTGGCGATATTCATGGATGTGGCGCAGAGTTTGAGCAGTTGCTGCTCCTGGTCGATCGTTGGTTTCCCGGCGCGCGCATCATTTTGGTTGGAGATCTCTTCACCAAAGGTCCAGAGCCGGGTCGCGTGGTGCGGGCCATCATGGATCGCCGCGCGCAGGGTCACCGCGTGGACCTCGTATGTGGCAACCATGACCTGCGACTGCTTGGTGCCGTGGTGCGCATGCAATCGGGTGCAAGTATCGATCTCCTGCCACGCACCGAGCGTGTCGCTATTGAAATGCTGCAACGTGCCGGACTCATGCGCGAAGCCACGTGGCTACTCACTGAAGCGTGCGACCGCGTTGAAGTGCGACACCCCCGCGGAGCGTGGACGGTTGTCCACGGTGGAATCGATCCGAAACTTGGCGTTGAGAACACGCCCGACGATGTGAAGATCCACGTGAAGGCTGCCGAAGGCGAGCAGAATTGGTGGGAGCGCTATGACGGTTCCGATGGGCTCATCATCGTCGGACATCGACCAGTTCGACAGCCAATCATCCTTCGCTCCGAAAACGGCGTGCCATACTTTGCAAACATCGATACCGGCTGCGCCTACGGTGGTGCGCTGACTGCGTATTGCATTGAAGCGGATCAACTGTTGCAAGTGCACGGCGAGACGCTGCCCATTCCGGGCATTGAAGTTCCAACGGCGTTCCGTGGGCAAAGTTCCACGAGCAGTTGAGTAGCGCGGTGAATTGAGGAGTCAGTGCCGGGCTGCAAATCAGCGCACATCGCGCATGACGATCGGCATTCTGCGACCCGGACCGAACGCCCGCGGACTCAGGCGAATGATCACCGGAGCCTGGGCTCGCTTGTACTGCGCCATATCAATCGCCCGCGTCCATCGCTCCACTAAAGCTCGGTCAAGTTGGTTGGCCAGCGCAATTGAGTCGATGGAACGCTCTTCTTCCACCCAGCCGCGCACAATGGCATCAAGCACTTCATACGGCGGCAGCGAGTCTTGGTCTGCCTGATCGGGTCGAAGTTCAGCGCTGGGAATCTTGGTGATACTTGCCTCAGGAATCGGCGGTTGCGAGCAGTGCCAATCCAATCCAGAAGCCAGCGCCAACTCTGGGTAGTGCTCGTTCGCCCACCTGGCCAGTGCCCATACGTCGGTCTTCAAGATGTCACCGATCGGCGCCAGTGCGCCGCACATGTCGCCATAGAGCGTGGAATATCCAACGGCGTATTCACTCTTATTTCCAGTAGCAAGCACCAGCGCGCCGGTGGCATTGGAGAATGCCATCAGTTGAATTCCGCGCAGGCGACTTTGCAGATTCTCATCAACCAATCCATCAAGCCCCGCACCCACCTTGGCAAGGTACGGCTGCAGATGCGTAGCCAACGCATCATGCGCTGGCTCGATTGGAATCTCCAACGCGCGCATGCCAAGCCGCCGCGCCAAGTCCCACGCATCAGCGCGCGAACCATCGCTGGAGAACTTGCTTGGCATCAATACGCCAGTGACCCGGTCCGCGCCCAGGGCCGCACATGCAAGCGCAGCAACCAGGGCACTGTCAATTCCGCCCGACAGTCCAAGCACCGCGTGACTGTGACCCGTCTTGCGGAAATAGCCTGCAATTCCGGCAACAACAGTGTGCCAGCGCTCCGCGTGCTCTGCTCCTTGCGCGTTCAGTACGACACTGCGCTCAGCAGCAATGGCTGGGGCTTTGAAATCATGCACCAGTGCATCTTTGCCCCAGCGTGCAGCGGCAATGGCGGTTCCATCAGGAAACACAATGCGCGCGTCACCATCAAAGACCAGATCGTCGTCCGCTCCGGATGCGTTCAATGAACACAGCGGAACGCCGACGCGCTGGGCTGCCAAGCGCAAGATCTCCAGATGGCGCGCATGCTTTCCTGCGGCGCATGGACTTGCCGACGGACAGACAATCACTGTTGCACCCGCAGCAACAGACTCAGCGACTGGATCAATGGAATACGAGTGGCCGGCAGCAACCGCGTCTTCAGCACGCCACAAGTCTTCGCAGATGACTATACCGACGCGCTCAGCGCCACACGAAATCACAACGGGCGATCGACCCGCCGCAAAGTGCCGCGGCTCATCAAAGACGTCGTAATCGGGAAGCAGCCGCTTGGCGTAGGTGGCCTCCACACGGCCGCCCCGCAGCACTGCCACCACATTGATGAGCGCGGAACCCGCACCGGCCACATGCATGACGGCACCAACGCAGACGGCAACATCACCAGCGCCGGCGCTCTGCAGGCTGGCCGCCAACGCCACCACGGCGCGCTGGCAGGTGTCAACAAATCCTTCACGTTGCAGAAGGTCCCGCGGCGGATAGCCGACCATGGCGAGTTCAGGAAAGACCACGCATTGCGCGCCGGCGCGGGAGAGTGCCACCGCGCGATCAAGCATTCGCCGGGAATTTCCGGGAACATCGCCAACGAGGGAATCGAAGCGTGCAAGCGCAATCCGCATGGGACGGACAGTCTAGATGGCAACGCCGCGGTGCGGAGGCAACATCAACCAGCGTGGCGAGCATTCATTCGTGGCGCAGTGACTGCTTCAAGCAGCACACGCACCGAATACGGCTTGTGGATACTCGCTTCAAAGCCGCGGCGAGTGAGTGAAGTGCCGCCGCCCGGAAAGGCCGTGCCGCTTGCAAAGAAGCGGGTATTGGCAAAGTTGGCGCGCGACCGAAGCGCAGTGATGAACGCCACCGGATCGCCGGCTGAGCAGTCAAACACCACTACATCGGGCACTGAGGATCCACACGCAATCGCCGCAGAGAGCGCATCGGAAGCGGTCTCCACGGTGAAACCACCCAGATCCGTTAACACTTCACGAACGGTCTCTGTAGCGGTGCGGTCCGAATCAACCAAGAGAACACGGGTGGTGGTTGCCGTTTGCGGCGCTTCGGCCGTAAACGGAATCCCGTGGGCAGTAACAAAGTTCTCGAGCGCGGAAACATGAACACGACGATCACGCGAACCGGGGATTCGGTAGCCCTCAAGACGACCGCCATCGATCCACTTGCTCACGGTGCGTGCTGCCACATTGCAGATCCGCGCAACTTCGCCAGTGGTGAGTGCTTCCTTTTCTGTGCCGAATGCGTTCTGTGCCATGTGGTTCTCAATGCTCCTTAAAGCGCGATAGGTGGCACCACATCCAAAGGTGGATGCTGAGCCACGGCATGGATCGGCGCCCCGGACTACCGTCTGAAGTTCACATCACCGGATTTTTGAAGAAATTCACTCCGCCGGGTCGCTGCGGGAGGTAATACGGACCCCGCGCGCGTGCAGGGCTTCAAACAGCTCCTGCGCATGGCTACGGTCCCGGACCTCAACAATGCATTGCACTGTGACGGTCGAAACATCGGCTTCGCCGAACGTGCGTTCGTGAACGATGTCTTGGACACTTGCGCCGCACTTCGCAAGGGTTCCAGCAAGATCAGCCAGTCCACCGGGACGATCGCTAATCACCGCTGAGAATTTCACAAGCCGACCATCAACAGCAAGACCCTGCTCAATGACCCGACTGAACACCAACGGATCAATATTGCCTCCACAAAGGACCAACGCGACGCGTTTGCCCTTCAGTGAATCCAGTTTGCCCGCCAGGAATGCTGCCAGCGGCGCAGCACCAGCGCCCTCAACGACGCCCTTCTCCAACTCCGCCAAGCGCAGAATGGCCAGCGCGATGGCGTTCTCATCAACCGCCACACACTCATCGACGCGCGTTCGTGCAATCTCAAAGCTACGGGCACCGACTTCCGGAACTGCAAGACCGTCAGCGAGCGTAGCTATGGACGAAACGCGCACCGGCTTGCCCGCAGCCATGGCCGCAGCGAAACTTGCGCATCGGGATGGCTCAACACCAACAATCTTCACGCGTGGCGCCAGTTCTTTGGTTGCCAAGGCAATTCCGGCAATCAAACCCGCACCACCGATCGGCACCACGATGGCATCAAGGTCAGGAACTTGCTCAAGAATTTCCAGGCCAACCGTACCCTGCCCTGCAACAATCGCTGCGTCGTTGAAGCCGTTGATGTACGTCAGACGTTCATCAGCTACCAACAGATCTGCGCGGCTTCGTGCCTCTGCAATGTTGTCGCCGTGATTCAGAACGCGCGCGCCCAGCTCACGACACCGCCGCTGCTTCACCAACGGCGCATGCATTGGCATGACCACGGTCACTGGAATGCCAAGACGCTTGCCATGCAATGCCAATGCCAGCGCATGATTGCCTGCACTTGCTGCAATTACGCCACGCGATCGCTCTTCGGCACTCAGAAGGAGCAAGGCGTTGCACGCCCCACGCTCCTTGAAGCTGCCCGCGCGTTGCTGGTACTCCAATTTGCAAAATATCTGTGCGCCGGTGATGGCTGAAAGCGCCGGGCTTTCAACGCACGGCGTGACCAATACCCCGCCCGCGATACGTTGGCGAGCTGCAACGATGTCCGCAAAGCCAACATCCGTGACAGCGTGCGCGGTCGCTTGCATGGTTGCCATGGTCTGAGGTACCTCGGGCCGGTTAGGCCTTCGGACCAGCCTTCCGAACGCCGTCACTCAGCGTGTATTTGGCGTCGTTACCACGGAAACGCGTGGCGAGGTCCTTCGCCATAGCGTCGTACGCAGCCTTGTCGGCCCAGGTGTTGCGGGGGTCAAGCACTTCGGTCGGAACACCGGGGACAGCGGTTGGCATGTGCAGTCCAAAGATCGGATGCTCAAC
>Ga0209296_1001341_pt1 | contig 19013 bp, 38 predicted proteins | sample S_130206_EF_Meta_FD_187319 | JGI IMG/M metagenome (GOLD analysis project Ga0209296, IMG submission 187319) | Freshwater microbial communities from Lake Simoncouche, Canada to study carbon cycling - S_130206_EF_MetaG (SPAdes) (version 2) | ecosystem: Environmental > Aquatic > Freshwater > Lake ...
TGCTTTAACTAAATGGAGTAAGGTTGGTAAAACCGCCGTACTTAATATGGCTTCTCATAAACGACCTGGTGGTGGAGTTATTAACGGAGCTCAAGCACAAGAAGAATGTTTATTTAGATGTTCTAATCTAGGTCATGTTATATCAACTGACTTTTATCCTTTACAAGATGATGAATTACTATGGACAAAGGATGCCCATTTTTTCAAAGATGTTAACTATGGTTATATGAAAGATGTTCAAGTTGATGTGGTTACAATAGCCGCCATCAATCTAAATGGTTTAGGTAAGTTCCAAAAGATGCCTAACTATGAAGAACTAACTAAGAATAAAATTAGATTAATGTTATCAATGGCTATTAAGAATAATATTGATAATATTATATTAGGTGCTTGGGGTTGTGGTGTGTTTGGTAATGAACCAAATAAAATGGCTAAGATGTTTGGGGATGTTATAAATGAAGGATATTCATTTGATAATATTATCTTTGCTATTATCAATGACCATAATTCGGTAGGGAATAATTATAACGAATTTAAAAGTATTGTAGGTGTTTGAGATAGGTGATATAGTTATCTTAAAAGAAGAACATTATTTATCAAGGGTTGTTTACGGTCAGTGGGTTATTGATGATGTTCGTAGGAAACCTTTCCGACCACTATCTTCAACTATGATTGAATATCATATTAAAACTTTGAATGTTAATTCAGATGGTTCGCCTAGTATGACTTGGGTAAAGACCGATGATATTATATCAATATCTAAAATAAGACATAAGAAGTTAAATGAACTAGGTATCAAAGAGTATCAACCTCATTGTTATATTTGTTATACTATGAGTGTAGATGAAGAAATGATATGTGATAGGTGCGAAGAGATATATTGTGATGATTGTTCTTATACATTTTCTTTACATTATCAACATCAAGGTTCAAGATGTTATCATTGTGCTGACCAAAGTAGAAGAACTAAATTAGATAAAAGAGATATTGTATTAAATAAAGTTCTTTTAAAAGAAATTTAATTTCTATATTTGCACTAAAATTAGGAATATGAAGTCTGTTTGGAAGTGTGACCATTGTTCACAAACTGATATTGATGGTGATAAGATATTGAAACATGAAATTGATTGTTCTTTTAACAAATCAAATAAGCATTGTTATACCTGTAAATATCGTTTTGAAGCAGGGTATGGAGGTGAACACATTCCAGGATGTGAAATAAAAGAGGATATCTTCAGAGGTGAAGACGAAGGCAATTGTCCAGGTTGGGTATATGAATACTTAGATGAAGAACGTGATGAAAAATTAAACGAACTAGGAATATGATAAAATTATACAGGTTCAAAGAAGAATATTCTAGACAAAACTGGTACAATGGTGATGATGTATTTGAACTTGAATCTATTCACGTTGATAGACAAATTTATAATTTTGGTACTGATTGCACTTGGATTAATTTTAGAACCAAAGAAAAGATTAATATCTGGGATAGATGTATGAGAATTATAACAGAAGAAGAATCTAAATCATTAGTTAGAGAATATAATTTAGAAAAGTTGGGAATATGATACCAGAGATAGGAGATAAGTTTATTATTAATTGGAAAGGAATAACAAAGACTTATCCAAGTGTTAAGAAATGTAATTTTCCAGATTTAGAATTCACAATAGATTCTTTTAGTAAGTCTAAATTATCTGTTTATTATTTAGATAGAAGAACTAATAAAAAATGTAAATGTCAACAATGTGATAGGAAAAACCTTTATCGTCAGGATAATCCTTGCTCGATTCCTATATCGATTGGAGTATCAGATATTATTATAACTCAAAAGAAGTTGGCAATTGAAAGAAGTAATAAATTAAAAAGATTAGGAATATGATGGATGAATTAGATAAAAAAGAGATACTCCAAACTTACAAGTGGATTAAAGTCAAACGATATAAAGATGATGAAGATTTTATTGATGAGACTAATTTCTTAATTGATAAGATTAGAGATATTGTTAAAAACCTATAGTATGAAGTTGATATGTATCAGTACTAAAGTATATGTCAATCCTTGTGATGAGGTAGAATTGTATAGTAGTCATAAACAATGGAAGTATCTTACTCTTAATAAAGAATATGAATGTATTAATGTTATGTGTGGTGATGATGGTGAACCAGAAGAGTATGAGATAATAACCGATGATGGAAAATTTGGTGTTTATCCAATATCTAACTTTACTAGTCGATGGGAAGTAAGAGAATCTAAGTTAAATGAATTGGGAATATGAAGAAGTGGGTTTGTATAAACAATAAAGGATATGAAGAAGAACTTTATATAAACAAAACTTATATCGAGATAGAATCTAGTTATGCTGACCAATTCTGTATTGTAATAAAGAACGAGTTAGGAATGGTCAGTGAATACTATCAACCATTGAGATTCGTTACAATAGATGAATGGAGGAATATGAAACTAAAAAAATTAGGCATATGAAACTGAAACTTTATTTAATTAAGATGCCACCTTTTGGTTATGACTCTGGTGAATTTTTCACTATTAATAAATGGTATGATGGTGATTTAACTCCTATCATTTATAATCCAACTACATTAGAAGAAAAACGAGGTTACGTTGTTATATGTGATGATGGTTACACTAGAAAGGTAGATATTGAATACTTTATCACACAAGAAGAATTTAGAGAGAACCAATTAAAAGAATTAGGAATATGAAGTTTGATAAAGGTAATCATTTACAAGAGATTGGTACTAAATATCATGGTATAGTTGTTAACCACGATTTTGGAACTTTTCACTGGAATAAAGAAGAAGCTTGGTATCTAATAGAAAATGATGAATTAGAGTTGGTGAATCATTGGGTACCTGAAAGTAAGTTAGAACTACATAAACAAACTTTAAGAGAGGGTAAATTAAATGAATTACTATCTTTTATGGATACTCACTAGTCTTTTATACCAATTTATATCATTCTCATCTATTTTAAAACTGCCCTTAACCCAATCATTGTCCTTAGTAAATTCAGGACTATCTAAGTATTTAATTAAATCTTGTGATGAAATAGGTTCTATTGATTCAATACAATCAGAATTAAATATCGATATCTCAACACTTTGATTGTTAACAATTTCATTTCCTGAATGGAATCCCGACACACCACATATAAGAGCAGATTTTGATTCTACCTCATCTATATTAGTATCTCCTTTATAAAAGAATTCAGTTCCTGGTTTAAGAGTTATTTTATAGATAGTTGGAAAAAGAGTATCACTTACACTTTGAGCTTCTAATGCAAATCTAAGATGGCAATAGTAAAAAGCATAAGGTATGTTATTAGTTACATACATAGCTTTACCAGAATATGATTCTTTATATCCTTCTTTATTAATAAATCTATTTATATTATCTTTATTAATATTATTAAAGTTTTGGCCACTATAAACTATATTCCCAGCAACTAACTTATCACCTTCGGTTTTAGTTTCTTTCGAATCACCTTTTTCGATAACTACTATCTTTTCTTTAAGTATTGATCTAAGTAATTCTTTAATAGTTTTACCATCTAATTCTTCTTTAGCCCAATCTATTACCTTTTGATAAAATTCATAGTTAGGAATTTCATTTGGTTTACTTTCTAGTCTAGTATTTAATCTATCACTATACTCTTTATATTTAGGCCAGATGTTGGAAGTTTTATCAGAGATTTCTTTTACAAGGTCAATTACACCTGTTTCTTTTATTATTTGGTTTCTTTTATTAATCTTATCTACTAATTGATTAAACTTATCAGTTTTAATAAATTCTTTATCTTTATCCCATTGATTAAAGTTATTAATAAAACATGTTGTTGAACTAAGATTTTTACCAGAGAAGTAAGATTCACCCCAAGGACATCCTGGTATTGATTTAAGTATATACTCAAAGTTTTGAAGTAATGAATCTTGATTGAATTTAGTTAACTCTGGATACTGATTAACTATTTGATTATACTTATCTATCTTACTATTAATATCAGTAACTTTTTTTTGTATTGAATTTTTCTCTAATTCTTCTTTAATATTACCACTTCTATCTTTTAAGAAATTTAATATACCATTTATATCAGATTTAATCTTATCAATACTTCCACCAACATAAGGTTTAATAAATTTAGATATATCTCCATACCATTCACCGCCATCTAAAATATTCTTATATAGCTCATGTAAGTTATTACTTCTGATGTAACTTTCTAGATAATACTTAAACTCTTTTTTACCTAGTTCGTCATATGAATCATATTCTGATTTTATCTTATCAGTTAATTCTCCGATTTCTTTAGCATCAGCTCCAGTAATCTTTCTCCACATCTTATCTAAGAACTCTTCTTTAATAGGTCTCGATTCTTTAAACTGATTATATGACTTAACTCTTTTCATTAAGGTATATATTAATTATTTATTTTAACAATAAAAAAAACCTCATCCGAATTGGATGAGGTTTTATATTTCTATATAAGGTTATTTAATTTTACTTTCTTCTAAATTGTTCGTATGTTTTAATCCACTTCTTAGATTCACCAACTGGAGCCTCAACTTTATCTTTGTTTAGAGGTGACTTAAAGTTTAATGTTCCCGATTTTAGTTTATTAATAAACTCAGATGGCATCCCTTTATAATCACTTGTTTGTTCTTCACCTCTACCTACTAACTTAGCAGTATCAGATGGTTGTGGCATAAAGTCTCTAGCCGGAGCATCTGCTGGTTTTTTCTTTTTAAGTTCAACAGCATTAGCAGTTATCTTATCATATACTTCTTCATTAGAACCAAGACCATATGCTGTCTTAGCTATCTCAGTCATTTTCTCTCCCATTAATGTAGGTAGTTTCTCTCTGATTAATTTCTCAGACATTTTAGCATCATCAAAGATATCTGTCTCAGAGTTAGCTGGTTTCATTAGCACATCTTTATATGTAGCAGCAATTGCTAACTGCATAATCTTTAATAATTGTTTTTCATCAAACCCAGGGATAACTAAGTTAACAGCTGGTATCTTAGCATCAGGATTAAATAAGAATACTTGAGACCATCTGTGGTGACCATCTAAGATATATTTACCATTAGCAGTTAAGATTCTATTCTCATTGAATGTAGATGTATCTCCTTTAATTAAAGCTGCTGCTCCTTCTGGTTTGTTTTTAGCTAACCAAGCTAATGAATCGGCTAAACCAATTTGACTTTGTGTAGGTAATAAATTTCTACAAGAATAAGAAACAGCATCTTCAACTTTAATTACCTCATCAGTATCGATACCATCATTCTTACCTAAGTTCATAATAGCTTGAACCTTTGGGTCTTTTGCGTTTTCTTTTAGTTTCTTTACAAACTCTTCATAACCACCACTTATTAAGTCTTTAAACTTTTTAACATCATCAGGAGAAGTTTCATCTTTAGATGTATCTTCTTCAGGGTTTGATTGTACCTTTGGTTCTTCAACCTCAGCTTCAAATATTTTCTTATTTTTCATATAATTATGTTTTTTTATTAATGTATATATTAAATATAAATCGTAATTTATATAACTTCAAATCTTAATGGATCTGTATCACCACCACCACCACTAGGATCAGATGGTAAATCAGCTACTCCATTTAAATTCCAATCTAAATAAACAGCTTGTTGTCTTAAAATATCATCTATAGATTTACTCATTATTTGCTTTTATTTTTATATATTTATATATAAAAAATAATCCGTTAAATTTAATCAAAGCAATATTTAAGATATAGTTCTTTTAGATTTTCAGGAACATTATAATAATCCATATCAAATGTTTTTGGCATTTGAGACCAAACCTCTTTGATTTGATATGGTGCTTTACCCGTAACATTCCATTTTCTTACTTCTTTTAACATTGAATAAAATAAAATATAGGAGTTAGCTTTCTGAGTTTCTTCTTCTATATTTATAGGTAAGTTATAACTCTTAGCTTTTTCAATAGTTCTTCTTTCACAATCTGATTCAACTTCTATGGATCTTCTAATAAAGTTATCTAATTCTTCTGGTGTGAATTCTTTACCACTTAACCACTCATCTATATAATCAACTGATTCTTTACCATCTATAAAATTATTATTCCACGCTGGTGATTTTTCTATCCACTGATCCATATGACAAGATTCATGTACTAAAACCATTGCAAATTCTTCTTTTGGTTTACCCACAGCAACTGCTAAAGTTGGGTTACCATAATCTACGAAATATCCACTACAAGGAAATCCACCAACTATATAAGGAACACTTTTTGAGTTTTTGAATATTATCTTAACACCATGTTCTTCACCTGTTTTTTTGGTATCTTCTATTAGTTTATCAATTAAATCTTGATTGAACTCTTCATATAATTTTAAGTATTTCATATTGTATTATATATTAAAAAAATTCGTATATTTATACTTAATTAAATAATATGAAAATAGCACTTATTGCACACGATGGTAAGAAAGCCGATATGGTAGCCTTCGTAATGAAAAGATTAGAATTCTTTAATAATAAAAAAGTTGAAATCGTAGCAACCGGAACAACCGGTGGTATGATTCAAAGAGCCGGTGTTGATAAGGTTCAAACCGTACTATCCGGTCCACTTGGTGGAGATGCTGAGATTGGAGCAATGGTAGCCAATGATAAAATAGATGCGGTTATATTTTTTAGAGACCCATTAGATAAACATCCACACGATGTCGATATCTCTATGTTAATGAGATTATGTGATGTTCATAATTGTCCGTTAGCCACTAATTATAGAAGTGGTGATATAATGGTTAAATATTTCAAAACCAAAGTATAATCATAAAATCTGATTTTATTTTTAATATATAGAATATAAAAAATAAATTAGAATATGAAACATATTAAAAAATTTAACGAACCAGTAAATGAAGAAATAGCTGGAGCTTTAATAATCGGTGGTATAATTTTTGCTATGGCTGGTGGAGTAGAAGCACTTACTAGATGGGTATCTTCTTCTTGGACTAAATGGATGAAAGAAAAAAAGTACCAAGAAACTGGTAAAGAAGAAATGGTTCCTACTGAAAAAGGTGATATAAAATTTATTGAAGTTAAAGATAAAGACACTAGTAAAAGTTATTGGGGAGTTTCAGTTATAGATGCTAGATTCGCTGACCCAGGACATGAGAATGAACAATTCTTTATTTTTGATGAAGTTGGATTTGATAACTTGAAAAAACAATGGTCAAAAGGAAAAGCTTATGGAAGATTTCCTTTTACAGGAGCTCAGAATGCTGTTGACTCTTGGCATAAAAAACCTGAGAATTCTTAAAAATAAAGAATAATATGACAAACATGAAACACATTAGAAAATTTAACGAAGATATTGATATGGAATCCAATGAATTGGGATTCAAATTAGTAGGATCCATGATGGTCGATGAAATCGAAGGAGATATCAAAATTGGACATTCTTGGGGTAAACTACCGGATGGTTCTGAATTAAAAGAAGGATATGATGAAGGTGGTGCTGAATTCGTACTTATCGTAAAAGATGGTAAAATCGAAGTTGCTATCTCTGAATATGAAATATCAAATCCATTTGTATTTGGTGATGTTATTGTTGTACCAGGTCATGATTCAATCACTTGTTATAACTTAAAGACTGGTGAAAGCACAACAGAATATATTAGATAAATAAAAATTATTAATAGATTATGAAACATTTAAAACAATTCGAATCATTCTCAAAGCCTGGTCTATGGAATAATGATACTTTTTTAAAAGATATAGACTATAAAATAACAGATTTACTAAATAAAGTAGATGATAAATTAAAAGTTAATGAAATAAATAAAGATGATGCTGATGAGTTTTTCGATAGTTTAGTTGATTATATACATGATATAAAAGATGGAAATACATTTTCAAAACCATAATTAATCACTTGTTATAACTTCAAAACAGGTGAAAGCACAACAGAATATATTAGATAAATAATATAAGACATAAAAAAACCTCAGATTAATCTCTGAGGTTTTTTGTTTTTAAAGGATATCATAATCCCCACTTAGTATAAACTTCTTCTCTTGTAGCAACTGAATAGTTTTTAACTTTTTGATTATAACAATCATCCTTAAACAACCAATCAGATAATGTAGTAGGAGCTTTATCACCACTACCATCAACTAATACAACACAATGTATGTTATTACCAATATAATGTCTATCACCACTTTGTTCTTCTCTGAATTCTAGATAACCCCAGAAAGAAGAGTATTGTGTCATATCTTTACAAGCAACTTCTTTAATAAATGTTAAAAATTCTTCAGAAGTTTTTCCATTCTCATCAGTCCCAGCTATAAAATAAGGAGGAAATACTCTTTCTTCAAATCCTACAAACTTTTGAGCCCAAAAATCATCATCAGTATGTGGATTATATTGTGAATACTCAAAATCAAAATGTCTTTGACCATCGTTTCTTGTATAGTAATCTTTACACCAGTAGATTGGATATCTTTGAATATGCCATTTAACAGGAAGTAATTTAGAAACAACAATAGATTTACATCTTTGTGAAAGGTAAAGTTGAAAATCATCATAGTCAGGTGTTTCTTCATCTGGGAAGAAGTCTAAACAATCAGCCATACCAGCCATTGTGATTTCTCCTTTGATACCTAAGTCAGAATAATCTTGACAATTAAATACTTCATTCCAATGTCCTTCAGGATCGACAACCATTTGGTCGATTTTCTTTTTAGTAGCATCAAAGATGGCTAACATACCTTCTCTAATCTCATTAGCTTTTGTTTGAATTTCATCACCTGGTTGTGATTGTTCAATTAGTTTAGTGATAATACCTGAAGCAATTTTACCTATTATCATAGAGATGTAGGCAGCCGGTGTTCCACCTGGCCAGAATGCTGAGATACCTTCGAATATTTTTGAAGCAAACATACCTAAGATTTGTAGTGTTTGGTCTTTAACAGCGTGAACTCCAACATTGTTGATAGCATCTTGAAGGTCAATTTGTGCTTGTGTTCTTAAAGAAGAAATTAATTTAGAAAGTGTTCTTAGGTTTATGTAAGTAACTTGAACGTGTTTATCATCATAAACTCTGATACCAATATCATTAATTGTATAATGAAATGTAGATGGGAAATAAGCCATAATTTTAATTTTTATTTTATATATCAAAACTTTGTATATCCAAATTAATTTAATTATCTTTGTTTCATGAAAAAAATTATAACAATCATTATCATACTAATGTCTTACACGGTATTTAGTCAAACAGAAGTAAAAGATACAATCACTGATACTATATCAGTTGTAACAAGTGACACAACTGACACAATCAAAACTCCGAAGTTTCAATACAGAGTTTCGTTTAGTGAAGTAAGTAATACTTTTTCTAGTAAAGACCTTAAAACGCCAATCTTTGATGTTTTTAGAGTAGAACCTATTTATAACGAAACTTTAAATCAATTCGTATTTGTATCTGATGAAGATGTAGATCAATTTGAATTACTATCAAACTTTAATCAATATCATATTACTTATTTTAAGAAGATACCGATTAAATATAATTAAATAGAGTTCACGACACGTTTCGGTTAATCTCCGAATAGTATGCCCAATACAATGAGAAATGGTATGATAACCATATGGGAACGTACATTGACGTATAGGGAGAACGTCAGGGAAAGTAAGTTGTATTAGATACAATGTTAAAACATACACTTCAACAGGAGTGGACAGAAAGTCAGCCCGACCTCGTGAGGACGAAATTGACTATTCCTAACCCAGAAATGGGGACAGCCATAACACCAGTTAGTTGGATAAGTGAGGGTGTTATTTTTTGCAATAAAAACTTTTGAAAACTTAATTTATATAATAGAAAAATAATAAAATTATGAGTAACATTAATATGAGTATAGGTGAATCAGTATCTGAAAGACCAAGCTATCGATACGAGAACAAAGAGTATTTGTTGAAAACGATTATGAACCAGTTAGGAATGACTGAGGATGATTTGGAAAACGACCCTTCTTGGATTAAAGCTAAAGTAAGAGAGTCTAATATTGATAAAGTATAGTATGTTCCCACTTTAAACTCTTCGAATATTTTTAAGTTCTTCATTTTATTTAACTATTTTTATATCAACACGCATATTCTTATTGAATAAATCTCCGTATTCATTTTTACCATAAACATCAGTAGGTACTATTTTAGATTCACCTTTACCTTCAGCAGTCATTCTTGATTCATCAATACCTTTTGATGCTAACATGACTTTAACCGCATTGGCTCTTTTTAAATCTATATTCTCACTACCTGGATCTAACTTAGCAGTATTGTGCCATCCTAATATCTCAACTCTAATAGTTGGATAGTTTTTAAGAATATTAACAATAGCCATAATATCTTTCTCAGAGTATTCTTTTATTCTAGTTTCACCACCATAAAAGAAGATGTTACTTGATAAGGTATCTAATTTAACTTGAATTGATTCAGTAGATTCTAATTCAGTCAATAACTGGCAATAAACTTCAAACTTACCTAAGTCAGTAGCCCATTTTCTACCTTCAGAAGATTCAATCCACATCTTTTTATTAACGGCAGATATTCTTGAAGTTTGACCTTCTATTGGAATAACAAATCTAATAAACGATTCAATAGCTGGTCTTGCTCTATCTAATTGACCATATTTAACTTCTCTTGCTACAAGGTCAATCATTTCAGCAATCTTTGGTATATCTGACTTATATCTTGAATGAAATGATTTTGAATAAGCATCAATAAAAACTCTACTACATCTGAATAAGATATTAACTATCTCAGTCATAAGATATTTATCTATTGGTTTAGTAGTTACAAACGAACCATCTTCAATTCTATCATTGATAAAATCTAATTTAGATATACAAGTATTTGTATTTGGATCATAGATTGAACCTTTTCTACAAATAGGTTGACCAGGGTAAGCAAACTTATAAAAGATGTTATCAATTATAGGTGAGAATTCTTCATATAGTTTTAAGTGTTTCATAGTAGTATATATATATTAATTATTTATAAAAATCAAAAAATAATTCTCTTAACTTTATCTTGTTTAAATAATAAGGGTTTTCAAAAGTCTTATTATAAATCGATTGTAATTCATTTTTAATCTCTATAGGTGACTTTTTTAAGATATCACCTAATGATTCCATATCAAAAGTATAAACATCACCAAAGTCAAATTTTAACATCTTTGTAATATAATAAGTATCCTCCTCTTTTTTAATTGATAATTCTTCTAATTCAGGAATAGTTATATCTTCTTTACATTTAATACTTATGTAATCACGACTATCAGTAATAACAATATCTTTAGAATCAATTAAATCTTTATACTTAACACTAAAAGTCTTTGAATCTATATTGTTCTCGTTAAATTTTCTTAAATGTTTCATATTGTATATATTAATTAGAATTTCTAATAGCATCTATTTTAACTCTTAATTCTTTAACCTTCTTTGGATAAAGTCTAACAAAGAACTGATGAGACTTATATTCTTCGCCATTTTCATAATTGTTTGTGGTTCTAATAGATCCAAGATTATATTTAAACATATCTGGTATTGGAGAATCTATACCCTTAGACTTTAAATAGCTATTCAAATGAAGTAGAACATCTTTTATATCATCCAACTCAAAAGGGTTTCTACTAGATATAGATAAACTTATATGATTATCAGTAATATTATCACAAACATCTGTTTTAACATCATATCCATCATCAGTTAAAGAAATCAAAATGTCTTTCATATACTCCTCAATCTCAACTAACTTAGTATTGATTTTATCATATTCACTTTTAAACCTCTTAGCAATCGTATTAACGTGTTGAGCTTCGTATGTCTTTAAATATTTCATATTGTAGTATATATTAATTAGGTTATCTCAATAATCTTCCTTATCTTTGTATAGTCAAGGATGAGGTAGTAATAGCGGCAACTATAAAAATCTCACAGACGGGCGGACTATAAAATGTCTGAAGAAATCAGAAGTAGGCTGCTTTTTTTTATATAAAAAATACAGAAATCCGTGCATATTTTTGTAATAAGTTTGTATTTTTAATATAGATTCCGTATCTTTGTAGTATAATCATAACAACCACTAAACATTTATGATACCATACACAGCAACCTCAATCGCCATCAAAGGCTACTCCGAATCACCTCTCGCTAAATCCGAAAGAGCAGATTGCGTCGTTAGAGCCGTAGCATCAGCTTATGATATACATTACGATAAAGCCCACAAATGGGTAGCAGATAACTTTAAAAGAATCCCTAAGAAAGGAACATACGGGTTCAATATAGGTATGGATAGAATGTCCTACAACAACACCAGATTCAATTATAAGAAGACTAAGACTATTGACCCTAAGTTCTTAACAACTAATGGAGGAAAGAGTAAAATGACCGTAGGCACATTCGTTAAACTAAACGATAAAGGAACATACATCATTAGAGTAGCTCATCATGCTTTCACCATTAAAGATGGTTGTGTAATTGGTAATCCTGAGGATGCTACCAAACTTAGAAAAGTAATTAAGAATTGTTGGAGAGTAGTATAACTAATCCGTAACAATAATTAAATCACCTTCTCGACTAAATCTGAAATCACCATCTTCTAACACCATCATAACCAAGATAGGATTGTTACTTCGTATACTAACAGGTAATGAACCTTGATTGTTATATGCAAACCTACGAACCTTTTTAATTAATTCAGAATCAACTACACCACATAAATTAAGTTCTTTCATATAATTTATATATTAATAGGTGATGGGTTGATAGAAATATGTGCAGATTTTTGTATTTGTTATATAAATTCCATATCTTTGTAATAAGAACTTTCATTACCATTTATTATAAAAAGTGAAGAAGAAGTATGTCAACAATAAATGGTTGTGTAATGTCAATTATCCTATAAGTTTTAATACTTTCCTATGGGGGAGACAACGAAGTTAAATTAGAAACCCGGATTTATAATCTGGGTTTCTTTATTACTGGAAGTTGTTTTTATTTAATAAAAACACTATCTTTTTTTAATTATTTAACTTCATATACATATAAATTTATAATCTGTATTTTTATATATAGTTTATGAAGTTTTTAGAAAATTATTCAGAGTGGTATCCAAATGAAGAAGAAGTTAAAAAATGTGAGGAATATCTAGATGAAAACTATAAAAGGTTTACAGATACCGAATTTGGTAAAATGATACTGGTAGATGATAAGTCTTATTTTTTAAATAACAAAGGAGAATTAACAGATAGAATCTACTATGATATCATTAACAAAGATATCAATTTTTCAAAAAGTAGTTTAAGAAAAGCTATCAAGAATTGGATTGATAGAAATAAATAAGATTAGTTTACTTTAGCAACAAATAGCAAATTTCTTAATTCAACTTCTTCCAAAATAATAAAATCACTGAAGTCTTCCTCGAATCTGTAATTCGATCCTTCTCTAACATAAAGTACATCAACTAAATTAAATCCTGATAATTCTAAATACTCTTTCATTCTGATAAACTCATCCTCAACCTCATCATTCATCTTTAATGGAGTATCAGTGTACCTAACAACTCTTATATTTAAACAAGTTAATTCTTCACCGACACTTATTTCATAACCCATATCAGATATAGGTAATAAAATCTCTTTTATCATTTGTTTGACTTCTTCAAGATTATTGACACTCTCGTTGAATCTTTTTAAATATTTCATATAATCTATATATTAAAATCAATATTTCCAAATATAACCCATTGATGTTTTAGATTTACCTATAGCACAGTTATTAATACCAGATCTTCTCTTTCCAGTGTAATATAATGACGCTTCTACAGAATCCTCCCAAGTTTTGATAAACTCACCACTAACTGTAAATTGATTTACTTTTTTAGAGTTGTGTGGTTTTTGTTCTTTTAAGAACCTTGTGTTAATTCCATTATCAACGCTTCTATTTAAGTTACATTCTGATATAAATTTATTTAACATATCTTTATCCATCAACTTATATTTTTCTTCATATATCCAAAGATACCCACCTGATGATTTTCGTTTACCTACCAAAACATTAAATATCTTCTTACCATTAAATATTGTTGCCTCTTTTATAGATTCAAATGTTTTTATATAATTACCCTCTTTGTCTAAACAAACAACTCTGACTAGTGGTTTTCCTTTAAATGATGTTTTATTTCCAAAACTTGGACCATTAGCACCACCACATATATTAAATATTGTTTCTCTATTTATACTTATGTATAATTTTTCTTTTTGTTTCCAATCTTCTATTGGTACTTCTTCTAAAATTTTAAGAATTGGTTTAAGTCCTTTATTATTAAGATTTTTTAACCATTCATTTTTTAAGTGATTATTATCACACATTTGTTTATGTTTTCTAAATCTAGAAATAGGATCGTTACTCTTTCCAATATATTTTACTTTATTTTCAATTGGACAATACAGTCCGTATATAAATGTTGTTTCTCTCATAATTTATATATTAAAAACCACCCTTTCCAGTATCAATTATTTTTTTAATCTAAAATAATTCCTTATATTTGTAGTATAAATCCACTACAAAATATGTCTACATTCTCTATCAACGAAAGATTTAATTTTCTTAATGACCTCACCAAAATGGTGATATATGACGTAACTCCATCTTTGATAATTGTTGGAGAAGGCGGTCTTGGTAAAACACACTCAGTCGCTCAAGCTATTGACATAACCGGATTACAAGACCACGAGTTTGTTTTCTTCAAAGGATACTCTACTGCTAGAGGTCTTTACAACACTTTATACGATAACAATGGTAAACTAATCATCTTTGACGATTGCGACTCTGTATTAGATGATAAAGTAGCCTTAAACATACTTAAGTCAGCACTAGACTCTTATGAGACTAGAAAGATATCTTGGATGGCTAAGATGAATAAAAGTGATGAATATCCTCAACACTTTGATTTCACCGGACGTATCATCTTTATCTCTAATAAGTCTAAAACATCTATTGATGGTGCTATCCTTTCTCGTTCTTTAACAGTTGACTTAACTATGACTCCAGACGAGAAGATTGAAAGAATGACTACTATCTTACCTAATATCTTACCTCAGTATGATAATGATGTTAAGTTAGAAGCTCTTAACTTCTTAAATGAGAATAAAGGTTCTGCTAGTATCAATATGAGAACCCTAATTATGGTAATCAAAATGAGATACTCTAATCCAGATAACTGGATGGATATGGCTTCTTATATGTTAAACTCTTAATAAATGAACGAACTTAATCTTCATAATAGGTTACCTAATGACCTACCAGATAAACAAACTATTAAAGATATACTTCTCGAACTAGAAGATACTAATAAGTTTGATATCAAACTAATCAATCTACAATTCGACACGCATGGTAACAAATGGTACGCCAATAATAAACCATTCCACGAATGGGTAGAAAGAGGTGAAATAGTAGTATGCGAAATAGATTCTCCTGTAAAAGCTCAAATATCTCGTTTATACCAAGATGAATCAGAATTATTTACAACTTCGTTTGCAAGTGTTAAAGAAACTCGTTATAATATCATTAGATACCCTATGAGACTTGATATTAGATTAAAAGACAATGCTTTATATATCTGGCACTTTGGAGGTGATGCTAAAATAAAACAATCCGAAGAAATACTTGAAACTACTAAAGATGTTTATCTAAGACTGAAAGACTATTTAGGACCAGATGTTATTCAACACCAATTTGGGTTTAATTCAATCTACTCAGGATCTACATTTATCATAGACTTCATAATATCAAGAGTTGAATTAGTTAATCCCGAAAATCAATTTATAACCTCACCGTTTGGCGCATTAGGTGAAAAATTATAATATACAGAAAAACGTGCATAATTTTGTATTATAATCTGTAAGTAAATTTATTTATTTACGTTATAGTATAAATGTCAAAAAATATTTAAATGAAAGTTATTTGTGTTAGTGAAGAGAAGTCATTAGAAGTTGGCAAACTCTACAAAGTAAAAGATGTTAGAAAGATTGATAAATCTTTACTCTATAAAATAGAACTAACCAATGAAGTTAAATGGGTAGACTCCAAGAATTTTAGATATCCTATGAGTTGGGTTAAATCATAACCTATACAGAAAAACGTGCATAATTCTGTAGTTAATCTAAATATTATCCCTACTAGAATTTGTTTATATGAAATATAAACCTTACTCACCTTGTGAGAGTCATATAAAATGACTACTGAAGTTGTTTATATGGAATATAAACACTATATTTGTATTGTGTTGTTCCACTGAGAAAGGAATAGATATTGAGCTGACGAAGACCGGCCCTTGTGGTGAAAGCTTTACCATCACACCTCGCCACCACTCTCTACGCAATAACAAACCCCCTCTCCAGATATAAACAACCCTTATATCTACTACAACACCTTTATAGTAAATCCTCTCTTGTATAACACCTCCACTATATAAGTAAGTAACATCAGCAGTTATCACAGAATCTAAATCTAAAGTTAAGGTATCTAAAACTTGACTGAGGCAACTACCAACAGGTGAAGCTAAAACTAAGATGAAAATAAATGTGAATAAATATCTCATATAGTATTTATAATAATTCTCCTTTGCCTTATAAAATCTGACTTGTATGAGTTGAAAACAACCATCAAAATCTATCACAAAAAAGACCCTCTCCAAACTCAATGAGGGTAAAGGTTTGAGACGAGTGAGTATATACAACGGAGTACACAATCAACACTTTTGAGACTTACCGATAAGTCGTTATAGGACTAATACAAAATGTGATAGAAAAAAGACCATATTCCTGTATCAATTACAGAATTCCGTTCAGATTTCTGTATACCTCAAACTAACCCATACAAAAAAGTGAACATTATTCTGTATTATATTTTACAAGATTCAGACCTCATTACAGAAATGTGACCAGATTTTAGCAACTCATATTTTTAACAGTTCATTTAACTTTTCGTCTCTAATACAATCCAGTCTTTTGAATAGCTTTACACTATATTGTGTAATACATGGGTAGTTGAGTTTTGTTTTAGGATTTTTGCCTTCTAATTGATAGCAACTGCCTTCTGGATGGATAATAGCTTCATATACTTCTCCAACAATGAGGTCGTCCATAATCTTATCATTTAAAATATTCGATATACATACTATTTTCATAATTCTTATAATTCTATAATCTTAGTCCTTTATTAAGGACTTTATTTAATTTAATATCTCTTTCCCTGTTCCAGAAAAAAGACCAGATTTTAACCCACCATTTTTTCTTAAGAATCTTATCTAATGCTAAGTCCCTTTTATCTCTTTTCTTCTTTTCTTCAGAGTAGTTAACCCAGTAGCACTTCTTACATACTATGTAACCATTCGGGTCTTTATTATATTCTGGGATAGGATTAGGTATTCTAACATCTTTATTACATAATCTACAATATGTTAACATCATTCTATTGTATTATAAATTCACATATTTCTATTTCCATACCTTTAGATTGGCTAAACATAAACTCTATTTTGATTGGATATCTTTTAGTATCATCATTTAGAATATTATGTATAGTAGTATCTCTTACATCTGATAGTGTAGGACCGTCAATAACTATTCTCCAGTTATGTATTAGACCGGTGGTGTGTAATCTATTTTCTATTTGTTTCTCTATGCCTAATTTTATTCTATTAGTATCTTTATACATTTGTGTATATTCATATGAGAAGAACTTAAATAGGTCTTTGATATAGTTAGAGTTAATCTCTGATAAGGTTTTATGTTCGTATTGAGTCAGTGTGTTATTCATCATTTCCCTAAGTTATCTTTATCTGATATAATTAGTTCGCCATCTATATTAGATTCGATTACTTGTTTAACACTATCTATTGTATGCCATACTATACTATGTTCTGAATTAGGGTTATAATCTCCTTTAACCATATAGGTAACAATCGTATTATCTTCTAGTGTAAGGAATCCGTGAGCCATATTATTGGGAACTAGTATAGCTTCGTTACTTCCTAAGGTAAAGTATTGTAGTTCATTTGTATCTAGGTTATAAAGGAAGTCTATGATAGAACCCTTTACTACTTTGATGTATTTAGTTTGAGGTGGATTAGTTTGGTAGTGTAGTCCTCTGAAAGTTCCCCTCTTATCGTTGATTGATATAGAGCATTGGTCCCATTGTATATTTAGTTGGGTGGTTGATATGGGTGTGTATGAGCCTCGGTTATCGTTAAATGTTAGGTGTTTTATTTTCATTGTTTAAGTATAGATTGTATGTTATTATTTCTATTATCAGATATAATGTTATTAATTGCTTCTACTAGTAGGTTATAGATGGCTTCATTTGTTAGTTGTATGGTTGTTATTTCTATTCGAGTTCCTTTGTTAGTTAGTGTTTCTGTTATATCGTATATAGGAGACATGGTTTTTTCGTCATATAAGGTTGTTATAGTGAATCGGTTATTATATTCTTTGTTAATTCTTTCAATTGGATTCATAGTTTGGTATCTTAGTTTAGTATTGTATTAAGTTTTATTTCTCTTTGTATTTCTATCCATTTAGATTCTTTCATCCAGAATGTTTTGTTATCGTTTTCTTCTCCTTCGCGTAGTGTTATATAGATTATATCTTTTAGTGTTACTGAGTCATAAGTTTTTATTTTAAGGAAGAAGTCGATGTGTATATGTTCTTCTCCTGTTACGGTGTAAATTTCATATGGAGGTTCTATAAATTTCATATTTGGTTATATAGAAAGTTTTTATTGAAGTTTTTCGAGTTGGTTAATTAATCAGTAGGATGAGTAGGTGTGGTGGTTTGTGGTGGGTAGAGGGGTAAAAATTTTTTTTTCAGGGACATCAGAATAAAGAGAAGTAAATTAGAAAGGTAATATATACTTCATAAAAATAAAAATAAAAATAA
>Ga0209296_1001343_pt1 | contig 19007 bp, 39 predicted proteins | sample S_130206_EF_Meta_FD_187319 | JGI IMG/M metagenome (GOLD analysis project Ga0209296, IMG submission 187319) | Freshwater microbial communities from Lake Simoncouche, Canada to study carbon cycling - S_130206_EF_MetaG (SPAdes) (version 2) | ecosystem: Environmental > Aquatic > Freshwater > Lake ...
GGCGGTACTGCTGCAAGCGCTCGTTACACTGCTGCTTACATTGGTGGTGATGGCACTACCACTTTTGACTACTCTGCCAATACCAACACTGGTAACGCCTCTGCTCTGACTGATGTGGCTATTCGCCGCACCATCCAGCGCCTGGACGATAACGATGTTCCTATGGACGGACGTTTCTTCATCATTCCTCCTTCTAGCCGCAATACGTTGATGGGCCTTGCCCGTTACACTGAGCAGGCTTTTGTTGGCAATGGTGATGCAATCCGTAATGGCGAAATTGGTCAACTGTACGGCATGGCTGTCTTTGCTACCAGCAACGCTGACTCTGCATCTGCTACCGCTGCGTTCCCCGCAAGCGGCACTGCAATTGCCCGTGTCTGCTTGATGGGCCACAAAGACGCTTTGGTCTTGGTTGAGCAAGTTGGTGTTCGCACTCAGACTCAGTACAAGCAAGAGTACCTTGCTACGTTGCTGACCGCCGATACTCTGTACGGCGTAAAAGCTCTGCGTGATAGCGCTACTGCAAACGAGCCTAACTCGTCCGCAGCATTTGCCCTGGTCGTACCAAGCTAATGGCAATCCCCCTGCCTAACGGTGGGGGGTTCTTTTTTAAGGAGTACAAATATGGCTGCTGCTACCTCTGTTGTTTCCCGCCGTGGAAATGACCAATTTCGTGGAATTTTTTCTGATACTTGGGCAGTTTCCTGCACTTTGGATTCTGCATCTGTTGCAGACCAAGCTGCTGGGACTGATACAGTTACCGTTACTGGTGTTGCTCTTGGCGATGTTGTTATAGCTATGTCTGCTGGTGTAGACGAAGCAGGGCTTGTTCGCCGTGCTTATGTTTCTGCCGCTAACACCGTTACTATTTCTACTACCAACACAACTGGTGGCTCTGTAAATCTTGCATCTACTACTGTTAAATTGGTAATTGCACGGATTGTATAAAGATTGGGGGGCTTGCTCCCCTTTCTTGTTTTAAGGATTTTTATGGCTCAGTTCAAGTGTTTGGTAAGTGGCAATTTTGTCAACTTCAATACGCAATACGATATTGAAGTTATGATGCAACATCCTGAATATGAACTGGTTAAAGAAGAACCCTTAAAACAAGAAGATGTGAAAAAATCTGTAGGCCGTCCTAAAAAGGTGCAAGAGCATGACCGAGATTAGTCCAAGAGAATTTGGTAAGCTAGAAGCTCAGGTAGAGGCTCTACAGGAGCAAGTTTCTCAGTTATCTAAAGATGTGAAAACACTTCTTGAGATGGCGAATCAAAGCAAAGGTGGCCTCTGGGTTGGAATGTCAATAGCATCTGCCATTGGTGGCGCTATCACCTTCTTTGCCACTAAGATACTGCGATGAAAGAAGGTCTACTCTCTGGTGTGACTTGCCCTGTGTCTACACAGGACATCTCTATTAACCTGAAAAATAGAAACCATGCCTTCAAAGAGTACGGCTATGGCCCTCCTAATCCCAGTGAGGCAAATGATGCATTTTGGCTAAAGAAAGCCAAGATGTATAACGCTCCTACTGCAACCATCAAAGGTATGCGTTGCGGCAACTGCGCTGCATTCATCCAGACTCCCAAGATGATGGCTTGCATCACGCAAGGTCTTGAGAAAGATGAAGAAGGTTTATCTTATGACCAGCAGTTCATAAAAGCAGCAGACCTTGGATACTGCGATTTGTTCCAATTCACTTGTGCAGCGGCCCGTACTTGTGATGCCTGGAAATCTGGTGGGCCTATCATTAAGGATAAAGCATGATGTACGGTAAAACGGCTAAACCAGCAGCAAAAACTGCATCTAAGAAAAAAGCTATGCCATTAACTATTATGGTTGCAGTTGGCAAGCCAAAAATGTCTTTGCCTATTCGCGGTCAGCGCACGGCTACTAACATGATGAAGAAGTCAGGTCGAGGCAAATAATGGCATCTCTATCAACACCCATCACTCTATTAAGCGCAGTAGGCGCTACTGGCGCATCTCCAGCAGTTCAAGTTGATGCTGGCAATCCAGCATTCTTGCAAGTTTCAGGCATTACATCAGCTACTGTTGTATTGCAAGGTAGTCTTGATGGAACAAACTGGTCAACTTTAGGAACTGCATTGACTGCTAACGGAATCGTTACTGTACAAAATGCTCCAACTTATTTGCGCGCAAATTGCACTGTTTATGTAACAGGCACAATTACCGCCAAGATTCTGTACTAAGGACTAGCCATGAAAAAGCCCACAATGGCCCAAAAAAAGGTCAGTAAAGTAATGAAAGAGTACGGCAAAGGTGAACTTCACTCTGGCTCTAAAAAAGGCCCATTGGTGAAGTCGCAGAAGCAGGCCATTGCCATTGCATTGTCTGAAGCTGGTAAATCTAAGCCGATGAAGAAGATGAAATGAAAACTGGCCTATACAGTAATATTCACGCCAAACAAGCTAGGATAAAAGCTGGCTCTGGTGAAAAAATGAACAAGGTTGGGTCTAAGGCCGCACCTACTGCTGCTGATTTCAAGCAGGCAGCAAAGACTGCAAAGAAGGCAAAAAAGGTGAAATAGATGAAATCTCCAACTTGGCAAACAAAAGCTGGTCAAAATCCAAAAGGCGGCTTGAATGCCAAGGGCAGAGCATCTTATAATGCCGAAACTGGCGGCAACTTGAAAGCACCAGTAAAGTCAGGTGACAACCCTCGACGGGCCTCCTTTTTAGCACGGATGGGCAATATGCCAGGGCCGGAGCAAAAAGATGGCAAACCAACCCGTCTACTGCTCTCGCTCCAAGCGTGGGGCGCGTCCTCCAAGGAAGATGCCAAGGCTAAGGCAAAGGCAATTACTCGCAGGAACAAGGTCAAAAAATGAGAGCATTGTCAGTTGGCGCAAATCTAACAGCAAATACGCTGACAACCCTGTATACAGTGCCAAAAGGGTACTATGCAAGGGTAGTATTGCTGCGGGCAGTCAATACAGGCTCACAAAAGCATATTTCTTTTGATTGGGTTGACACCTCTGCATCTACTACATATTCGCTTGTATATCAAACTGCTTTGACCACAAAAACTACCCAAGATTGGGGTGGGACATCGTACTTTGTTATGGAAGAAGGTGACATACTAAAAGCACTATCTGAAAATGCATCCACTTTTTCCGTTGTAGTTACCATTGAAGAAGAAGGATTAACACGCACATGACTTACCTAGAACTCGTCAATGATGTCCTTATTCGGTTGCGTGAGGCTACAGTTACAACTGTTTCTGAGACAACGTATTCAACACTTATTGGAAAATTTGTTAACGATGCAAAACGCCAAGTAGAAGATGCATTTCCTTGGAACATTCTTAGCAAAGACATCACTGTAACCACTGCTGCTGGAACTTACAAATATTCGCTAGTGGGTGCTGGACAGAAGTTTCAGGTCTTGGATGCCATCAACTCTACATCTAATATTCCGTTGGAGAATATCAGTTTTGTGCAGATGAATCGCTACCAGAACTATGCAATTGTTCCAGCATCGACCATTCCAAACCAATACGTCTTTGATGGCGTTGATACAAATTACGATGCAAAGGTGACGCTGTATCCTCGTCCAGATGGCGTTTACAGCCTTCTTTTTTCATTGGCAGTGCCACAAGCCGCCTTGTCATCTGATAGCACCGTATGCCTCGTTCCTGATGTGTTGGTGGCGCAGAATGCTTATTCCCGCGCATTGGTTGAGCGTGGTGAAGATGGTGCAATGAATTCTTCTGAAGCCTTCCTGCTATACAAGTCAATGCTCTCTGACTATGTTGCATTGGAAGGCACTCGTTTCCCTGATTACGATGGGTTTGTAGCAACATGAGCCAAGCACTACAGTCCTACAGCGTATCAGCGCCTGGGTTCTATGGGTTAAACACCCAAGATTCCCCGTTGGACTTGGCTTCAGGTTTTGCGTCTATTGCTACCAATGCAATCATTGACCAGTACGGACGCATTGGCTCTCGCAAGGGTTACTCAAGGGTAAATCCATCTAGCGGAACTCTTGGGGCTAACAATGTTGGCGTAATCCATGAATTGGTGCAGACTGATGGAACTTTGACCATCCTGTTTGCTGGCAATGCAAAACTGTTCAAACTTGGAACTGCCAATGCTGTTACCCAGCTTACCTATGGGGGGGGAGGGTCTGCTCCAACAATCACGGCAAATGATTGGCAGATATGCTCTCTTAACGGCATTGCTTACTTCTTCCAAACTGGTCACGACCCACTCATTTACGACCCTGCTGTTAGCACTACCACCTATCGCAGAGTAAGTGAAAAGTCTGGCTATACAGGCACTGTGCCATTGGCAAACATTGGAATCTCTGCCTTTGGTCGTATCTGGGTAGCAAGCACTACCACTGATAACACAACCATCACTTTCTCTGACCTTCTTGCTGGTCATGTATGGAGTGGAGGAACTTCAGGAACATTGGATGTAAGCCGTGTTTGGCCTAACGGAGCAGACCAAATTGTTGGACTTGCTTCGCATAATGGGTTCCTGTTCATCTTTGGTAAACGTCAAATCCTTATCTATGCCAATGCTACTACACCTGCAACTATGCAGTTGAGTGACTCTATTTCCAGCGTTGGATGCCTTGGGCGTGACACTATCCACACTACAGGCAGCGACATTGTTTTCCTGTCAAACAGTGGAGTACGTTCATTGCTGCGTACCATCCAAGAAAAGTCTGCTCCTTTGCGTGACCTATCCAAGAACGTCCGTAATGACTTGATGGCATCTTTGTCTTCTGAGACATTGGCTAACTGCAAAGCTGTTTACTCTGAAATCAATGGTTTCTACTTGCTCACTCTGCCAATTGCCAGCCAAGTCTATGTTTTTGATACCAAAGCACAACTTCAGGATGGGTCTGCACGGGTAACAATATGGGACTCTCTAAATCCAACTTGCTTGCTATCTTGCCGTAATGGTGACTTGCTCATAGGCAAGTCTGGATACATTGGAAAATACGATACCTATCTTGATAATGCATCTACCTACAGGCTGCAATATTTTACCAATTACGCTGACTTGGGCGACATTGGCATCACATCCATTCTCAAGAAAATTGTTGTAACCGTCATTGGTGGCTCAAGCCAAGACTTCATTGTGAAGTGGGGATTTGACTTTACTGGTCAGTATTACTCACAGGTACTGTCAATTCCAACATCAACTGTCTCTGAGTATGGAGTTGCTGAATACGGTGCGAATGGAGTGCCTGTTGCCTACTACTCAAGCGGAGTTCAGCTACAGCTTTTGATTGGTCAAGCAACTGGCTCTGGCAAAGCTGTGCAGACGGGTTACGAAACAGAGATTACTGGTTTTCCAGTTAGCATTCAGAAAATTGAGATTCAAGCCAAACGAGGAAAACTTGTATGAGCAACTACACCAAAACCACCAACTTTGCGGCTAAAGACGCGCTGGCTCCAGGCAATTCATCCAAGATTGTCAAGGGAACAGAGATTGACACTGAGTTCAACAACATCTCAACTGCTATTGCTACAAAAGCTAATGGCACTTTGACCGATTTTGCACTTGTTGAAGTCAGTGGAGTTCTGTACTTCCAAGCCAGTGGAACCAGTGTTGCAAAGTTAGATTCAAGCGGAAACTTCACTGTCATTGGCAATGTGGTTGGCGCTGGAACGATGTAAAGGTTAAGAAGTGGCTCGTGAAAAAGAACTCGCAATCATTGCTGGCGACTATGCCAAGAACCATCGTGGGCGTGAGTACAGTCTTGAGTCAGTGAAAGATACGTTTTTGGAGTACGTCAAGCAAGGTATGAAGTACCTGTTGACAAAAAATACGATAATTCTCTACTCTGAAAATAGAGATAAAACAGTAGAATTCCATGCAATAAATGCAGGAAATAAGCAGGACTTAGTGACTGCTGTGAATAACTTGCTTGCAAAAGCAAAGGTAAAGTTTGATAAAGCGGTGACCTACTATGACAATCCTGCTATCAATGACTTGGCTAATCTAGGAATAGTCAAAGGCACTGTTAAAAAGATAGACGGTGGCCTTGATAGGACTTACGAAATGTCTTTTGATTTAAGGGGTTAATCATGGGATGGGTATCACAAGCAACTGAGAAGGTAAGCGAGGCCGCTACACAGGCTTTGCAACCTATTGAGAAAGGTCTTTCTCAGGGGATTACTGACCTTGGTAGAACCATTGCAGATAGCCCCGCATTGGAAACGGCAATTACTGCTATTGCAGCAGCATATGGAGTTCCTCCCGCTGCAACGGCATCATTCCTTGCTGCAAACAAGACATCTCAAACTGGTGGAAACTTAGAAAAAGGTCTTGAAACACTAGTGCTCTCTTATGGCGTAGGAAAGTTTATAAATCCTGGCGCTATTGATTTATCTTCTCCTTCCGCAATTGAGCAAAGTGTTTCTGCGGCACAAGCAGCAACTATTCCACCTGGAGCAGGCGCAAATGCTGCTGGCTCTCTTTTTAGTAGTGCAGCACCAGTAGTAACACCAACCATTCCAGCAGGAGCAGGAGCTGGTGCTGCTGGCTCTTTGTTTAGCGGCACAGGAGCAGCATCACTTCCAATGGGAGCAAATGCAGCTGGTTCCCTTTTTACTGGAGCAGAAGTTGCTACACCTTTAATGGGTGCTAATGCTGCTGGTTCTCTTTTTAGTGGTGCAGAATCTGCTGCGATTCCAATGGGAGCAAATGCTGCTGGTTCTTTGTTTAGCGGAGCAGCTACAGGTGCAGCAATAGCTCCCGCAGCGGGCGCAGCAGCAGGAGGTTTGGCCGCATATGGCCCTTCTCTTGTAACTGGCGGATTAGGGGTTCTTGGCTCATCTCTTTCAGCAGAGAAAGCAAGAGAAGCTGCACAAACTCAAGCTGCTGCACAAGTTGAAGCTGCTCGTATTGCAGCAGATGCGGCTAAGTTCCGTCCTGTTGGCGTTACTACTCGTTTTGGCACATCACAGTTCACCACTGATGCACAAGGCAATGTGATTGGCGCTGGCTACACAGCAAGTCCTGAAATAAAGGCTTATCAAGACCGATTGAGCGCACTTGCCGCGCAGGGTCTTACTGGTGCTGAAGGTGCTGCTGCTGCGTATGCTCCGTTAACTGCTGGCGCACAGAGTCTGTTTAATCTTGGTCAAGGTTATCTAAAACAAACTCCTGAGCAACAGGCGGCAGATTACATTGCAAAACAGCAGGCATTGCTTGCTCCTGGACAAGAACAACAATTAGCTCAATTACAGAACAAGCTATTAGCACAAGGTCGTGGAGGTTTGTCTGTTTCCCAAGGTGGCAGTCTTGCCGCTACTAGCCCTGAACTTGCTGCTTACTACAACGCATTGGCTCAAAGCAATCTGCAATTAGCTGCACAAGGCCAGCAGGCTGGTCAACAGCAAGCTACATTTGGTGCTGGGTTGCTTGGAGCAGGAAGCGACTTGATGGGCAAATACTATGGCGGTCAGACTGCTGCTTATTCTCCATTTGCAACTGCTATTGATACAAGCACTGGACTAGAAAGTCTTGCACAGCAACCGCTAACACTTGGTACGCAAATCGGTGCTAGAACTACCGCAGCATCTGCTGAGGCAGGAAGACTGATTGGCCAGGGAATGATTAACAGTGCAGCTACACAAGCTCCTGCCAATGCCTTTAGCTATGGTGGAAATATACTGAGTCAATTTGGCAATAGCCCACAGTTCACCAATGCTCTTAACAAAAGTTTTGGCGTAACAGACCCGAATCAAGTTGCTATGCAGAATTTACTTAGCAAGATTTACGGCGTTTAATCCAACATAGGGAAGTAATCATGGCAGACGATATTGTTGGCGGTCTATTTGGGGTAAATCCCGATATGTATCAGCAGCAACAACAACAGCAGGTTTTTAATCGCGCAGTTGCGTTGCAGAATCTTAACCCATTTCAGCAGGCTGCTGTAGGCTTGCAGCAAGCGGGCTATAACCTCGGTGGAGCGCTTGGTGGAGCAATGGGTGGAGTAGACCCTCAGTTGCAACGTATCAGCACTCTAAACGCTATTTCCAAGCAGATTGACCAGAGCAATCCTGATTCGATGCTGCGAGGCGCAAAGATGCTTTCTGAAGCTGGCCTCCCGCAAGAGGCACTTGCACTATCTCAGTACGCTCGTGAAGCATCGGCAAAATTAGCTACCGCTGCCAAGTCTAAAGCTGAAGCTGACAAAATTCAGTATGGTCAACAAATGGATGAGAAGCTACGAGTAGCACTTAGTGAGCTTGGAGAAGATGCTACTGAGGCCGATGTTGTCCGTGTTGTTGCTCAATATGGAAGTCCAGATAAGGTGCTTTCAATTATTCAAGGCTCTCAAGATAAAGCTGCTGCAAGAGAAATTACCTTGACTGTTGCTAGAGAAAATATACAAGGCAGGCTTGAGGTTGCACAACAAGCAGCAGAGGCCAAAGGAGAGGCGGCTAAAACAGCAGCGGCTGCTAAAGTTGAGGCTGCTCAAGCAGCAGCAGCAGCGCAGGTTGAAGCTGCCAAAAAACAAGCAGAAAGTAGAATTGAAACAGCACAAATTGCTGCCCAAGCAAAAATTGATGCCGCCATACAGCGCGGAGAAGACGCTAAAGTTATTGCACAAATGACTCTTGATTCTAAAAACTCAATTGCTGCTTTGATGGCCTCTACTAAGGCCGACATTGCTCAAGCACAAATTGATGGTCGTGCAGCAGTTGCGGCGGCAAATAACAGCACTCAAGCTGCAATTTCTGCTGCTGACAATAGTACTAAAGCCGCAATTGCAAAAGCTCAAATTGATTCAAGAGCAGCTCTTGCAAAAATTGAAGCTGGCATTGGCGCAGGCAACCGTGAGTTGAAGGGTCAACTTTTGCAGTTGCAAATAGAAAACGCAAGAAATAAAAATAAAACTAATCCTATGGCAACAAGTCTTCAGAGGGATGAAATTAAAGACTTGGAGGCTATTGATAGCCTGGATGCTCAAGTCACCTCACTTGCTCCAGCTTTGAAGAATCTTAGGATAGACCCTAAAACAAACAAAGCTCCATTAGAGCTTGGCATTCTTAACAATGCAAAATACAAGGCGGCTAATGCAACAGGAAATTCAACTGTTGAAAGTAGAGCATTTGCAGATTTGGAGCGCTCTGTTCAGAATGCTGTTAACTTGAGAACAAGTGCAGAAAAAGGTGTCCAAACAGATAATGACGTTTTGCGCTTTGCCAATGAACTTGTTGCTGCTTACGGAAAGAACGATACAAAAACTACGCTTGAGGCTTTGAGTAATTTTGTAAGCGCTTCGCAAAAAGCAAAAGAAAACACGGCACGGAGAATTGAACAGCGTAGAGCATCTGCTGGTGCAGAACCTTTTGCTCCAGTTGGAACGGTTCCAGCAGGAGCGCCTACTACAGTTGTTCCAACAAAGCGTTGGAATCCACAAACCAGTCGACTTGAGGAGGTCAAGTAATGGCTCAGTACATCCAGGTTGGAAATGATGTCATCGAGTTTCCTGATGACATGAGTTCAGAGCAAATTACAAGCATTCTAAGCAAACAAGGAGGTCAAGCTGCTGCTCCAGCGGCTGCTGTAGCTGCGCCTGCTAAAAAAATGCCAAGCATCGTAGAGCAAATGATTGGCCCAGGCTCTCCTTCCTATAGCCTGTTCCGTGGATTCATCATTGAGCCTGTGCTTGGCGTTAATGAAATGCTTGCTAAGACAGGCTTGTTTGGAGAAACAATCAAAGCGGGCGCAAGCGAAAATGTGCGGAGAGAACGTGCTGTATATGAGGCTGGTCGCACTGCAATGGGTCGGGAAGGATTTGACGTTCCCCAATTGGCTGGAGCAATCATTTCTCCTGGTGGAAAATTAGTTTCTGCTGAAAAGGCTATTACTGGCGGCATTGTTCAGGCAGGCATGATGCCAAGTGGACAAGAAGACTCAGGCGCATATGCAACTGACAAACTGTTCAACATGGGTATTGGTGGACTCATTGGAGGAGCAGTTCCAGTAGTTGGAAGCGCATTGTCTTATTTGAAGAAAACAATCGCTGATTTGCCTATCACGGCATCACAAAAAGAAGCTGCTATTCGTAGGTATGTTGACTCTTTAACAGGTTCTGCAAAAACTGAAGTCATTGCTGCGCTTAGAAACGCAGGACAAATTGTCTCTGGTAGTAGACCAACCACAGCAGAGGCGGTAGCAGAAATTCCTGGTGCAATTGGCCTTGTCAAAGAACAGCAGCGACTTGCTGGTCAGGTCAGCACTGCACCACAATTTGGGCAACGCGCACAGCAACAACAGGCTGCTCGTAAAGCAGAACTAGTTGGAACATTCGGCACTGAGGCAGACTTAGCGGCAGCAAAAGCAGCGAGGACAGCAGAAACTACGCCATTGCGTCAAACTGCTCTTGAGCAAGCCAATGTCTATGGTCAAACTGTTCCTCAATTAGAAGCAGATTTGGCAGCACGACAAGCTGCTGTGGCTCGAAATCTTCAAGAACAAGGTAAAGCGGCTACAGAACGGGCGCAAGCATTGGTACGCTCAGAAACTGGCGCAACAGGCGGTCAAATCTCGCAAGTTGCTGGAATGCCAATGAAGTTCCCAGACAGATACAAAGGCAACTATGATGTTGCTAAAAGTCTGTTTACTGCAACGCAAGAATTTGGTGATGCAGCAGCAAAAGCAAAAGCAGATGTTGCTCTAAAGCAGTTGCAAATTAAAAGCGTAACAGACCAAGGATTTTACCCACTTACAACGCAGCCAATCATTGGCAAGATAGACGATAGCCTTGGTCGTGTTGGAGAGAGGTCTAATGCGTTGCTTGTGAATTCACTTCAAGGTCTACGCACTAAGTTAGAAGGTCTTGCCGATGAGAATGGAATCATCAATAGCGTTGATTTGTACAACGTGCGGAAAGAAATTGGCAGCGACATCAAGTCTTTCTTGACGCAACGAAATGAGCCATTTGGAGCGCAAGCCACTAACGTGGAAACGTCAGTCAAGAAGATTCTTGATAAGGCTATCAATGATGCATCTGGCACTCAGATTTGGTCTGATTACTTGACTAAGTTTGCCGACCACAGCAAAAAGATTAACCAGATGGAAGTTGGTCAAGCATTGATAGATAAGTTGACTCTTAACTTAGCAGATGTTGAACAAGCAGGAAGATTTGCCACTGCTGTTGACAATTCTGCATCGCTTATTAAACGTACTACTGGCGTTCAAAGGTACGACAAACTGTCTGACTTTTTGACAGAGCCACAGATGGCATCTGTTGAGAAAGTTCGCGCAGACTTAGCTCGTAGTCAGAAAGCTGTTGAAGTTGGCAAAGGAGTCAAACAGGCTGGTCAAGAAGCGTTTACTGGCTCTGAAGTTATCCCAAGCATGATAAGTCCCAAAATCACATTTGTGAAATCTATGCTTGATACACTGAAAACTGGTAGCCAAAAAGAACTTGATGCAAAGGTTTCTGAGTTGATGCTTGACCCACAGAAGTTAGCTGATTTCTTGGAATACGTCCCTAAAAAGGAAACTTCTAACATTACTGCATCTTTAATGGCAAAAATGAGTCCTGCTGTTCGTGATACCTTTAAGCAATTGATGACTTCATCAGTTGTCGTAAGTAGGCCAACTGCTGGTGGTATTAGAGTTGGAATTCAGCGCAATCTTGCGGCAGAAGAAAGACTTGGCACAGGAGCGCCACAAGACTCTGGATTTATGTCTGACTTTTTTAGGGCTGCTATGCCGACTCAAACACAGGTAACAAGAGGAGGCATCTCTTCTGCCACTACAGAATAATGCCACTAACCCAAGCCTTCAGTGCATTTTTAGCCTCTGCCGAAAGTCCGTGGCCTGGAACAGAGACTAAAACAGTGCTGGTTTGTCGTACTCCAAAGAAAGATGAGGACAAGATGCTTAGAGCAAATGAGTTTCTTGACAAAGATGGACGCATCTGCCGATGGGCAGTGGTGAACAAGAAATGATAGACCCATTCACCGCTTTCGCTATGGCACAAGCTGCCGTTTCTGGCATAAAAAAGCAGTTGCTCTTGGCAAAGACATCCACGGCCTCTATAAGGAATTCAGCAGTTTTTACCAAGCAGCGGATACAGTTCACCTAGCAAGCAGCAAGGCGCGGATTGCAAGCATAGGTAAAACAGATGCACAGATTAGTTCTCAAGCTCTCCAGATTGCGCTGGCATCTAAAGCGTTACGAGAACATGAGAAAGAGTTGAAGGACATTCTTTTCTACTCAGGCAATGCGCCAGTGTGGGAAGAAATGATGGCAGAGCGCACTAGAATGATTAAAGAGCGCAATACGATTGAAAGAGAAGAAGCAGAAAGAAAGCAGAAGGACAAAGAAGTGAAATTAGCGATTATCATGAACACACTCTGGATTTCAGGTGCGTCAGCTATCGTTGTTCCACTGGTTAGCATCACGTTTCACATTATCACAAATAGGGGTTTTTGATGATTCCAATTCTTGGCGCATTATTAGGTACGCTTGCTGAAAGCGGTCTTGGTCTTCTATCTTCTGCTATTCAGGCAAAAGGCAAGGAAGTTGTGGAGAACACATTGGGAGTCAAGATTCCCGATAATCCCACTCCTGCCGATGTTGAAAAACTGCGCGAGTTGCAGTACCACCATGAAGAGCGCCTGATTGAACTTGGTATCGAAAAAGCCAAGATGGAACTGGCTGAGATGGAGATGCTTGCTAGGGCTGCACAGAACGATGCAGACAACATTACAGACCGTTGGCAAGCGGATATGAACTCTGACTCTTGGCTATCCAAGAACATACGCCCCATGAGCCTTATAGCCATCTTTATGGGGTACTTCCTGTTTGCCATGATGTCTGCATATGGCCTCAATGCCAATGAGTCCTATGTGACCCTGCTTGGTAACTGGGGAATGCTCATCATGGGTGCGTACTTTGGTGGACGTACCGTGGAGAAACTGGCAGAAATGCGGAGCAATAAATGAAGTCAAAACTTACATTTATCGTTACCTTAATGGTAAGTTGCACTCTATGCGTTGTCATTTTGGCAATGGTAGCTAACATGATGCATGGCCTGTTCGACCCTAATGTCAACCAGGAGGAAATCTTCAAGCTAATAAGCCCAGCATTTCAGACCATTGTCGGTGGATTTATCGGTCTATTGGCTGGTGTAAAACTCACCAATGATGATGAGCCAAAATGAATCTTTTCATACCCGTCCTCTATATCTGTCTGAATGGGCAATGTAGTTTTTTGCAGCAGCTTACGGTGTACCCAGATGAAGAAGAATGCAAACAAGTGTTAGCTGAAAAAGCAGAATGGTACAAAACCAATACTGACGCAAAGGTAGACACAAGTTGCATTAAAGCACCAGCCAAAGTCATGGAAAAAGATGTCAAACCAAAAAGGGGTAATTATGAGTCTTAGTCAAGAACAGGCAGCTTTCCTGCTGGATATGTGCAAGCTGATTCAGTACGCCACTGAGCAGGGTTTTATGGTCACTGGAGGCGAGTTAGCGCGTACACCTGAGCAGCAGGCCATCTATGTGAAAACAGGTCGTAGCAAAACAATGAACAGCATTCACTTGAAACGCTGTGCTGTTGACCTTAATTTTTTCAGAGATGGGAAAATTATCTGGGACAAGACTCCGCTGATTCCAATTGGAGCGTATTGGGAAAGCCTTAATAAAGCTAACTCGTGGGGTGGCAATGGAGTAAAATTGCTGGATACACCACACTTCTCCAGGAATCCAGATGGAAAACCAGAATTTAGGCGAGTTACCGATTGAAAAAGTACAGACTACTTATGGTCACATATTTGTTACCAGATGTGGGAAAGTTTTTACAAAAGACCGTGTAAAACACAGTTTTTCTAGAGGACGCTCTCCTTATTCGTGCAAAATTTTTGGCAAAGAATTAAAACTTCGCACTGATAAAAATGGGTATTTAAGATTCAATTCTGTTATTGATGGAAAACACCAGACCATCCTTGTCCACAGGCTTATGGCAGAGACATTTTTGGGAGAGCGCCCAGCCGACTTGGTTGTTGACCACATTGACAGGGACAACACAAACAATAAAATTGAGAATTTGCGTTATGTCAGCTATGCAGGGAATGTTCGAAATGCAGATAGACACAAAATGACGCAAGACAAAAAAGACTTAGCCATCAAGATGCAAGCAATTGGCGTGTCAGTGGCGGCAATCTCTCGGGCGCTAAATGTACAGTACGGTTCAGTCAAGTATTTCTTCAAGTCTCTGCTTGATTGTCCCCACTTTGAGCGAAATGTTTGATGGCTTAAGCTATCCCTAACTTTCTTAAAGTTTCATAAGCCTTGCGTGGGCGACGAGCATCAGGTGGTTTGTCTTGACCTCGTTCGGCTACTGACCACAAGGGGTAGCAACGTGGAGTAGTAACCCAGTCAATGATGTACGCATCATCCATCTTTGCCAATGTCTTTCGCACGTAGCAGACAGTTACACCAACTACCTTGGTAATCTGAGGCGCAGATAACCCGTTAGGCACACTGCGCAGCAAGTTGCGAATCTCATTAGGCTTTGTGCTTTCATAGCGGTTGTCCCATATAGCAACAGTTTCCTTAGTGCTAAAGTTATGTTCGTTGGCACACTGATAGCGCCGATACTTCTCATTGTTGGGTTTACTGCGAGTTTCTTTTACTTCAGCCCATGCTTTACAAGTCGGACACTTCATTCTTACTTTTCCATATTTTTGATGTAAACAGAAAAGCTATCCTGCGTTGCTTTTCCAAATGCGTTAATTTCACCAATACGTTCAATGGCCTCATCTAGTGCAGCATTCCAGCCCATGTCATAGTGCTTACCTAGTGAATCATCAACAACATATTTGTCGCGCATTGCATCTCGCTGTGCCTTTATGCAAGCAGGTATTTGGCAGTAATAGCTGCATGAGTGGACTTCATCCATTGTTCTTCTCCTTCAAAGCGGCTTCATGGGCGCGGGCAAATTCCATCCAGTCAAGCGATTCCTTGTACCAAAGGTCAGCCAGTTCATCATCCGTCAGCCCTACCCACGGGCGCTGCTCCTGCGCTGGCTGTGCTAAGGCTGCTTTCCATCCTGCCCATGCCCAGTACGCGCCGCTTTCTAGCCGAAATGGGTTGGTGCTTTCATCGTTGTCACTGTTCCACCATTCATCAAACGCAACGCTGCGTTTGTCCCATAGTTTGTCCGCAGCCATTGCTTGTTTAGCCTTAAACCCACCGCCCCATGCACCCTGCCGCTTGGCAAGGTCATCAAAGGCCTCATCTTCTTCAGTTTTCATATCAGGAATCCCCATATAACAGCGACAACAGTGGAGCCAAGCACCAATATAAAAAATATCCCAATAGCGGTCTTCACCATGTCAACAAAGAAGTCGCCACCAGCGTCAGTATCGTCATCTTGCATGGTCAGTCTCCTTTTAGTTCACCTAAACGGTCACTTAATCGACTGATACGAGCATCGTGATACATCACCATGTGCGAGGCATAGTCCAATGCTGTCTCTGCCTCTAGCTTTGAGCGTTGAGCCTCTATCAGTTCACGAGCCGCCAGTTCCAATGGAGTTAGCGGAGTGAGTAATTGTTTGATAAATTGTTTCATTTGCAATGCTCCGTTAAGAGTGCCGCCACTGTGCCGCACTTAGGTTCATAGCTTGTATAGCCCATGTAAATCCCTATTGCAAGGATTACAGACACAAGGCCAACCAGGGCAAAGAAGTCTAGGATATATCTCATGTTTCATCCTTCACAAACACGCCATTGGCAAGCAATGTGCCTTTGCGGTCTTTGATTTCATCGTAAGCCAATTTCATGCAGTCAACTAGGTTGATGTCCTGCAAGGCGCAGTAGATGATGAGACAAACCATCACATCACCAACGCCATCAGTAATCTTCCCAGGCTGCTTCTTGATAGTGGCATCTGCAAGCTCTCCAAGCTCACTCACGGCCTTCAAAAGCTGAGTCTGAGGGTTGCTATTAGGAATAATGTGGCGAGCCTCTGCCCAGCGGATAATTTCAAGTTCAAGATATTGATAAGTCATAAAGTATCCTAAAAGGCGGGGTACTCGCTGCACTGACTGACCGCCGTTCCGCAGTCCCTTGTATCAGCATCCGCTTTCCCCCGTAAATCAAAATGGAATATCGTCTTCCATGTCCTTCGGAAAGCCATCATCCTTCGGAAAGCCATCTTTGGCCTTTGGAGTGTTGAGGTAAGCCCAACCATTCCAACCGCCTTCAATCACAGGGATTGAGTCCAACTTCAACTGCTTGCCATTCTTTGTTTCGATGATGCTGCCAATCTTTTGGTAGTTGTTTTTCTCAACACCATCCTTGACGTACTTACCGTTTACCACTGTCACATCGTATAGTTTTGCCATTTTTAACCCTTTGAAAGTTCAGATTGTTTTTTGATTGCGCTACGGGTTTTGCTGTCAAGCATTCCCCAGAGTGCTACTTTTTCCTCAGCATCCACGATGCCTTGGTATTCACCAAGAGCGCCAACAGCATCATCTGCTGCCATGCGGTCATTGATTGCTTGTGCCACCACAGCAAGCGTATTTGTTCGCCCTGGTGACACCAATTCAGTCTTAGCTGCTGCAATGCGAGGGCCACGGGATGCTGCATTGCCATCATCGTCTTCAGGAGCTATCCCACACGCCGCCATGAGGCTGTAGCGCCGTGCATAGGTCAATGCTGACCCATACCCCTGCGGGTCTTGTTTACCCGCTGGAACGTGCAATTTGCCGCACTCCAATGTCTCTCCAGACTCATGGATGAAAACAGTCTCCACAGTCACGCCTGTGCTGTCCTCGCTGGTGCGTTGCACCAATGCAATCCCTGCGTTGTTGAGGCTGTCAATGACCGCTTCAATGCAGCCTGACAAGTCCACATACTTGCTGCGAAAGTGTGGGTTGGTCGATGTCTTGAGTGCAGGGCCAAAAGCCTTCTGTGCTTTGACCAATGCGGTTGCGATTTCTTTCATTTTTTTTCCTTGTAAATTAGATTCAATTGTTGCTTGTGCCATTCAATGCGCTCATCTTGAATTTCTATCCAGCGGCACAGATGCTTTACATAAATTTCTAAATAGATTGCAGGTTCTATTCTGCTTTTGCAATCTGCAATGATTTCCTCTGCATTGTTTGATGTAATCATTGCTTACGCTCCCATAAGATTTCCTGCTGGAGCTTCTTCAACTCATCACTGTTGTACTGCGCTTCATGGCACAGACCACGGATGTGAGCCTGCAACACGCCGACTTGGTAGGCCAGCCTGTCTGCTGGGTCTTTTGCACCGTAGCGCTGTGCCGCCTCTTCTGCGTCCGCAATGATGCGGTCTGCTTCGTTATTCGCAGTCATCTTCAAGCCTTTCGGAAATTTTGTTAGTGATGTGTTCACGGGTAGAGTCGCTCAGGTAGTCAATCCATTCCAGACCTGCATGGCAGACAGAAAAGACCACCAAGGTGTTCATCTCTGTGTCCCACTCGTATTCGACAGATAACTCAGTGGGTTGCCCGTTGCCCAAGCTATCCCAAGGGATGTAGCGGATTGTGGTGTGAACAGTCATTTGTCACCTCCTTCGTACTCATCCATTTCGTTGTCCAAAATATCCTCTTGGTCTTGAGGGTACAGGTCACCGAATGGAACAAAGTGATTCTCTTGGCAGCAATGCCATTTGTCTCCTTGTGGCTCCAAGCAGTAGCAGCAAAATGTGGTGCTTTCTAACTCTTGCCTGACTAATTCTCTGAATGAAACGTGTGTCATAAAAAACCTTTCTTGGTCGATAAATCCGCTTACGGTGTGCTTGCGGTGACGACATCTTATCGCAGCTTTCCAGACTTTTTTGAACTATTTACTAGGGGTTTTCACCTATGTTCAAGGCCAAAAAATCGTGATAGGCTTGCTGGATGACTATGGATGAACTTGAACTACAGAGCGCAGAAATCCTGCTGTGCCAAGCTATCGAATTGGCTGCTGAGTACAACATTGAGGATGACCTGGACGCTGCCACAATTGCCCTGTTGACTAGGGCGCTTGAGCTTGCGAAAGAATCGGTGTAGAATTTTGCGAAACCCGGCTAGGTACGAAGTCATGAGCGTATCGAAAAGCGAGCCTCCCCGCCTGCCGAAGTTTCCTTGTTGGTGGAGGCCAGTTGGAGATGCTTATGCACTATTTCCAGTTCCACATTGGGGACTACAAAAGCCATACCCATCACTTAACAGTGATTGAAGACATTGCCTACAGGCGGCTTTTAGACCACTATTACCTACACGAAGCGCCTATCAAGCAGCGGGACATTGCCCGTCAAATTGGGATGCGCGACCATGAGCAGGAAGTCCTGAGCGTACTCAATGAGTTTTTTGTAAGCACCGACAAAGGTTTTGTAAGTGCGCGTGCTGATGAGGAAATTGCCAAATACCGCGAGATGGTTGACGCTGGAAAACGTGGGGCGGCTAAACGGTGGCTATCCCCACCCGATGCCCCCCCTATTCCCCCCCCTAATGCTACCCCAATAGCAACCATAAACCAAGAACCATTAACCACTAACCATAAACCAAAGAATACAAAGACAGTCGCCCCGCCTAACGGCGTGACGGAATCTGTTTGGCAAGATTGGTTGAAATTGAGGAAAGAAAAGAAAGCAGCAGTCACTCAGACCGCACTTGATGGGATTGAGCGTGAGGCAAAGAAAGCAGGGGTCAGTCTGCAAACAGCACTGGAAACCTGTTGTGCAAGAGGATGGACAGGATTTAAGGCCACATGGATGGAAGAAAAAATGACTCCAGCACAGAAGGCGCAAAACAATATGCACCAGTTGACTCGCGGCCTATCAGCACCAAAGCCATTTTGGGCTAAACCAGTGGAGGTTGACAATGACCGACTTTTGCAGTCCTGACTCAGGCTTTGATTACGTTTTTGCCAGACTGAATGCAATCTATGGCGCGACATTTCTCCGGCACTGGGACGGAATCGACCCAGAGATGATTCGCCATGAATGGATAAATCAGCTTGGCATCTACCTGACCTACC
>Ga0209296_1001344_pt1 | contig 18999 bp, 14 predicted proteins | sample S_130206_EF_Meta_FD_187319 | JGI IMG/M metagenome (GOLD analysis project Ga0209296, IMG submission 187319) | Freshwater microbial communities from Lake Simoncouche, Canada to study carbon cycling - S_130206_EF_MetaG (SPAdes) (version 2) | ecosystem: Environmental > Aquatic > Freshwater > Lake ...
AGTTCTTCCGATGGTACCTATGCTCTGACGATTACTTTCGAAATTGGAACAAATCTGGATGATGCACAAGTGTTGGTTCAGAACCGGGTGGCGATTGCCCAACCCAGCCTGCCCGAAGAAGTTCGCAGGCAGGGATTATCCGTTAAGAAGCAATCCTCGAATATTATCATGGCAGTTACTTTGACATCACCCAGCAAGAAATTTGATGGGTTGTTTTTGTCGAATTATGCAACTCTGCGTTTACGCGATGAACTAAGCAGGGTGGATGGCGTTGGTGAAGTACTGGTACGTGGCGTTGGCGCTTATGCCATGCGCATCTGGCTGGATCCAGACAAGCTTGCATCGCGACAGTTAACAACACAGGATGTAACCGCGGCGTTGGCGAGGCAGAATGTTCAGGTGGCAGCGGGCCAGGTTGGTCAACCACCTAGCCCTGATGGACAGCGCTTTCAAATGACGGTGACCACTCTGGGCAGGCTTTCAGATCCAGATCAATTTGAAGGTATTGTTGTTAAGGCAAGCGATTCTGGGCAGATGGTTTATTTACGTGATGTTGCACGGGTCGAACTCGGTGCGCAAAACTATGATTCGTATGCTTCTCGTAATGGCATGGATTCCGCCAACATGCTTGTCTACCAGCTTCCTGGTTCCAACGCTATCGATGTTGCCCGCTCGGTTCGTGTTGCGATGGAGAAGATCAAGCCGACCTTACCCGAAGGGTTGGAGTACAGTATTCCTTTTGATACGACCAAATTTGTCGAGGCCGCTATTCAAAGCGTTTACACCACTTTAATTGAAGCAGGGCTTTTAGTATTGATCGTGATCTTAGTGTTTCTGCAAAGCTGGCGGGCCCTTTTGATTCCTGCCACCACTGTTCCAGTCACCATTATTGGTGCGTTTGCTTTCATGCCCCTCCTTGGCTTTTCCGTTAACATGCTTACGCTTTTCGGATTGGTTCTTGCCATCGGTATTGTTGTTGATGATGCAATTGTAATTGTTGAAAATGCCACACACCATATCGAACGAGGCTTGTCCCCACGCGATGCCACCATCAAAGCAATGACCGAGGTTACAGGCCCAGTCATTGCAATCACTTTGGTACTGATGGCAGTGTTTTTGCCAACAGCTTTTCTGGGCGGAATCACAGGCCAGCTTTACCGCCAGTTTGCCCTTACCATTGCTGCCACCGCTTTCATCAGCGCGGTAAATGCGCTTACTCTAAAGCCAGCACAATGCGCCACTTATCTCAGGCCTTATACCGGGAAGAACTTTTTCACCCGAGTGTTTGATTTCTTCTATAAGCCCCTGGAATGGTTCTATTCCTGCTGTATCAGCCAGTTGTTGCGAGTTTGGTGGTTGGTGCTGATTGTTTTTGTAGGCATTGCAATCTTCACAGGCTGGTGGTACCAGAAAACACCTACAGGGTTTCTGCCTACGGAAGATCAAGGGTATGTCATCATTGCAGTTCAATTGCCCGATGCAGCATCGCTGGATCGAACCCGTGAAGTTACAGAACGGATGAGCAAAATATTTGCCAGTACCCCAGGTGTAGAACATTGGTTCGTACTTGGAGGGTTTTCTTTGCTGGACGGAACCAATGCCTCGAATGGTGCAACCGCATTTGCTGCATGGTCGGATTGGTCTAAGCGAACAACACCAGACCTATCGCAAGAATCGCTAGTTGGTCGATTGCAAAAAGAGTTCGCCCAGATGCAGGAATCTTTTATCTTGGTGTTGGTGCCTCCCTCTATTCAAGGGTTGGGTGTTGCAGGCGGGTTCCAAATGCAGATTGAAGATCGCGAAGGCGTGGGGCCTGAAATTCTTCAAGAACGCACCCAAGCCGTTATTGATGAAGCAAGAAAATCACCCGAAATCGGAGGCGCTTCCAGTTCCTTCCGGGCTGGTGTTCCACAACTTTATTTGAACATCGATCGGGTTAAAGCCGAGCGAATGGGCGTGATGCTTAGCGATGTTTTTGCAACGCTGCAAGCAAATCTTGGCTCGGTTTATGTAAATGACTTTAATAAATTTGATCGCACTTATCAGGTAAGGGTTCAGGCTGATGCCCGATTCCGTTCCGATCCTTCTAGGCTTAGGCGTTTGGAAGTTCGCAATCGTAATGGCCAGCGTGTTCCTTTGGCCACCCTGCTCACACCCGAGACTAGAATCGGGCCGCAATCCATCATCCGATATAATTTGTACCCAACCGCCTCTATTAATGGTGGCGCTGCTCCGGGGGTTAGTTCGGGCGAGGCGCTCAAGGTTATGGAATCTGTTGCTGCTAAAGTTCTTCCGCGCTCTATGGGTTTTGATTGGACTGGCATTGCCTATCAAGAAAAGCGAATCAGTGGCGAAGCGGTCTTTGTTTTCGCCCTTGCTGTGTTGTTGGTTTATCTGGTGCTGGCTGCGCAATACGAAAGTTGGTTGCTTCCCCTTGCTGTGATTTTGGTTGTTCCTCTTGGAATTTTTGGCGTAGTAGCTGCGGTTAATTTCACGGGTACGGATAATAACATGTACACGCAGATTGGTGTGGTGTTGATTATCGCCTTGGCTTCGAAGAATGCAATTTTGATCGTCGAGTTTGCACGTGAGTTACGACTTCAAGGAAGATCGATTCATGAAGCTGCTATTGAGGCTGCCCGAATGCGTTTTCGACCTATCCTCATGACGAGTTTTGCTTTCATCATGGGTGTGTTGCCATTGGTCTGGGCGACTGGCGCTGCTGCTGCAAGTCGAAGGGCATTAGGCACTGCGGTTTTCGGTGGCATGATCACCTCGACCGTGCTTGCGGTTTTCTTTGTGCCTGTGTTTTATGTAGCGGTTCAGAAATTGATTGAGCTCTGGAATGGCCCGCCAAAGTTCATTTCTGCAGAAGAAGTGCACCCATCTGTTTAAGATGGGTGTATAGAATCCGTACTTTTATTAATAACGGAGAGGGGGGGATTTGAACCCCCGATACCCTTGCGAGTATTTCAGTTTTCGAGACTGACGCATTCAGCCGCTCTGCCACCTCTCCAAACTCCAACCACTTCGCTCCTAAGTTCCTATCTTACAAGAAGAATGTGGCAAAGGCGATAATGTTTTAACCCGTTCTCCATGGATGATGGCAAACGGGTTTTATAATGAGCTTGTCGAAATCTTGTCATTTTTGTGAATGAGAAGCAATACTTCGTATAGTTTTGGTCGATGGGTTGCCTGGTGGGGGCATTTTGGCTTCCAAATTAGGATGTGAGTATTTAAATAGACTCCGAAAACGCATTGTTTTAAAGTTAATGATTGATTGACTTTATCCCCAGAGGTGAAAGATGAAAAGAATGCTAGGAATAACAATAGTGTTAGGTTTGATGGGTGCATTGACGGTGATCGCACAGGAAGTGAAGCCAGGGAAAGTGGAAGAGGTTGACTTCGGCGAAGGCGTAAAACTTGAAATGGTGTTAGTGCCAGCGGGGAAATTTAAGATGGGTTTCACAAAAAAAGAAATGGAAGGCTTCAAGGTGGCTGTTCAGGAAGATATTAAGAAAAAAAGCAAGAAAGAACTTAAAAAGAAAGAGTCTGATATAGTTGATTCGGTTATGCGTAATCAAGGGAAGCAGCATGAAGTAACGCTAACGAAACAATTTTACATGGGTAAGTATGAGGTTACTCAGGAGCAATGGGAAGCGGTGATGGGTAATAATCGAAGTATTATAAAAGGGGCAAAGTTACCAGTTACGAATGTATCATGGGAAGATTGTCAGGATTTCATTAAGAAGTTAAACGCAAAGACGGATGGTGGTTATAGGTTGCCTACCGAATCTGAATGGGAATATGCATGCAGGGCAGGTACCACCACAGCGTATTCGTTTGGGGACAACATTACTTCCAAAGATGCAAACTATGATGATTCAAAGTTTGGAAAGCCAGTAGCAGCAGGAAGTTACAAACCTAATGCTTTTGGGTTGTACGACATGCACGGGAATGTTTGGGAGTGGTGCGAGGATTGGCATGGGGAGTATCCATTTGCGGTAACGGATCCGAAGGGTCCAGCGACGGGAAAAGAATGTTGCGCTAGGGGTGGGTCTTTCCATATTAATATCATTTATGCTCATTCCTCCTACCGGAACGGGGTCCCGCCGAACTATAGGGTCCCCAGCGGTGGTTTCCGCTTGGCTAGAACTCCGTGATTGTTGTTTTAGTGCTTCTGTATTTAAAAACATTCGCCCAATGGTTTAAAAGAAATCTTCACGCTTCGGCAAGATAAACAATAATTCTCTTTTTTTGTGGTTGTAGAATTTACAACCATTTTTTAAATCTAAGAATGTTAGCTGGTACCACATTTAAATACGATGTGGATTGTTAGAAACAAATTGCAACTTATTTTCAATTTGATTACTATTTAAATCATGATTACGCTGTTTTGTTCATAGTTTTGTTATCCGTGATTTTCCGCTTCTATGGAGTGCCATGATGCATGTTAATTTTTTGAAGTATTTTGCTGTTTCGTTTATATTACTTTTAACAGTCACTCTTGCCAATTCACAGGAAAAAAACAAAGGCGTTGAAAAGGTGCAGGATGACATGAAAGTATTGCAAGGTAATTGGATTTGCATAAAGCAAGAAGTCAATGGTCAACTTGAACTTAATGTTAAAAAAATGAATAAGCGATTGAATTTTGATAAAAGCGTTATGATTGCTGAATGGGTTGGAGGAGGTGGAAAAACTAGGACTTATAAAGGAAAATTCGAATTAGATTCTACGACAGAACCAAAGAAATTTGATTTCATTGGCAAGGAGGATCCTGCTGGGGCAAATCTCGAATGGATAGGTATTTATGAACTTACCGAAAATGAATTTATATTAATGATAGTCGAAAAAGGTATAAGACCTACGGAGTTCAAAAAACCGAAAGGCACTTATATTCAATTTAAACGAGACAAAGACTAAAACCTATTTTCACAAGGCGTAAAAACAATAACCCTCTTTCTGTATATTCGTTATTAAATTTATGATCTGTAATTTTTTTAAGGGGTTTTATGATGAAGGCTTATTTCTTTAAGTATCTAACTATTTTGCTTGTGTTAATTTTGTCAGGTTCGCCTTCTAATTCGCAAGATAAAAGCAAGGAAATCCAAAAGGTGCAGGATGATATGAAAGTCCTGCAAGGTGATTGGTTTTGCATAATGGAAGAAACAGGGGGGCAATCTTTAACTAAGGATAAAGTTAAAGAAATGAATAAGCGAATGAATGTCGACAAAAGTTTTATGATCATGAAAAGAGTTAAAGGCGACAAGCTAGGTGTTTATGAAGGCAAATTCGAATTAGATTCTACGACTAAACCGAAGAAATTTGATTTCACTGGTAAGGGTCCATCCGGAGCAAATGTTGAATGGAAAGGGATATATGAACTCACAGAAAACGAGTTTAAAATAACCTTAGTGGAGAAAGGATTAAGACCCAAAGAATTTAAAACTGGAAAAGACGAAAAAGGTACTTATATGCAATTTAAACGAGATAAGGACTAAAACCTATTTTCACAAGGTGTAAAAACAATGTAGTTCTCTCTGTGTAACTGTAAATAGATTTGTGGTCCGTAATTTTTTGTTTTAAGGAGTTCAATGATGAAGGCTAATTTCTTTAAGTATCTAACTATTTTGCTTGTGTTAATTTTGTCAGGTTCGCCTTCTAATTCGCAAGATAAAAGCAAGGAAATCCAAAAGGTGCAGGATGACATGAAAGTATTGCAAGGTGATTGGATTTGCATAATGGAAGAATTGGGAGGGCAACCTTACACCAAAGAAAAAGTTAAAGAAATGAATAAGCGGATGAATGTTGACAAAAATTCAATGATTATAAAAAGGGTAATAGGTGGAAAATCAGGAACTTATGAAGGTAAATTCGAATTAGACCCTACTACAAAGCCAAAGAAATTTGATTTCACTGGCAAAGGTCCAGCGGGAGCAAATGTTGAAATGAAAGGCATTTATGAACTCACAGAAAATGAATTTAAAGTGATTTATGTGCAAAAAGGATTGCGACCCAAGGAGTTTAAAACCGTTAAAGGCGAAGCGAGTGTTTATGTTCAATACAAACGAGATAAAGATTAAAACCTGATTATTTTCAAAATATCAAACCAAAGGCTATGCAGTTTTCTGTCTAGCCTTTAGTTTTACCCTAGCAACTAAATTGATTGCTTTGTTTAGAAAACACACCAAACAATGTTTTTGAATGATCAATGGGTTTTGATCAAATAACGCAAATTAATTCACAACCTCAATAAATCTGAGAGTATTGTTTAGTATGGCATTTAAATACGATGTAGTTTGGTATTCTGACAAAGCAACAGGCACCAATTTCAACTGAGAAGGCTGGCAAAATTAAGCAATTGGTCGTTTGGTGGCTAGACAGATTTGGCAGAACTACTGGCGAAACAATTATATTACTGGATCGTCTTGAATCATTAGGGTTTAAGTTTGTTTCGATAAGAATGTGGCAAAGGCGATAATGTTTTAACCCGTTCTCCATGGATGATGGCAAACGGGTTTTATTATCACATCACAATATCTAGCAATTATGCTTATTATTTTAACTCTTTGATTCTGATCCTGCGGTATTCCATTTGACCACGATCCGCTTCAAGGCCGATAGGGCCTGTCATTGGAAGTTCATTTGGAAACTTTAATTCTTCGCCATTGCAGGTGCAAGTTGCGACTTTTCCTTTTACAATCACTTCGATTTCGTTCCAATCCTGTGCCTTGTACTTCTTCAAATCTTTGTAGGGGCCAGCAACAAGGTAATCCCTGCATTGTAGTTGTGGCTTGCGGATGAAGACGCCGCTGTCTGCGTTTACTTCAGCACGGAATTCCAACTTCAAATGGAAGTCGGTTGGGAATTCCTCTACGGTCCACATTTGTGCGGTGCCCTTGCCAGGGTTAACGATGATTTTGCCATCCTTTGCGGAGTAACGGCCATCGCTTGCATTGGCTTTGCCATCGAAGGCTGGGCCATTGCTGTAACGCCATCCGGTTAGATCTTTGCCGTTTAGCAATAGCTTGAAACCTGGTTCGAGAACGAATCCTGCGTCTGCTTGGGATATAGCAAGGCTGAGGGTTAAAGTGATAAGAGTTGCGTTCATCGGTCTGGTTCTCCTGTTGGAAGTTTCTGGTCAGCTTTCAATCAAGTTTAGGGTTTGGTGAAAGCCACACGGGGTTAAATAGTTCGTTTCATTACAGTATCTTTGGTGAAGCTGGGAAGCCATCATAAAATTGTAATTCTTGAAGTGTAACTAAAGGCAAAGCAGAAGATTAGCTACGGAAGGAGGAAAAGACAGAAGCAGAAGAATTTGCCACGGATTAACACGGAATTTCACGGAAGGAAGAACAAGCAGAAGATTGAACAAAAGGGGTCAGGTCTCTTTTTCGGCAGTGAGTCTGAACCAAGAATAGATGATGTTAAGTGCTGAAAAAGAGACCTGACCCCTTTTATTTTTCAAATGGAGGAGTTGCAGTGGGGCTTCCCCATCGCAACACCTCTGTCTTTAAACAAGCTCATATCAATTAATGAGAAATAAAAGTGATGGAGGTTAGAAGGCGGACCCACCCAGCACAGTGGGCGGGCTTGAAGGCATTGATAAGAGGGTTGGGAGTAGGGGGAAAAAGAAAGCAAAGGCTTAAAGGTTGTTTCTGGGGTTATTTCCGTTCTGAGGCAATCCATAATCTTGCGAGTGAGGTTGGTTTAAAGCCATCGCCCTGCTTTTCCATTTCCAGAGTAACTTGAGTTTGTTTTCCCAGTTTAATCAGTGAGATAACTTTTCCTGCGATTGATTCAGAAGATGCCTTGCGATCGATCCCTGCAGAAGCAACTTTGATTGGGGTGCCTTTTTTAAGAAGGTTTACCTGATCTTCGCCTTCGTTGAAAAGAGTAAGGATAAGCTTTGACCCATTAGCTTCATCCACATATCCAGGTGCGCCTTCTTTAAGAATGCGTTGGGCGTGAACAGCTTTTTGTTCAGTTCTGAATTTGTTCAGGCTTTCATCATCAAGAAAGATTTCCCAAGCCATGCGAACTTTGCCTTTGCCTATGCCATGGGTTTTGGTGCGAAGTTTGTCGCCCTTTTTGATATCAGAGAATTGAGCGGGTTGGCCTGCCTTCCAGAATCGGGTTTCTTTATCAGTTTCGATAACCACACCTTTTTCCCGGATGAAAGTTAGATCGCCCTTGGCCCAAGTGGTAGAGATTTTTCCAGCCTTGGCATCGATTTCTTCTACGAAGAAGTATTCGCCATGCCCGTTCATCATGTTCATTTCGTCTTGGATGTAGGTAAGCATAACCCATTCACCTTTTTCGTTTTCATGAAGGCGAAAGATGGCTCGTTCGCCAATGCGGAAGTCTTGCAAATCGCCAAGGGTTGCATGATGCAGCAGTTCTGCGTAAGGCATAACGGTAAAGTTGATGACCTCATCGGTGTTTTCTCTGCGGAACTTTCCGGTTCGGGTTTGTAGATCAATGCTGATCAGTTCGCCCCATGGCCTTTGCATTTTATCAAAGGGGATGATCACTTTTCCTGGGGTGATTTTAAGAACGGGCTTGGCTGGAGCATCTGCAGCAGGGATTGTTTCCCCTAGTAAAGAAAACAAGGAAAGTGCCACGATTGAAGCAGTGATAAGCCGTAGTTGAGTTCTCATTATATTATGGTTCGTTTGAGATTGTTTTGCAAGTTTTAGAAACACTCTAAAAATCAAGGTAAGAGAGACATTGCAACCGAGGTAGTCAAGTCGCAGTGACCTTATGATATTTTAGAAAATAATGTTAAAAAATCGATGAATAAGCATTTGAAGGAAGACCAAGCAGAAGAATTAGCCACGGATTAACACGGAATTACACGGAAAGAAGACCAAGCAGAAGCAGAAAATAAGCCACGGAAGGAAGCAGAAGAATTAGGCACAGAATTTCACGGAAAGAAGCCCAAGCAGAAGCAGAATATTAACACGGAAACAAAACATATCTTTCAGAGCCGGATGCGTCAGCGACGGTTGCTTTTCTTAATAAGCTTTGATCCATTAGATTCATGCACATAGCCAAGTGCTTTACAAATAATGGTGATCAGTGTTTGTTATAACAGGAATTGCCTAATTAGATTTCTACGCCTATGCTTGAAGAGGGTTGTGAGTTGGAGTTATTAGCGGAACCTTTATTTATGCAATGGATATTGAAAGTGTTAGGGGGAAAGCCGAGATTACAGGATTGGGAGAATCGTGCTGCTTCTCCTACCGTAGAGGAAGGGCCACGCCCCAGAGACAACCGCGATTGTTTTGAACGAGAGGTAGCAAAGGAAGCCTTGGGTGTACCAGAGCAAGGGGGGCCGCATCAACTAGTTGCAAAATCCATCATGGCTTATGAGATATTTCCACCTGAGGTGGTATCTCCTGTTTTGCATCGATCACCAATTCAGGTGGGTGATACGGTTGGCATATTGTTTCATTTTTTGCCTGGCGTTGATCTGTTTTGTGGGGCAATTGTTCTTGAATGTTTTGATGAGGCAAGGGATGAAATTTGGCGAACCGGGTTTAAGTATCGTACTTTGTCGGGGCATCCAGAACTTGGCGAAGAAACTTTCAGTGTCGAGAAGAATATGAATACTGGAACGGTAATAGTAGCTTTGCGATCGTGGTCTAGGGCAGGAACATGGTTAACTTGGCTTGCATGGCCTTACACCCGGTATAGCCAGATCCGTGCTAATAAATCTGCATTAGCTCACCTTGCAATGGTAGCCGCACGAAAAGTTTTTCTTTCAAAGTGAAATTAACCAATCAGGTTAAAGGTAGATTTTACATTCCCAAGTGCAACTATTACAATTTTTTGAAAGAACAGGAATTAGATCATGGGTGTATCAAAAAGGTTGAGTTGGCAAGATGTTCAGCTTATGCGGTGGAAGGCTAGCGAGGTAAATCAGATTTTTTGAAAAAAGGCTCAAGGTGGAAAGCATGTGTTGAAATAAGGTGTCATATTTGGCAAGTAAGGTAATAAACGGGTGCCTTTAGATTCCAGATCGGTCAGTTAATGATTATTTTGGAAAATTTAGGCGTCATGGCACAAGGGTTGCCATCTTTATTACGCTGTTAACAGTTTTTAAAGAAGATGAAGAGGTGGGGTATGAGCCAGAGAGATTCAAATATGTTGTTTTTGAAGGACATGCTGGAGCATTTGGTTTCCTGCCAGCAGCAATTGCAATGGACGACTGACAGCCAAGCTGTGCATGTTTTGACCGAAGTGATGCTAAGAGATTTGGAAAGATGCAACCGGTTATGTGAAAGCATCAAGCGGAAAGCAAGTCATGCGGTAGCAGTCTAGTAATTAGAAAGCTGCCAAGAAAACTTTAATCAAAAGCAAAAACCAGTGTGCCAAAAGGCATGCTGGTTTTTTTCGTATTCGTGTGATTAGCATAGCTGAAATAATCGTCACATCTTCGCTATTTTTTGCGAACGGTAAAAGCCAAACGATCTGTATAGGTGGAAGCATAATAGCAAGAACCTTCGTTACAAAGGTCGTAGTGGATATTCTCGGGTGAAAAGATAATCCGATAAGAACATTGTAGATTGCAGCCGGCGTAGGAAACGCCAGGCACCTGGAGCGTTAGGTTCCCGGCTGAATCACTCGCCGATTGAAATATGTCATCCGTGTGGATGGCTAAGGCGGAGTGATGTAGTTCACCCGGGGAAGTTCCAGGGCCAGCTTGTAAAAGACAAGCCACCCCCGACCCAAGTTTTAACGAGGAGTTACGATGAAGAGGATGCGCATGGTAGCGCCGCTGTTGGCAGTTCTGGTTGGCTTGTTTGCCACCCAAAACGTGTCAGCCTCAAACTGCGGTGCAGGTAAGTACAATGCTTCTGGCTCGCCTTGCTGCGATGCCCAGAGTTGTTTTTCTTCTGCCACCGGGCAGATGAGAGAAAATTTCCGCCTTGTTGTGGACAATGTCCTTGGCAAGCGCTGGTTGACTTCCTACACCACAGTACAGGAAACAACCATGAAGCAAGTCACGAAGACTTGCTACAAAGACGAAGCCCGCACCTGCTATAAGAAGTGCTATGAAACGGTCTTCAAAAATGTTGAAGAACAAGTTCAGAAAAAAGTGGTTGAAACCGCTTACAAAGATTGCGAATACACCGTATGCAAGCCAGTCAAGAAGACTTGCATGAAGGAAGTTACTTCCACGGTTTGCAAGCCTGTTTGCGAAACCCACTACAAAGATTGCAAGTATACCATTTGTAAGCGCGTTCCAGTTCAATGCGAAAAGGAATGTTGCTACACTGTTTGCAAACCTGTAACCGAAGTGCATTGCCACAAGGTTACCTGCCAGTTGCAGAAGAAAATCTGCGAACAGCATGAAAAGGAATGCAAGTACACCGTTTGCAAACCTGTACAAGAAACTTGCATCAAGGAAGTTAAATGTGTACAGAACAAGAAGGTTATTGAAAATTGCGTAAAAGAAGTTAAGTGTGTTGAATACAAGAACGTACAAGAAACGATTGAAAAAGAAGTCGTTAAAACTGTATGGAAGCCTGTTGAAACCACCAAGACTGTTTCACGCAGAGTTGGCGAATGGGTTGTAGAAAACTACACCATCCCCGCAACTACCAAAACCCAGTGGGCTCGCACACCTAGCGAATCAGTGTTTGATCCTGCTACTTGCCGTACTGTTTGCAAACCAGGTAAGTTGACACGCGTTTGCTGCGAAGTTCCTGCGAAGGAATGCTGCCGCAAGGTGTTCAAAGTTAACACTGTATGCGAACAAGTTACTTGCAAATCTTTTGTAAGGGAATGTGTTAAGGAAAAAGTTCCAGTAACTGTATGCAAAAAAGTTGCTGTCTGCACTGTAAAGAAAGTTCCTTACACTGTATGCAAAGTTGTTCCTGAAACCATCATCAAGAAAGTTCCTTACACGGTTACCAGGATGGTTCCTGAAACCATTGTAAAGAAAGTTCCTTATACCGTCAGCAAGACCATTCGTGGTGCTTATGTTGATGGCAAGGGTGTTGGCCACGGCGAAGCTGGTTCTGATAAGGCTGATGGCAAGAACGGTAATGGCAAGGGTGGCGATGCCAAGAATGGCAACGACGGCAAGGGCTCCAATGGCAATGCAGGCAACGATGCTGGCAAACCTTGGGTCTTCACCGAAGGCGCAACTTTTGACAAAACCTACACTACCACTTCCACCAAGATGGTTCGTGAAACCCAGGTCAAGAAAGTTCCCTACACTGTCTACAAGACTGTGACTGAGGAAGCTGTTAAGAAGGTTCCTTACACTGTAGTCAAGATGGTTCCTGAAACCGTCAAGAAGATGGTGCCTGTAACCGTGACCGAAATGGAAACCACAAAGTGCGTAAAGAAAGTTCCTTACAAGGTATGCCGAACTGAAACCGTAACCGTATGCAAGAGAGTTCCTGAAACGATCTGCAAGATGGTACCTTACACGGTTAATGTTAAGGTTCCTTACAAGGTAACCGAATGCGTACCAGTAACCGTATGCAAGAGGGTCAAAGTTGATCCTTGTGACAACGGCAAGTGTGGCAAGAACGAATGCGATCCTTGCAAGGAAAAGCTCCTTGATAAGATTTTCCGCAACCGTCTTTGCTGCAAGAATCCTTGCGAAGATAGCTGCGCTCCAGCAAAAATCGAGGCAACACCTGCCAAGTAATTAGCTGAGCGAGTTAAAATAAGACCGGCCCCAGGAATGATTCCTGGGGCCGGTTTTTTTATTTCCATATCTGCGTTTATCATCGATCCCATCTTTGGTGGTGTGTATTCTCAACATATTATTGTTACAATGTGGCAATGATGTGCCTAAAGCAATTAGCTAATTGGCCAAGTCTCTGAGGGAATTTGCGATGACTAGTAGATTAGCCGGCCTATTCTTGATGTTAAGTTTGGCCCTGCATTTGGGTTGCGCTCAGGAAAAAGAACCCCCTGCTCCCAAACCGCTTCCTAATGATGCTAAAAAGGTGGAAGCCAAGAAGGTGCCGGTGGGTCCGAATATTCTTTTTGAAGTTGATGGCGAAACCCGAAAAGTCTGGGTCAGCGCAGAGGTTTGCAGAACCATGGGGCCTTTGGAGCAATTGCTTTGTAGGAAAGGAACCAAGGAGCATGAATCTGTTCTAATTGCAGATATTGATGCACGCGATTTGCATAAAGCCTTGGTGCTTGCGCGTGGCGAACCCGGCTCGCCCGTTACCTTCCGCCCAGAATACAAGGCTGCAACGGGTTCTGTAATTCGCATCACCTTGATGTTCGAAAAAGATGGTAAGAAACTTACCGTGCCTGCACAGGATTGGGTGCGCGATACCAAATCAATGAAAGCTTTGGCGCATGATTGGGTTTTTGCAGGCAGCAGATTTGTTCCCGATCCACTCGATAAAAATAAACCCCCCATCTATCTTGCAAACGAAGGCGATGTTATTTGTGTCAGCAATTTTGAATCCGCCTTGTTGGATCTTCCAATCGAAAGCAGCAAGCAGAATGCAGAGGTGCAATTCGAGGCTTTTACCGAGAATATTCCACCCGATGGCACCAAGGTTGCTGTTTGTTTAGAAGTTATACCGCCTACAACAAAAAAACCATGAGTGATTGTTTTTGTTGCATTTGGTTTTGCTTAAGGTTAAATCAGAGTAGTTGTATTGTCGTGGCCTAGGCCACTTAGGATAATTCCCACCAAGTCAGGAAACCCAAGATGAATAGTAGACTTAAATTGACTCGTCGTAGTGCCATCAAAACTATGGGTATTGCGCTTACTGCCCCAATGGTTTTCAAACGATTCACCCAGGCAGCACCCAGCGAAACCCTGATGCATGCCAGTTTCGGTGCAGGTGGCATGGCTCGTGCTGATATCAATTCACTTACTGCGAGCAAAAACCTTAAGCTGGTTGCTGTTGCAGATGTGGATAAAAGCAGACTCGAAGAATTGAAGAAATCATTTCCCGATGTGAAGGTGTACACCGATTGGCGAGAATTGCTCGACAAGGAAAAAGGTTTAAACTCTGTAAACATCTCCACACCTGACCATATGCATGCGCCAATCACCATGCGAGCCATGCAGCAGGGGTTGAATGTCTATACTCAGAAACCTCTTACCCAATCTATTTATGAATCCAGACAGCTAACCAAGGTTGCAGCAGAGAAAAAACTCGTCACCCAGATGGGTATTCAAATTCATTCGCATGAAGTTCATAAGACTGTGGTTAATGCGATCCAGACAGGCGTTGTTGGCAAGGTTAAGGAAATTTATAGCTGGAGTGGAAAGCAATGGGGCGACAAAGGCCCACGACCTGAAAAAACAGATGCTGTTCCTGAAACACTTGATTGGAATGGCTGGCTTGGCGTTGCTGCAGAACGACCTTATATTGGCGGCGGTTATTATCACCCCGGCAATTGGCGCAAACGATTAGATTTCGGTACAGGCACTTTCGGAGATATGGGCTGCCATATCCTTGATCCTGTTTTTAGTTCCGTTGCTTTTACCTACCCTAATTCAGTTATCTGTCTGCAAGGTGGTACCGGCCCTGATAGTTGGGGTCTTGATAATCAGGTCCGATATACTTTTCCGGGAACCAAGTTTACCACTGATACGGTTACACTTAATTGGTTCGATGGCAGCCTGAGGCCGGGCAAGGAAGTTCAAGCCTTATTGGGTGATCGCAAAATTACCGATCAAGGTTCGATTTACATAGGCACCACGGGTGTCTTGTATTCTCCTTACATTGGTGCCCCTGTTCTTTACCCAACGGAAAAAGGCAAGGATATCCCCATTGTTAAAATCCCAGGTGACAACCATTATTTACAATGGGTGGAAGCTTGCAGGGGCAATGGTGCTGCTTCTGCTCCATTCAGTTATTCTGGCCCGATGACCGAATCTGTTTTATTGGGTACGATGTCTACCCGCTTTCCCAAGCAGGAATTGACTTGGAATGCAGAGAAAATGGAGATCACCAACTTTAAGGATGCGAACCAGTTTGTGCGTAAGACCTACCGCAAGGGTTATGAAGTTGAAGGCTTGTAATTGATTCGTTCGTCAATCGAAGAAGGCTAAACGAAAAGGCTCCTTGTGATCGAGGGGCCTTTTTTATTTGAAGCTTGCTCGAAGGTTACCAGATATCTTAAGATTCATGTATAGTGATATGGAATAAGTAAGATTTCTTACTTCTGGAGAATTGTAAAATGCGAATGTTGATCCAAAAATTCATGGCTGTGCTTTTAGGTATCACGATGATTGCAACATCGGTTCTAGCTTGTTCACGCGCCTTGTGGAATACCAACGGCCATGCTGTGACTGTTGGTCGAAACATGGACTGGATCAATGATATGGCGGCTGATTTCTTTGTCATCCCCCGTGGAATTGAGCGGGATGGGTTGGTAGGCCCAAACTCTGTTAAGTGGAAATCCAAGTACGGGCAGTTGGCATTGGTGCGCGAGGGGGCGGGGGTCGTGGATGGCGTTAACGAAAAAGGCCTTGCTGGGCATATGTTGTGGCTTGGCACTTCGGATTATGGTGCCCGTGATCTAACCCGACCAGCGATGAGTTTGGGGGTTTGGTTGCAATATTGTCTGGATAACTTTGCTTCTGTTGCAGAAGTTGCCGCTGCATTCGAGAAAGATCCTTTTCAAATTGTTACCACTAAATTTGATGGAATGAAGGCAAGTACCCATTTGGCGTTTGAAGATCCTACAGGGGATTCTGTTGTCATCGAATATCAAGACGGAAAACCAAAGGTATACCATAGCCGCAAGCATACGGTGATGACCAATGACCCAGTGTATTCAAAGCAATTGGAGAAATTGGCCAACTATAAAGGCTTTGGCGGAAATGACCCATTGCCCGGAAGCAGTGCTGCAGCAGATCGTTTTGTTCGGGCTGCCTATTATTTGCAGGGATTACCCAAGGCTTCAAATAGTCGTGAATCTGTAGCTTATGTTTTTAGCGTGATGCGAAATGTTTCACAACCTTTTTCAGAGATAGATGTAAAGGCAATGGTTTCGGGCCAACCGCACAACAGCCCCACCCGCTGGCGCACGGTCATTGATCTTACCAACGGGAATTTTTATTACGAATCCACTCTTTCTCCCAATATCATCTGGGTCAGTTTCAAAGAACTTGATTACAGCACAGCTTCCGGCCTGCGGAAAATGGATTTACAGGGAGACAATTTGATAGGCGATTCTACAAAAGGTTTCAAACCAGCGAAGGGTTTTTCAGCCTTGAAGCCAGAGTAATAACGGCCTACGCCGTTTTGCTCGAATGCTTGTAATCAGTTTTTAGCTGAAAGGCTTAACGAAAAAGGCTCCTTGTGATTAAGGGGCTTTTTTTATTTGAAGTCTGAAATCCCACTCTGTATATCTCCCCTATTTTTACTTTTAAGCCGGTTTTAAAAAGTCGTGTTTTATCAACTTTAATGAAATTAGGTAAATTCATTATTTCTTTGGCTGGAGTTTGCCGATTAATACAAGGATGCAGATTGTAGCATCGAGATGAAGCTTCCTTAATTTGGATGTGCTGATTTGAAAATTGATACAAAGTTCTGGATAACTCTAATGGTGGGCTTTTCGCTCTGCCTGACTGGATGTATTCCAGGGCCAGTGAAAGAGTATTGGGATCACGGAATGAAGGTGGGGCCGGAGTATTCTAAGCCGCCCGCACCGGTTTCTTTTGATTGGATTGATAAGGATGATACCCGTATTCGCACCGATCCTGAAGAACACAGGAATTGGTGGAAGAATTTTAATGATCCTAATCTGGATGAACTGATTTGTTATGCAACGAAACAGAATTTGAATTTGAAACAAGCTGGTTACAGGGTAATGGCATCTCGGGCTGACCTTGCAATTGCAATGGGTCAATTCATGCCCCAAACCCAAAGTATGCAAAGTGGCTTTACCCAATATGGTGTGAGCACCGCAGTTGCAAATAGATCATCGCGGGGTATAACCCTTATCCCAAACAATTATTACCCTCAATATAATTTTGGGTTTAATTTGGCTTGGGAGCTGGATTTCTGGGGACGCTATCGCAGAGCAATCGAATCTTCCAGCGATCAACTTGATGCATCGATTGAAAATTATGATGAAGTAATGGTTTCGATGTTGGGAGATATTGGCGAGAATTATGTACTGTACCGATATTGTGAGCGTGTTGTGGAATTATTGAGGGAAAACATTGAGTATCAGAAAATTAGTTTGCAAGTAGCCAAAGCTAAGTTTAATGCTGGCCTCTCTAGTGAATTAGATGTGGATCAAGCGCAGAGCGATTTAAGTTATATTGAAGCTTCGGTTCAAATGTTTCTTCGTTTCCAGCGGATAGAAAATAATACGCTTTGCACCTTACTAGGTATTTCACCGGAAGACCTCGGTAAAAAGATGACAAAAAAAGGCATTCCCGTTCCGCCTAAAGATGTTGCGGTAGGCATACCCGCACAACTCATTACAAGAAGGCCGGATGTTCGGATGGCAGAAAGGCAAGCCGCAGCCCAATGCGCCAAGATAGGTGTGGCAATGTCGGAACTGTTCCCCCATTTATATATCAATGGCTCTTTTGGTTATAATGCGATGAATAATACGGCATTGTTTACTTCCCCTGCGGCTTATGGCACGATTGGGCCAGGCTTAAGTTGGAATATTTTCAATTATGGCAGATTGTTGAACAATGTGAAAATGCAGGATGCGAACTTTCAGGTGAATGTTGCAAAGTTTCAGCAATCGTTGGTTGGTGCTGGTAAAGAAGTGGAAAATGCTATCGTGGAGTATGTAAAGAGTGCGGATGCGATCAAGGAAATGAACGTTTCGGTTGCTGCAATTCGTAAGGCAAGCGATATTGTAATTGTGCAGTATAAGGCGGGTACCGCAGACTTCAACAGGGTTTCCTTGATTCAGGAAAAGCGAATATCGCGGGAAATGGAATTAGCCCTTTATCAGGAAACTTATGCCCGAGGGATGGTGAAAATTTATAAGTCGCTAGGCGGTGGTTGGCAGGTAAGATTAGATGGATGCGACGAAGGCGGAGCAATTGCAGGGGAACCCAAGGAATTGCCTTTGCCCAAAACGGAAATACTTCGCCCTCTGCCCGAGAGCAAGCTAGAGGAACCCAAAAAGTGATGCGCTCATTTGCAAGGTTAATGATTGGAGTAGTGGTCTTGCTTTGTTCACTTGGTGCGTTGATTGCCTCGGATACTCGGTGCCCAAAATGCCCGGATGATTACAAAACCAAACCTATGCCTATTGCTTTGGAATACTTTAAAACAAATGGTAAAGATTGTTACAAAATAAAGAGCTGCCCGCCTGTGCATCCGTATTTTAAACCAAATGGTTTTGATGATTACAAGATGAAAAGCATGCCTTGTGTTAAGGCGCTAGATAAAGGTTCGTGCACTCCGGATGGCGGCACAGGAGTTAATTTTTTCGGTTTACGACCTAGGTTAGAAACACATAAAAAACTAACTCAGCCATGATGATTATTGTTGGTGTCTGGCGTCTGGATTGAGGTTTGATTTTCTAGTGGGGTAGTCCTCTTTACTCCTGTGATCCACAAGATAGCATAGAAGAAAACTGGGGTGTAAAAAATCCCCAGGAATGTAACTCCGAGCATCCCGAAGAAAACTGCAATGCCTAAAGCCTGACGCATTTCCGCGCCTGCGCCTTCTGAAACCGCCAAAGGTACTACACCAAGAATGAACGCAAACGAGGTCATTAAAATTGGCCTTAATCTTAGTTTGCTTGCTTCCACGGTAGCTTCTTTTAAAGGTTTGCCCTGCTCGAATAATTGCTTTGCAAATTCCACAATGAGGATTGCGTTCTTGCTGGCGAGTCCTACCAAAACCACAAATCCAATCTGCGTGAAAATATTGATATCCATCTTGAATATTTGTAACCCCAATAAGCTAGATAGTAAGCACATGGGAACCACTAATATCACCGCTAAAGGAAGGCTCCAGCTTTCGTATTGTGCTGCCAGCACTAAGAACACAAATATCACCGCAAGGCCGA
>Ga0209296_1001345_pt1 | contig 18991 bp, 18 predicted proteins | sample S_130206_EF_Meta_FD_187319 | JGI IMG/M metagenome (GOLD analysis project Ga0209296, IMG submission 187319) | Freshwater microbial communities from Lake Simoncouche, Canada to study carbon cycling - S_130206_EF_MetaG (SPAdes) (version 2) | ecosystem: Environmental > Aquatic > Freshwater > Lake ...
AGAATCACGGCTGCAATAACAAGTGGCCCAGCACACGGCCCGCGTCCGGCTTCATCAACACCAGCAATCGGAGAGATACCTGCGGCTTGCAATAGCTCCTCAATGGCTTTCATCAAGATGCCTTCATCGAGTTGCGCTACTTAATTGGATTTTGAGAAGAGATGATGCCAATATTTTTAATCGGCCAGATGATGGCATAGGCACGACCAGTAATTCTTGATACCGGAACAAATCCATTGTTGACATCATCTTGGTGATAACGAGAATCAGCAGAGGCTGAGCGATGATCGCCCATCACCCAGATCTTGTCTTCCGGAACTGTGATGTTAAAGTCCATCTCACTCACTTTATTTCCAGCGAAGATATAAGGCTCGGTTGCTTCTTTGCCATTAATAGTTAGCTTGCCACTCTTGGAGCAACAGATCACCCGATCACCGGCAACGCCAATGACACGCTTTACCAGGTATTGCTTTGCTGGATTAGGAAGCACGCCCACTAGGACGAGCCCCTCTTTAATCTTGGCGGTAACTCTATTTTCACCAGCGGAGAATGGCTCTGGCAACCAATTAGCTGGATCTCTAAAGACCACTACATCGCCACGGTTAATATTCTTTGAGATAAAAGGAAGCTTATTTACCGCCACGCGATCTTGAATCTGAAGTGTGTTCTCCATTGATCCAGAAGGGATGAAGAAGAATTGGACAAGTAGAGTTTTAATCAGAAGTGAAACAGCGAGCGCAACGATTACAAGAATCGGGAACTCACGAAGGACTGAGCCCTTGCGTGACATATGAGTGAAGTTACTTTGCTGGTGTGTCTTCAGCTGCTGGTTCTTCAGCAACTGCTTCAGCTACAACTTCTTCCACTACTGCTTCTGCAACTGGCTCAGTTGCTACAACTTCTTCCACTACTGGCGCTTCAACCACTGGGGCTTCAACGACTGCCTCTTCAATAACAGGTACTTCAGCAACTGGAGTCGAAAGAATTCCATCGCCGTAGCCTTCGATGCCATCGCGCTTTTCGCGGATCTTGGCAGCCTTTCCGCGAAGATCGCGGAGGTAGTAAAGCTTGGCGCGACGTACATCGCCCTTCTTTACAAGTTCAATCTTTTCAATGACTGGTGTGTGAACTGGGAATGTGCGCTCTACGCCAACGCCGTATGAAACTTTACGGATTGTGAAAGTCTCACGAATTCCATCACCTTGACGACCAATAACAATTCCCTGGAAGACCTGAAGGCGTGACTTGCTACCTTCGATAACGCGAACGTGGATTTTAAGCTCATCGCCAGCACGGAACTGTGGAATGTCCTTGCGGAGTGAGGCAGCATCTACTACGTCGAGAATGTTCATCTTTATGGTCCTGTTCATTACCTAATTAATTAAGCACGGGTATCGCCGTGCAGAGCACCTATCTTGCCATAGAAGGGGCCTTGAGCGTAAATCGGCTATTTGACCCCAATAATTACGCGGAGAAACCCAGAGTTGCCACCAGCTGCTGGTGCAGATGTGGACCAGCGGCGACCGTGATTTGTTGGGGCACCGCGCCATATTGGGCAAATGTTGCGCCCGCCTCAACGGCAATTAATCCACCGGCAGACCAATCCCACTCCTTGAGCCCGGCCTCGTAATAACCATCGACTGCGCCCATTGCAACATGACAGAGATCAACTGCCGCCGCTCCATTGCGACGGATATCGCGGGCAACCGGAATCATCTTTGCAAAGTCCGCTAGCTGCGTCACTCTATGCGCAACATCGTATTGAAATCCCGTAGCAATGAGTGCGCGATCTAACTCAATCGGCTCATTACAGTGAATCAGATGCCCGTTATAAAACGCACCGCCACCAAGGGTTGCCCACCAGGTTGAGTTAATTGTTGGCGCAGTAACTACGCCCACAATTACACCATTCTTATCTTTGGCAGCGATAGAAACATTCCATCCTGGAAGTCCATAGAAATAATTGACGGTGCCATCGAGTGGATCGATAACCCAGGTAATTCCTGACGTTCCCTCGACCGTGGCTCCTTCTTCGCCGATAATTCCATCATCGGGGCGGGCGGCTAGCAGTGATTGCACGATAAATTTCTCAGCCTTGATATCCATCTGGGTGGCGATATCGATTGCCGTTGACTTGGATTCAACTTCAAATGCCAAAGGTCGATCCATCAAAAGCGCCCCGGCTGCTGCGCCGACTTTCTGGGCTAAGGACAACAACTCGCCATACATGTTCGCATCTTAGAGGGTCTGCTATGCAGAAAATGCTCCGCTATCGGATATTCTCACCTCATGACCGAGCTTCGCCTTACCGGCAAATCCGAGGATGGAAATCAGCTATCCCTCGTTGATAACCAGGGCGCAGAGTTCTCACTACGCATTAGCGACACACTTCGTGCAACGATCAATCAACCGCGTTTGACCTCGGTTCCTAGCGTTGACGCTAGCGAAACGATGTCGGTAAGAGAGATTCAGCGTCGACTACGTGCAGGTGAGAGCATGGAACAAGTCGCCCGCGAAGGCCACCTCACGATCGAAAAAGTAGAACGATTCTCTGGACCCATCATGCAAGAGCGCGAATACATTCTTGACCGAGCACGTGAATTAGTGATGCGCAAAGATATTCACCGCATCGAAATGACATTTGCTGATGTCGCTATCGCCAAACTTGCTCCACGCGGTGTCGATATAGATCAGATCTCATGGAACACCTGGCGTCTACCTGATAGCACCTGGCATATCGAACTCTCCTACCCCAATCGTGATGGCAATGGCGTTGCAACCTGGAACTTTGACTTAGCTCGCCGGGCACTTGATGCCAGCGATGCTAACGGTGCTTGGTTAATCGATGAAGACGCGCCAGCTCAACCAGTCTCATCTGGAATCATTCACTCTGAACCAACACATCCCTCTCGCATTGCCGAGATTCTTGAAACACTACCCGTGGAGGCTCCGGTTGAGAAGATTGAAACTCCTCGCCTTGCCGTCATCCGCGAGACTCCCACACCTGCCGATGCCCAAGATGGAATTAGCGCTCGAGCAAAAGTTCCATCATGGGATGAAATTATGTTTGGCCACAAAACTGAAGAAAAACCAGAAGAGAACTAATTAACAACTCTTACTAAAAGCGGCACCGAACTCTCAACACCAGAATCTCCGCCGTGATGGCCCACCATCTCGCCCTCTTTATCTGCCCGCTCCGGATCAAGTAACACTAAAGCGTCCTGGGCAATAGCAATCACATCACCTGCGCGCTCTGCCGCATCTTGCGAAACTTCGGCGCCAAAGAGGCCAGATGATATGGCGGTAGCGCGAGAATGCAGTGTTACTTTTTCACCAAAGAATTCACTCCATCGTGCGATTACTTCAGCAACCGCCTGCGGTGAATCAGCTTTCTGCCCCAGATATAAATGGCGAGCTCGAGGTTCTCCGGCAATGACTGCAATATCTGTGAGCAACTGATTATCTTGACCAAGCACAACTTTCTCGCCCACATTAATCATGCCGTGATCTGCCGTGACCCAGATTCTGGTTCCGCGCGGTACTGCTTCAATTAACGAGGCCACAAGTTGATCAATACTTGTCAGCGCAGCCAGCCATTTATCAGAGCCCACGCCATCTGAGTGCCCGGCTGCATCAAGATCATTGACATAAAGATAGACAAATGACGGGCTCACTTTCAACGCATCAACAGTTTCTTTCAGTAAATCGGTCGTGATATTTGCACCTTTGTAACGGGCGCCGCGAAAGACTGCCCGAGTAAAACCAGAGTTTTCATAGCGCTTGGCTGCCACATGTGTCGTTGTAATTCCAGCTGCGGCGCCTCGTTCAAAGAGTGTGGGAACTGGCTGCCAAATGACTGGATCAACGCGTTCATCCCACTTCAAAGTATTGAGTATTCGTCCCCCACTGCGCGGAACTTGCACGGTGTAACCGAGCATTCCGTGGGTGCCAGGCATTTCGCCAGTTGTTAGCGTTGCCAGACTCGTTGCAGTTGTTGAGGGAAATGATGTCTGCACCGTGGCATGGGAGGCAAGTGCAGCCAAATTCGGTGCCATCGATGCATATGTTGTTAATACATCTGCCCCAAATCCATCGATGAGAAAGAGGAGTTCACGTCCTGATGGTGATTGACCGGCAGTAATTGAATCCTGCGCAGTACCTAGCCCCAACGAAGAAAAGATTGATGGCATGATTTGCGACAAGTGCACCGAGGTATCTTCTCATGAGAGTTAATTGATGGCCTCTGCTGGCGTGTAGGTACCAAGATTTAGCACAATGCCTTGGCAGAATACGCGCCATGGCAACGAAGAAGGCAGCAGCTCCCAAAAAGAAGGCAAAGCTGGCTGGACCAAAGCCGGGCGAATTTCCAGGCAAGATCGTTGATATTGATGTCTCATCTGAAATGTCAGAATCATTTCTTGAATATGCCTACTCAGTAATTTATTCACGTGCACTTCCTGATGCGCGAGATGGTTTAAAGCCAGTACATCGTCGCATCCTGCATCAGATGGCCGATATGGGTCTTCGTCCTGAGCGCGGACATGTAAAGAGCGCGCGTGTTGTTGGTGAAGTAATGGGTAAGTTGCACCCACACGGTGACTCCGCAATCTATGACGCACTTGTTCGCATGGCGCAATCTTTCTCTATGCAGCTACCTCTCATTGATGGCCATGGAAACTTTGGTTCACTCGATGCCGGTCCTGCTGCCATGCGTTATACCGAAGCCCGTCTTGCCCCCACTGCCATGGCGATGGTTGCTGAAGCAGATGAGAACACAGTTGATTTTGGGCCGAACTATGACGGTCAATTAGCAGAACCACTAGTACTTCCAGCCGCCTTTCCCAACCTGCTAGTTAACGGTGGTTCTGGAATTGCGGTGGGTATGGCGACCAATATGGCTCCTCACAATTTGGGTGAAGTTATTGCTGCCACAAAGTTCCTCATTGATAATCCCAAGGCAACACTTAATCAATTGATGAAGCATGTGCCGGCGCCAGATTTTCCTACCGGTGGCGAAATTGTTGGCCTAGAAGGTGTTCGGGAAGCCTATGCAACAGGTAAGGGCTCCTTTAAAGTGCGGGCAACAACAGAGATTTCTAAAGTCACATCGCGCAAAATGGGAATTGTGATCAAAGAGCTGCCATTTAATATCGGCCCCGAAAAAGTTGTGGAACGTATTGCTGACCTTGCTAAAGCGAAGAAGATTCAAGGAATTTCAGACATCATCGACCTCACAGATGGTCAGACTGGCACCAATGTTGTCATTGAACTCAAGAATGGTTTTGAGCCAGAAGATGTTCTAGAAAAGCTCTTCAAGCTCACTCCGATGGAAGATGCCTTTGCCATTAACGCGGTAGCGCTGGTGAAGGGCAAGCCGCAAACACTTGGACTTAAAGAATTGCTCCAGGTCTTTATCGATCACCGCATCGAAGTTGTCCGCCGGCGTTCAGAATTTCGTAAAGCAAAGGCGGAAGACCGACTTTCACTTGTGGATGGTCTGCTCAAAGCAATTATCGATATCGATAAGGTCATCAAGATTATTCGTGGCAGCGATGACGCACCTGCGGCCAAAGATGCCTTAATTAAGGGATTCAAACTCAATGACGAGCAAGCTACTTATATTCTAGATATGCCGCTGCGCCGTCTAACCAAGATGAGCAAGCTGGAACTTGAAAGTGAATCTAAAGAGCTCAAATCAATCATTGCTGCCCTTGCTACTTTGCTAAAGAGTGAGGAAGCTATCCGCAAGCAGGTTTCAGATGAGCTCACAGAAGTGAGTAAGGCTTTTGCCACACCACGACGCACACGAATTGGTAAAGAGTAAGTTACTTAGGTCTAATGACCGCTGTGCCTTTTTCGTGGTCAAGAAATTCCACCATATGAGAGGGTATCGCTGCCGCAAACTTCTCTGCTAATTCCTTCTCGCCATCGCGGCCAGCATCATCTAGAACAACAATCGCCTTCGCGCTCAGTTTCTTGATTAGCTCAGTAAACGCTGGGTGACGCGCTTGGCCATCCTCAGTTGCTGGTGGCCCATCAATAAAGAGCAGATCAATCTCTGTAATGTCGGCAAATACTGATGTCTCATACCAACTATTACCCGATGCATGTGGGGCAAGTGGTGCCACCCGCAAATCAACGTTGGTGATTGCATGGCTAGCAAGTAACAACTGAGTCTTAGCGGCATACTCTGGCGAGTTATCAATACTGATTACTCGGGCTTGCGGAGCGCACTTAGCCAGCACCAGCGTGGAAACACCAGATCCCAGATCAACAATGGTGCGTACTCCAGAACTGCGTGCACTATGGACCAAGGTGAGTAGAACATCAGGAGATGCCGCCCAGCCACGGGTGGGCGGGATTGGTGCATCAAATGAAAGTAAGTTCAGTAACTGTGCATATGACTCACTCTGTCGATAATCGGCGCGGTTAGAGAGTTTTAACGCTCGCACACTCTTTCGCACTTCTTTCTCACTATTGATGAGTTGGGTGAGTTTGGCACTGAGCTTCCTGCTCAATCGAATCTGATATCCAAGAAATACGAGGGCTATCAATAGGAGTGCAAGGAGCGTGAGGTTAAACATGGTTCTGAGTGTACGGGGCGCGAAATGCCAAGGTAAATACTGTGGGAAGATACGCCCAAATGATTGCAACAACCGCTCTTGAACTTCGTGCCGGTGCACGCCTTTTGGTCTCGGGAGTCACAGTACGTATCAACAATGGGGATCGAATCGGATTCGTTGGGCGTAATGGCGCTGGAAAATCAACTTTAGCAAAGGTCTTAGCGGGTGAAACTCTGCCTGCAGGTGGCGGCGTTCAACGCACCGGCAAGATTGGCTATCTGCCGCAAGATCCGCGCACTGGTGAAGATCAAGGAACCGCACTCGATCGCATCTTATCTGCGCGCGATCTAGACCAAATTGCTGTACGTATGGCGCAAGTAGAGCACGAGATGTCTACTACTGAAGGCGCCGAACTAGAAAAAGCCCTTGAGCGTTACACCCGCGTAGATGCCGAATTCAGCGCAGCCGGTGGTTATGCCGCAACTGCTGAAGCCGAAGCAATTGCACACTCACTAGGTGTTTCCGAGGCAGTCTTTAACAATCAACTCGACACTCTCTCCGGTGGTCAACGCCGGCGTATTGAACTTGCTCGCATCCTTTTTTCAGGTGCGGAAACACTGCTACTAGATGAGCCCACTAACCACTTAGATGCCGATTCCATCATCTGGCTTCGAAACTATCTCGTTAACTACGCAGGTGGACTAGTCATCATCTCCCACGATGTGAACCTGATTGAAACAGTGGTCAATAAAGTCTTTTATATCGATGGCAATAGAAACGTGATCGATGTCTATAACTTAGGCTGGAAGCAATACCTCTTGCAGCGCGAACAAGATGAACACCGCCGCAAGAAAGAGCGCGCAAATGCCGAGAAGAAAGCGGAAATCTTGCAGAAGCAAGGTGAGCGGATGCGCGCTAAGGCATCTAAGGCAACTGCTGCCCAAGGCATGTTACGTCGTGCTGAAAAACTTCGATCATCACTCGATGATGTGCGGGTCAAAGATAAGGTGGCAAAACTTCGCTTTCCAACTCCTGCCCCATGTGGCAAGACTCCCCTGTCGGGAGAAGAGCTATCAAAGAACTATGGCTCACTTGAAATCTTCACCGATGTCTCATGCGTCATTGATAAGGGCTCACGTGTAGTGATCTTGGGCCTTAACGGCGCCGGTAAAACAACTTTGCTTAAAATCCTGGCCAATCAACTTGAATCTGATACTGGAAAAGTCGAACATGGGCACGGTCTCAAACTCGGCTACTACGCCCAGGAACATGAAATGCTCGACTTCGAGCGAACCATTCTGGAAAATATGATGTCTTCTAAAGATGACTTGCGTGAACCAGAAGCTCGTAACGTGCTTGGCTCATTCCTCTTCGTCGGCGATGATGTTCATAAACCCGTAAAAGTACTTTCTGGTGGCGAGCGAACTCGTTTAGCTCTGGCCACTCTCGTTGTATCGGCGGCAAACGTGCTCTTACTTGATGAGCCAACAAATAACTTAGATCCAGCATCACGTGAAGAGATCTTGGGAGCCTTAGGTGAATATCAAGGCGCAGTCATCATGGTCTCCCACGATGAAGGCGCCGTGCAGGCCTTAAAGCCGGAGCGGGTGATTTTGCTACCTGATGGTGATGAAGATATTTGGAAAGATGAGTATTTCGACCTAGTAAGTATCGATTAGCCCCTCGATTACGACCTAGCGTGGGGGGTGAGGGACTCGAACCCCAATAGGATTCACAGAGGGTATTAGGGCAATAAATTCACATTGCATTCACCTTGTCTACGTGAGACATGAGGGCGTTTATCTTGCAAAAAATGGCTCTTCTATTAAAATTCCACAATGCGTAAACCAATAGCAGTTATTGCAGCCTCAGCTCTTATCACCAGCTCTATTCTTGTCAGTTCCAGTGAAGCTGCCACTAAACCTGTTGTAAACCCGATTCCAATCACTCTTCCGGTGAAACCTGTCGGAGACATTACATTTGCCAATCTTGAAGAACATATCGCGGATATCTCTTTGGCAGCATACGACTCGGTCCATCAAGTAATGGCAAAGAATTCTCAACCAAAGCTTGCAGTGAAAATATATGTTGGCCCCAATACCAAGACAAGTATTTCAGATGTTCCGGGGGCATTCAAAAAAATTATCAGACTATGGTCAGGTTTTCGCCAGCCCTTAGATTATTCTGCGCTTGTTTATGGTTATAAAGATAAAGATTGGGCCTTGAAGACCGATGCGAAAATTCCGGTTGTCGTTCAAACCGGAGGAAGTAGGGGTCCGGTCTCCTTTTCTACGCTTATTCCTAATTGCACATTGGAAAACTGCCAGAGCGGAAATTCCGGAACGAATGATGCTGCCGGACACGGATATGGTCAATTTCAAATGGATCCGGTTGCTATTGCCCGTGACCCGATGCAACAAATTGGTGGAGTTTTTGGCCACGAATATACACACACGATGCAGGGTGCACAGTTTATAGGTACTCGTAATGTTGGAAAGCCTGTAACCAAAGATCAAGCAGCACATGGCTTAGACAATTCGCCAAGTGGTCTAGCCCTTGCGGCGACACCTTGTTGGATGACTGAAGGCCAAGCGAATCTTCTTGGTTGGGCAGCAGTCGCAGATAACTTTGATCTATATATGAAAATCCGAGTTGGTGCACCAAAAGGATGGCCCGCTGAAGGATTCAACGACTATTCGGCCACCTCGCTTCAGAAATTATTAATGACTGATAACCCACCAAATTGCTTACCACCGGCACCTATTTATCAACTTGGTTACTCAATTGGATACTTGGTGATAGAGGCGCTCACAGCGATCGCTGGTCCGCAATCCCACATGGCTGTTCTAACACTTATGGGCCGCGGTCAAAGTTATGAACAGGCGTTTAAGAGCGTTTATGGAATTTCTTGGGCAGAAGCTGCGCCAATCCTTGCTCGCGTAGCTGCAGCAGAGTATGCGGCAACGCCTTAATTCCTGCACCTACTTTGTGAGTCGTGAGGGACTCAAACCCCCGACCGGCTGATTACGGGTTAAGCGTCAATCTGCTCGCGATCGATCTCAGCTGTGGCAATAAATTCCTTACGTGGCGCAACATCTGATCCCATCAAAAGCTCAAACATATTCTCAGCCGCCTCTGCATCTGGCACGGTAATTCTGCGTAGTGTGCGAGCATCTGGGTCCATAGTGGTCTCGCGTAGTTGATCGGCATCCATCTCGCCCAGCCCCTTGTAGCGCTGAATAGGCTCTTTCCAACGCTTGTTGTTCTTCCTTAAATCTGCAGTGACTTTCTTCATCTCATCATCGGAGTAGGTGTAGATGTATTCACCCTTCTTGCCGCCAATACCCATAGTTTCAATGCGGTGTAGCGGTGGAATTGCAGCAAATACCCGGCCAGCATCGAGCATGGGGCGCATATAGCGATACATCAGGGTAAGAAGTAGGCAGCGAATATGTGCGCCATCAACGTCCGCATCTGACATCAAGATGATGCGGCCATATCGAGCATCATCTAATTCAAAGGATTTTCCAGAGCCAGCGCCAATTACCTGAATGATGGAGCCGCACTCTTTGTCATCGAGCATCTGTGAAAGTGATGCTTTCTGCACATTAAGAATCTTGCCGCGAATCGGCAGGATTGCTTGGAATTCAGAGTTACGGGCTGCCTTCGTTGTGCCAAGTGCGGAGTCGCCCTCAACGATAAAGAGTTCAGTGCGCGTGACATCTTCTGAGCGGCAATCAGAGAGCTTGGTTGGAAGAGATGATGATTCCAGTGCGTTCTTACGACGCTGCAAGTCCTTGTGAGCACGGGCGCTAATACGTGTGCGAGAAGCCCCGGCAATCTTTTCCATGATCAACTTGCCATTTGCCTTATCAATACGGCGAGTTGTCGAGAAGAATTCTTTGAGCTTGTCGGCAACAACTGTGGAAACAATCTTTGTCGCAGCTGCTGTTCCGAGTACTTCCTTGGTCTGACCCTCAAACTGTGGCTCTGACATGCGAACGGTCACTACTGCGGTGAGGCCTTCCATGACATCGTCTTTAATAACATCGGCCTCGTTCTTCTTCAAAATTCCAGCGCTGCGCATCGCCTCATTAAAAGCTTTAGTAATGGCGCGCTCGAAACCAAGCACGTGTGATCCGCCCTTAGGGGTGGCAATGATGTTTACAAAGGAGTGAAGGGTGGTGTCAAAGCCCTCTCCCCACTTCATCGCAATATCAACTTCCATATCGCGCTCAACATCAGTTGAGACCATATGACCCTTGTCATCTAGTACTGGCACCGTCTCTTGATAATGACCGCTGCCATAAATACGAATTACTTCACCGACAGCCTTATCTGGTTGCAGGAAATCGCAGTACTCCGAGATTCCGCCTTTATGGAAGAAGGTCTGGGTGGTCTTCTCTTTCTTGCGGTTGTCATTGACGGTAATGGAAAGTCCTGGCACCAGAAATGAAGTTTGGCGAGCTCGGGCATAGACATCATCGAGGTCAAGTTCGGCTTCCTTTAAAAAGATTTGCCGATCTGACCACCACTTAATGCGCGTGCCAGTTACTTTGGCTGAAACTTTTCCAATGGTGCGCAAACCTGATTGCGGTGTGAACGCTGCCTTGGGTCCATCACCATCGAATATTCCAGCAACACCGCGCTTAAAAGACATCCAGTAAATTTTGCCATTGCGATCGACTTCGGCATCAAGGCGCTCGGCCAAAGCGTTTACAACAGATGCGCCCACACCGTGTAGACCACCGGAGGCGGCATAGGAACCGCCGCCGAACTTTCCACCGGCATGCAATTTAGTAAGCACAACTTCAACACCGGTAAGGCCAGTCTTGGGTTCTTTATCGACCGGAATTCCGCGACCATCATCGTGTACTTCAACTGAACCATCAGATTCAAGGTTAATTTCAATTTTCTTACAGTGACCCGCTAGTGATTCATCAACTGAGTTATCAATAATTTCCCAGAGACAGTGCTGTAGTCCGCGCGAATCAGTGGAGCCGATATACATACCCGGGCGCTTGCGCACAGCATCGAGGCCTTCAAGGACTGCCAGATCTTTAGCGGTATAGCTATCCTTATCATCCACCTCAGGGGTAAAGTTCAATTCGTCAGCCACGGTGGCAAAGGTTAGCCAGCGAATGCTTCGCATCTGCGCAAGCGCGCCGTGGTATCTCAGATATTGGCAAACTGGGTGAGATATCCCCTAATTATCGGTGATTATGCGCTCAGATTGCTAAAAATTTACACAATTGGAATCAATATATCCTGCGGGGAATAAAGAGAACTGGCATGATGTTCCATAGAAGTACAAAACTTCCCACTAAGCGAAATGGAGAGCGCGATGACCGAGCAAGTAATCCTCGAATCCACACCTCTGAATGCCCTCGATCGATGTGATCGTTGTGGTGCACAAGCTTATGTGCGTGCAACTCTGCTCAACGGTGGTGAACTCATGTTCTGTGCCCATCACGGCAAGGAATATGCTGAAAAGCTGAAGGCAGTAGCCGCAGCGATTCAGGATGAGTCAGAGAAGTTGGTTGAAGTTAAGTAATTACTCTTTAAGGATGCCCTTATGCGAACCATCGCATAAGGGTTTTTCTTTTGATTGACCACAACCACAAAACTTTGGATTCTCGATAGTTTCCAGCACCTTGCCATCAGCATCGACTATATCGATCACCCCAGTGACGCGAATAGATCCGCTCTTGGGGTTGATAAAGACTTGTGCATCAGCCATCTGGTGTTAATCCAGATAATCGCGCAGTGATTGCGAACGAGATGGGTGACGCAGCTTGGACATCGTCTTTGATTCAATCTGGCGAATACGCTCACGTGTAACACCGTGAACTTTACCGATTTCATCAAGCGTCTTTGGTTGTCCATCTGTGAGCCCGTAACGAGCCTTGATGACATCAGCTTCGCGGTTCGTAAGACCACCAAGAACCTGCATCAACTGTTCCTGCAAGATAGTGAAAGTTACTGACTCTTCTGGCTTTACCGCCTCTGAATCTTCAATCAGGTCTCCGAATTCAGAGTCTCCTTCTTCACCCAGTGGTGTGTGAAGTGAGATTGGTTCGCGGCCATACTTCTGAACCTCGACCACCTTCTCCGGTGTCATATCAAGTTCTTTAGCGAGCTCCTCCGGTGTCGGTTCGCGACCAAGATCTTGCAACATCTGGCGCTGCACGCGAGCCAACTTATTGATGACTTCAACCATGTGTACCGGAATACGAATAGTGCGAGCCTGATCTGCCATGGCTCGTGTTATTGCCTGGCGGATCCACCAAGTGGCATAGGTGGAGAACTTGTAACCCTTGGTGTAGTCAAACTTCTCAACTGCGCGAATAAGACCGAGGTTTCCTTCTTGAATCAGGTCAAGGAAGAGCATGCCGCGACCGGTGTAACGCTTGGCAAGTGAGACCACCAGCCGAAGGTTTGCCTCCAACAAGTGATTCTTTGCCCGCTTTCCATCTTCGACAATCCACTCAAGCTCGCGCTTCATCTTCTTCTCAAGCTTCTTAGTGTGCTTTAACGCTTCTTCCGCAAAGAGCCCGGCTTCAACGCGAGTAGCAAGTTCTACTTCAAGTTCGGCATTAAGAAGTGCCACGCGACCGATCTGCTTCAGGTAATCCTTAACTGGATCTGCGGTAGCACCGGCTGTAAGAACTGTCTGTTCTGGCGGAAGGCGCTTAATTTCAATCTGAATAAATCGAGCTTGCTCGTTAAAGAAGTACTGCAAATCTTCTAGGTTCTTTAAGTGGCCCTGATTTACCGCTTCGGCAATGAGTTTTGCTGACTTCTCATTGAAGGTGCTCATGGCAAATTGCTGTTGAATCTGCTTAAAGGTAAGCGCCTTTGCTTCACCCTGATCAATATTGCTCTTCGGCGGAAACTCTACTCCCTGAATCTTGCCGTTGATAGCCTCCAGGACGAGATTTACATTCTTCAAATCCTTCTTATGCTTCTCGCGCTCGTTCTTATCTTCTTCTTCATCATCGGCATCAGAGTCGAGCAGGGTAAATGAGCCCGCTTCATTCTTAGTCTCATCCGATAGCGTGACAACGCGTGGCTGGTCTTTACCATCTGATTCAGCATCAACAATTTCAGATGCTTCTGCGATCAAAGTCTCTACATCTTCTAGTTCAACTTCTTCCACAACAATTTCATTGCCATCTTCATCTAGAACAATGGCTACTTTCTCACTCTTAGCACTCTCTGACTTCGGCTCAACCTTTGGGGCAATCAGGGCTAGTTGAGCCTTTGAGAGTATGCGACTTGGAGCTCCCAGGCCAGCTTTGCGAGCCTTCTCTGTTGCTTCTGGAATTTCGCCATCAAGTGCGCGAGCTTCTAGTGCGAGCGGCATAAATTCTTTCTTTACCGCCTTGCGATAATTATCAATTCCACTTGCGGCAAGAGAATCGATGATCTCTTTCTGGCGCGCAATAGCGTTCTTTAAATCAACAAGCTGCTGTATCTCTTTAACAGTGAGATCCTTCTTGATTTCAATCTTGGCCGGCTTTACCGGCTTAGCAGCAACCTTCTTTGCAGGTGCTTTCTTAGCAACGGTCTTCTTAGCAACGGCCTTTTTCACGGGAGACTTCTTGGAAGCAGCTTTTTTCGCAGCCGATTTTTTGGCCGGAGCAGCTTTCTTGCTCTTTGCCTTGTTTTTGAGCGCACTAAATACAGCCACAATTATCCTTTTGGTTTTTCTTCGAACTGCTCGAAGTAATACCTATATTGTACCCGCAACTTGCAAGGCATGGCGAATAGCATCGCCCATCGCTTCGCTCTCCACCAAAAATCCGTCGTGGCCGAACTCTGAATTGATGACAATCGGCGCCTCGGCGGTGGGAACAAGCTCTGAAATCTCAACCTGAAGTCGAGGGACGAAGAGGCGATCAGTATCGATAGAGACGACCACCACCGGCACCTTCACGCTGGCAAGGGCTTTGACCACTCCTCCGCGCCCCCGACCGATATCGTGAGAATTCATCGCATCGGTTAAGGCGATATAGGTATTGGCATCAAAGCGTTTAGCGAGCTTATTGGCCTGATGGTCTAGATATGACTGCACCGCATAACGCCCAGTCTCATCTCCTTGTAATTGGCGACCAAAGCGCACATCCATCTCAGATTCGGTGCGATATGTCAGATGGGCAATCCGGCGCGCAATTCCCATACCGTCAACCGGACCACGCTCTTGCTCGTAGTAATCGCCATCGTTGTAATGAGGATCAGATTTAATGGCATGGATTTGCACTGATGCCGTTCCAATTTGGTCACCGGTGGCAACTGCCGAAGAGCCAATCGTGCAGATGGCACCTACTCGCTCAGGTAGTTGCACCGCCCATTCCAGCGAGCGCATTCCACCCAGTGAAGGTCCGATTGCCAGTAAATACTTATCGATTCCCAGTGCATCACTAAAGGCAATCTCAGCGTTGACCATGTCGCGAATTGTGATGGTAGGAAAGCGTGATCCGTAACGCTTTCCATCTGGGGCAATACTCGATGGCCCAGTTGAACCTTGGCAACCACCAATGACATTAGGACAGAGAATAAAATATTTATCGGTATCAAATGGCATTCCCGGGCCCACCATTTGTGGCCACCAGCCAGGAACATCAGACCAACCAGTCATGGCGTGGTTAACTAAAATGGCATTGGATTTATCAGCGTTGAGCGTGCCCCAGCTTTGGTAGGCAATGGTGATATCTGGCAGGGTCTCGCCATTTTCAAGGAGCAAGAAACCAATCTTGATAAATTTACGTTCACCTGGATCATCACCTTCTAGCCACGCACCGGTGACATCGAAGTTAGCTTTTCTGCTCATCAATAAATCCTTCACGCACTTGCAGCTAAGAGCTCTGCCTGGTCGTCACCCGGAGCACCCCACCGCGGTGGAGGGTTGCCGTCTAGTCAGCCGGGGCTTTCAACTAGAACTCGTGACCAGTGCAAATATTACCCGAAAATTGTGGCAACTACTTTGGGGTGTAGGTCGGCCCGCATCTTGGTAAAGGATTTCGCCGGCCAGCCCGCGGTAAATACTCGCCGCAGTAGCACCGCCAATGAGTATTGCGGGTTATCCGCTACCGCCCGATCTAGCGCCTTATGCGCAAGGGCGCCCTCACCACGTTCATATGCCAGAGCGGCAAAGACCGATGCAACCGGTGCGACGAAGCCAATGGGGGCGATAACTAATAGATCTCGCCACATCTTCCAATAGAAATCGGTGGTCTCAAGGCTATGGCTACCCAGTGCGAAATCACGCACTTGGATATCACTCATGCGTCCAATGACTCGAGCGCTAAGTTCACGATCTTCGGCCCCCCGACCCACTTGATATTCACCTGCTAAATCAATGACAGCGGTGGCGCCATCTCGTTGCAGGCTCTTCAAATCTTTTGCATCACTAGCAACCGTGAATTGGTTGACTTCACTCAACCAAGACTCATGGGACGCAGATGGCAGCGCTGAGATTGAATGAATTAGCTCATCGACAGTGGCAAAGGGCATCGGATGTCCAGCGATGACATGCTCTGCGGCGATGCGCGATGAATCTATCTCTGGCACCGGGCTTCCTTCCGGTGGACAACACTGCGAATCAATACAGAGAAGTGAACGAAAGCGATCACTTTGCACAAGTAGCGACTCTCTAATTTCAATGCCGGCGCGCATCAACGCGGCACTGGCATTGATTAGCACTGTCTCACCAGCTGTTGATTCGGGCGGTGTGTATGCCACCAGCAGCGCTCCTTCAGCTTTTTCGCGAGTGAAGTGTGAGGCAAGTAAGTCATAACTTTCACACGATAGGTCAACTGGCAGATCAACCCGCATCGCCATCCCGACCGCATCCTTATCGGCTGAGTCCGTGTTTAGCGCAACTAGAACAAGTGAATTACTTGGGTGATAACCGATGAGAAATGGAATTGCTGCAAGTAAATCGTGTGGTGATGTGAGGGTTGTCATGGGAAGCCTTTCTTATCGGTTTAATGTGACGGGGGAAGAAAAACGTGTGGGCGCAGCAACAACAGAGATCGGTAGCACCGAGACTGATTCAATCTTTCCTGGAATCCGACTCTTCACACCTTGCACGGTGAATTCACCATCCCAACTAGTAATCAGTTGGATTAAGTAATGCCCTGGGTTGGAATAACTATGTTGGATTTGCCCATCTGGAAAAGGTGCTCCAGCACTTCTCGTAATAAAGAAGATGCCATCGCCGTAATGCCAGATGAAGGTAGGTTTAAGCGAGACTTCAACAACTTCGCCCACAATTTCAATCTTCTTCGTAACAATTGTTGGGATATCTGACCAGAAGAAGACTGGAACTTTGATCAGCGGTTGAAATGAAGGTGAATAGGCGATTCCGGCGGTGGGCAGAATTTCAATGAGCTTATCGCTCAGCGATGTTGCAGTTGGGGCCACTTCCGGCTTGATGCGTTTTTTAACGATAGGTTTTTTAGTAGCAGTAATAATCTTTGGTTTAGCAATACCGGTTGGCTTCGGCTGCGGGGTAATGGTCTTCTTAACTATCGGCTTTCTGGTCTTACTGGGCGCAGGTGCTACCACTTTCTTCTGCGGAGCACCGGTTCCTTTACGACCTTCAATCACAATCTTGCCATCCTGGGTATAGACATCAATACATGCTCGCTCGATGCAATCTTGCGCATGTGCTGAAGGTGAAATAGTCGTCAGTAGTAATGCAATTACTAGGAATCTCTTCATGCGCGGGAGGTTAAATCCCTAGAGCGCGCAGAAACGATTCAATCGTGCCGGTTGTGGATAGATATGAGAAAGTAGGACCATGGCTGCCCGCGATGGAGATGGATGGATCCAATGTGCATGTGGCTCCAAACATTGGGGTGTCCACGGCGCCGCAGGGCTACTGATAATTCGTGACGGCTCAATTTTCTTGCAGCATCGCGCACCCTGGGTGCATAACGGTGACACTTGGGGTATTCCAGGTGGCGCCCGAGATTCACATGAAAGCATCATTGAAGGGGCAATGCGGGAGGCGGTAGAAGAGACCGGGATTAACCCCGATGATCTAGAGCCGCTTCACACCTTTACCGATGATCACCAGGGCTGGAGTTACTCAACAATTATTGCCCGTGCAAATCAATCACTTGAGGGACATGAACTCAACGATGAATCATTTGAAGTACGTTGGGTGAAATTTGAAGATGTTACTCGGCTACCACTACATCCAAGCTTTGCTAAGAGTTGGCCGTTATTGCGCCAATGTATCGATGATCTGATCACACCAGGATAAAGAACTCTTATCAATGTGAGCAATCACCAGGATTGTTCGCCCCTGATCTCGCAGCTCACTTAATAGCTCAATGATGCGCGCTTTACTCTGCACATCTTGCGCCGAAAGCGGTTCATCTAATAAATAAATTGGCGTATCTCTTATTAGTGCCCGGGCAATCTCGATTCTCTGCGCCTCTCCCCCAGATAACGTGGTAACGCTCTGGTGTTCATATCGCTTCATATCAAGGCTTTGCATGACAGCTTCCACCCGCAGGAGTTCAGCCGGACCCTGGCCCATCTCAATGAGCTCGCGGGCGGTATATGAGAGCCAGTAATTTCTATTTTGCAGAACCACACTGCGCAGCTTCGCTTGTTCGGCTACCGAAATATCTTTCAGGTCGCGTCCATCAATAATGATGACACCTGAATTAATTGCCAGATCTCCGGCCAGCGCCCCCAGCAGAGTGCTCTTGCCGCTGCCATTGGGGCCGATGATTGCCGTGATCTTTCCCGGTTCAATGACGGCGCTGAAATTGTTAAGGACTTTTTTGCCTGCCCGAGTAATTGAAACCTGCTCGATACTTATTAGCGCCATATATCACCGCTTTTTTTAAGGGTAAGTATCAAAATCGGTGCACCAATCAGTGATGTGAGTAGGCCAATCGGAAGTTCAAAGGGAGGAATTGCAGAACGAGCTGCAGTATCTGCAATTAAAAGAATCAGCGCGCCAATTAGCCCAGAATAAATCACCAGCACCCGATTGCGTGGTCCACATAAGTAGCGCGCGATATGAGGCGCAGCCAAGGCAAGAAAAGCAATGGAGCCAACACTAGAGACTGTTACTGCAACTAACACCGCCAAGATTCCAAAAGCACCTAAGCGAATGCGCTGTGCGTTATGTCCAATGTGTCTCACCGATGCATCACCGAGTGAAAGTAAATCCAGTGTGGGGGCAATCTTCCAGGCAAGGGCGGCAGCGATGACCAGCACCGGAGCCACAACATAGAGCGTCTTGGCGGTAACAAGTGAGAGTGAACCAAATGACCAGAATGAGATAGAGCGAGCATCTGGTCTACTAACAGCCGAGAGCGTAAGACCCACGATTGCGCTAAGAATTGCCGAGACGCCAATTCCAATAGTGATTAACTGCAGCGCAGAACGAGCGAGTGAAA
>Ga0209296_1001346_pt1 | contig 18988 bp, 15 predicted proteins | sample S_130206_EF_Meta_FD_187319 | JGI IMG/M metagenome (GOLD analysis project Ga0209296, IMG submission 187319) | Freshwater microbial communities from Lake Simoncouche, Canada to study carbon cycling - S_130206_EF_MetaG (SPAdes) (version 2) | ecosystem: Environmental > Aquatic > Freshwater > Lake ...
GAACGCCTATTATTAACTATCCGAATGAAATCGCGGTTTTATTCAATATTTTGCGCGGTAATATCGATAATTGGGTATTCACGATAGGCGAAGGCGGAGCCGGAGTCGCGGCAAAAGCGGGCGAAGGCGGAGCCGGAGTCGCGGCAAAAGCGGGAGAAGGCGGAGCCGGAGCCGGAGTCGCGGCAAAAGCGGGCGAAGCCGGAGCCGGCAGTGGTCGTATCACAATCGATACATTCAAAACGATATTTGGTCTCGCGGGCGCAGGCGCATCAGGACGCGGCAAAAAAGGCGCAGCAGGCGCAGAATTCGCTAGAGGCATCGGTCTTTCATTTGACTATATGGACTATAATGCCCGCAATAAGAAACTCATGATTACACGTAATCCGTTTGGGTTTGTTCGAGATTATGACGCCGTTACATCGAAATATCGCGGCGTTATTCGTCGCGGCGACCCAAGCGCAAAAATGTCCTCGGACGGCGCTGAGGGCGCAGCAGGACCCAGTATCTCGGTTATGGATACAACATCTACTGAAAATGGTCTTCTCTCTGACGCAGCATTCGAACGCGCTATCATCCAGAAACTCCGAGAGAATGGTATTTCCGTCATCTCTGCTTCTACAAATAAACAAACGCCATTTACAGCACTCCCCGACAAATTAGACGATTTCAACGGGCTTTTTATCGACCCCGCCACATTAGAATTCAAGAACCGCGACTTATTTATTCGGCGTATTCTCGGTCTTACATCCTACTTTCGTAGCGCGCAAGAGAAATTACTCCCGATGTATGACGGAGAGACGAACTTCCACTTGGTCGAGTCAGAGATGAGCGATTTTCAGTTTGCGATTTATTCACGAGTGCGCGACTTGGAACGCAATCAGGAATCAAATATGAAGAAGAAGGCGAAGAAACGCGGAGCGGCCGACGCAGGCAAAAAGGGTGCCGCCGCTGGCGCTGGTGGTGGCGGGGGGGATGCCATCTACGACGACGTTTCATCTACCTATCGCATTTTTTCCCGCGCTTTTTGTAATTTCGTTTTCCCGCCATCGATCCGCCGACCTTTGCCGGGTGATGACGGGATGGCAGCGGCGGAAATAGATAAATCCGCGGCGCTTGGAGGGTTGCCTGATGTGGGGGCGATGATGGACGCACATGAAACCGCGGATATGTTGGCCGCACGTATCGCACGAACGATGGAATCTGGCAGTGGTAAAGGTGCGACGGGCACGGCACCGAAACGCGGCCGAAAACCGAAAGGGGCGGCGGTGGCGGCGGTGGCGGCGTCTGGCGGCGATGACGATGAATCAGCCGAGCGTATGGACGAAAATATGCTTGACGGTGAAGGCGCCGCCGACGAGAGCGAAGACGAAACTGAAATGGTCATTACTGGCGAACATTCAGATTCGGTCGCGGCGGTTATGGCGGGGACAGCCAAAAAATCCACAGGCGCCGCAGGCAAGAATGAATACAAGGCGCAATATCAAGCCGCAATTGCGAAGGCTATCCGCGATTTAAAAGTCAGTGCGGGCAGCTACCTTATTCCCGAAGAACTCGCAACATATAGCCCCAAATTTCTCCACCTTCTTCACAATATCCTCGATAAACAACACGTCGGCCTTCATCTCGTCTATAGCCAGTTCCGTACGCTCGAGGGTATCGGTATTATTAAACTTATTTTAGAAACAAACGGGTTTTCGCAATTTAAAATCATTAAATCATCTGCTGGAGACTGGACCATTGACATGACTCCGGAAGAACAGGAACGCCCTTGTTTCGCGCTTTATACTGGAAGTGAAACGGCCGAAGAGAAGGAAATCATCCGCAATATATTCAATAGCAAGTGGAAGAATGTACCGAAATCGATTACCGATGTGTTGAATGCTCGCACCACGAATAACATGTTCGGTGAAGTCATTAAAATTCTGATGATCACCGCGTCGGGCGCAGAAGGTATTAATCTGCGTAATGTCCGCTACGTTCATATCACGGAGCCTTACTGGCACCCCGTTCGTACTGAACAGATTATTGGTCGCGCGCGGCGTATTTGTAGTCATATCGATTTACCGGAAGAGCTGCGAACGGTGGATGTGTTTCTTTATGTCATGCGTTTTACCGCGCGCCAGATTGCGCAGGATAATGATGAGTCATTGAATATTCGGATGTTTGATAAGAGCAAGACCGACGGGACAACGCCGATGAGCACCGACCAGTCTCTTTACGAAATATCGAATATTAAAGAACGTATTACGCGCCAGATATTGACGGCGGTGAAGGAGTCGTCGTTTGATTGTATGATTCATGCGAACGCGAGTGCGAAGGAGCGACTTCAGTGCTACTCGTTTGGAATAGGGGCGGATGAAGAAAAAATCGCATATCAGCCCAATATTGCGGGGGAGGTGGATGATAAGACGCGGAAATTGAACGAAAGCGAGAAGAAGGTTAGATTGCAGAAATTGGTGGTGAATGGGAAAGAATATGCGGAAGACGCCGACACGCATATCATTTATGACATGGAACTTTATAAGATGGGGAATTTGGTGGAGCGGGGGCGGCGGACGATGCTACCTGCCGACCCACGGACAGGGGCGGTGGAACAGGCACGGATTGAGTTTTATTGAATTTTTATTGAATTTTTATTGAAAAGATTTGCGCCAACGGGCCATAACGGCCCGCCTGCTCCATTCTTTTCAATAAAACCTTGACGATTCGCCGTGTAGATTGTATGGCCCGCCCGCTCCAACATTTTCATCAAAACCTTGACGATTCGCCGTGTAGATTGTACGGCCCGCCTGCTCCAACATTTTCAATAAAACCTTGACGATTCGCTGTGTAGATTGTATGGCTCGCCCGCTCCAACATTTTCAATAAAACCTTGACGATTCGCCGTGTAGATTGTATGGCCCGCCCGCTCCATTCTTTTCAATAAAACCTTGACGATTCGGGGTGTATGTGGCATCTCATCGTTTTGATTTTGTTCTTTTTCTTTTTGACTGAACCGTTGTGCGACTATTACGCCTACGACATCGACGCGTCATTCGTGATCGAAATACTTTCTTGACAACGCGCCGACGACCACCTGCATCTTGTTCTTCCGATACATTTTCCAGTACTGGTGGTGGTGAAACAGAACGTCCCCTACTGTCGAATTTTAATTTAAAATTAACAAAACTTTCAACGCCTCCTAACAGATGAACAATAAGTGACGCAGTAGGATGAGCTGGTGAAGTACTAACAGAACGACCGCTAAAGGAAGAACGATGTGATGATGATTGTGATGATGATTGTGATGATAATGATAATGATGGTCTAGGCGACTGCGAACCATAATTCGCAGCCGCTAATCTACCTCCACCTTCGTCTCTATCCATCTGGGAGGATCTGTCATCGCGAATTGTCCCATATACTAACCTTGGCCTAAGCCCACTTTCAGAAGAGAGGAGCACAGGTTTTACACCAGAAACTCTATCATCTGATGGAAATATCAATTCAGAACAAGTAAAATCAAAAATTGATAATGTAAACCTATGTTGCTGTGATATAATCTGCTGTAAAACGGATAAAAGAATATTTATTATATCATTAAAGAGGATATCATCAACTCCGTCTTCATTTAAAAAATGAATTATAAAAATAGGACGTTTATACTCAACTTTATACTGAATGACACTTTTGTTTGCGGTAGTAAATTGAGCGGGCTCTTTAAATATTGATAATAGTAAATTTACTTGCGGTTGTTCTTGGCAATAAAACATAATAGAATTGTTCGGTACATCACGCGGATCTATAAAATACGTTTTTTGTTCGATGTAAAACTCATGTTCTTTCCATTCTACACGAGAATTATGTGTTATAGCTTCTGATCGACTATGTCGTAGTTTTCGGTCATGTTCGGTTTGTGAGGGCTTTCCAAAATTATGTTCTAATGTTTTTTCGAGCGACTCAACGTATGCTTGTTCAAAATGACGAATTTCTTTTAAGCAATAATCGATATAGCTCGGTTTTGGTAGTGGTAACGCCTGATAATCTACGTGTAATTTATATATAAAATCTTCAGATTTAGGGTGGTCATAATATGAGTAGCCTAAAATGGATGGTGCGAATAATTGTATGTTCCGTGGCAATGGAGATGCACTCAATATATATTCGTGAGAAGGAGGGTGACCAGGCATTTGTCGAGACGTTGGTATTGACTTAGGTTTAACAACACCATGCGTCATAATAAACGCCGATACATTCACATCTGATGCCGACGACATTTCTGAACGTTGTATTATTATATAAAGTGTCATATAATAATATTACTCATGTTGGCTGAACACCCCGTCAATCATCATCCGCTATCGGTTTTCTCTTTAATTTCAGGAATATAGAATCCGTATCTTCCCGAAATCTCACTTTACGCGTGTCTTCGCTCGGTGGTGGTGGTGGCATCGGCAGCATCGGAAGGCTTAAAGAATCAGTATCCGGTGCGAATTCATTCGGGTTATACTCTTTAAGCGGCTGGAGATGCTGCTCCGACGGCGGCATCGATGCTTTTATTCTCTCGGTGATTTCCTCCATATCTCTCTGTCGTGCGGCGATTCTCTCGGCGATGAGTCTGTCCATATCATCCCCGCCGCGAAATGGACTGTCGTCGCCTGTGCCCAGTACGGGGGCGGCGGCTAAATGTATCACTTCTACTACTGGTTCAGTGGCCGGCGCGGTCGTGGTCGCCGTCGGCACCGTGCGCGATTTCAATCGATTACTGTTGTCTCTCGGAAAATCCGAGAAATCGATCTCAGGAGGGCGCGGAACTTCGAAATACGAACGCATCTCTGCCTCTTTCTCTCGCATCTTCATTTCTATTTCTTGGCGTTTCTGGGATTGGAAGTCCTCCGCGTTATAGATTTCTCTCGGTTCAATTGTTTGAAGGGCATCATTCCCCGCAAGGTGGGTGAATCGGCCGCCGCCGCCGCCACCGCCTAGCATCGGTTGTGCCGTTGTTGCCGTCTGCTTCTTGTTCGGAAATACACGTGTGCCCAATTTTATCGCACTTATATCTCTCGCGAGTTTCGGAATATTCACGACGAGAGATTCAATCGCAATCTTATTGAGTTCCTTCAGCGAAAATGACGCCGCACGAAGTCGGTCAATCTCCGTTTTTATTTGTTTTGCGGCTTCATAATCCTCCGCTTGGATTGCGAGATGTTTTCGTGATTCTAATTTCTCTAACCTCGCAAGCGGCGCTTCCATTTCGTCGATTGTTGCGCGGAGTTTCTTCGCGGTGTCATAGTCTTCTTCGGCAATGGCCTGCTGTTTCGCGTAATGAAGTTCTTTCAACTTGGCCGCATGAAGTGACGGGATGGTCGCCGAGAGATTTTTGAGGATGCGTTCAAATACATGCTTGACTTCTTCGGGAGTTACATTTTCGGGGATTCCGTCGAACAGTCCTTCCTCGGATAATAATCCCCATAATAGCTCCTTGTTTTCTTGGGATACGAGAGATGACATTCGGCGGTGGGTTATGTTATTAAATTATATATACCAATGAAGGTTTATATAATTTTGAGTGGTGTGAATATTAATTTTTAAAAGTGCCCGAACGGTTTGCCAATTCATAAGCTTTAGCACCTAGTGTAAATGCAGTTCCTGAGTTTCTTAAAGCCATTCCAACAGCGGCCGGACCAAGTTTTCCAGCTGCATTAGCAGCAGCTTTAGCCACGTATCTCTGAGCTGGTGTAAGCGGTGCGTTTTGGATAGCGGCATTTGCGTATTGCTTAGCCATAGGACTAGCAGTCTCAGCTAGATTCTGAACATGAGGCGCAAGATCGGATAATTTACCTTTTAAAGAAGCAAGTGCGCCTGGATTCTGGTCTGCAACACGTTGTAAAGTTGCAAGTGTTCCTTGCGATGCAATACCTGGAGGGAGTTTTGACAGGAACGAAGACGAAGACGAAGGCGACGGCGACGGCGACGGCGACGGCGACGGCGACGGCGACGGCGACGACGATGGTGACAACGAGGGCGACGAATTACCAAAGAACCCTCCACCTACCTTCTTTGTTTTATTTTTACGCACTCTATGCGTTGTCCTACGTCGATTCTGAGTCCGACTCCGATTCTGAGACTTTCGTACCGTTTTTGCCATTTTTGCTATATTATATACTAATAAAATATAACAGCTAAATCGGTGATGATTGGAAATTCCTAAAACTCAACATTCGATGGGTTATGTTATTTTTGCAGTTTGCGACCTTTGAGGTCAGGGGCCGGAACAGCTTCGCACACCGCATACACCGCCTCAAATAACAATATTTTACTTTGGGCCGACCGCTAGGTCGGTAGGCTGGTAGGCGGGCCAACGCCCCCTTAAAACTCCACATTCGGCGTCGGCACCTTCTCATCCACATTAAAAAACTTGCGCCTGAACCGCTGCATATACTTATCCGTCAGTTTCTTCTTCTTATCCAAAAAATCATGGACGGTCATCTTTCCAAGAAGCATATGAATAATCATGAATATACCATACACGCCACATTCCGAGTCGTTTTTTTGATGATGGATATCGTTGATATATTCCTTAAACGGGATATTATTGGCCTCCCCCTGTTCGCGCACCATCTTCATGAATTTACGTATTCTCCGCTGCGGCTTGTCGCCCGTGCTATCGAAAAAGAAAATCACTTTCGCGCGGACATCAATAAATAACGATACCCAGTGTTCGCCTGGCTGGTCGTGTGGGTCGGTATTGAAAACCACGCCGATTTTATGTTTTCCGTTTTTCACATGTTTCATAATATCGAATTTACATAGTTCATCCCATACACATTCCCCGTCTTCTAATACTTCGTCGAAATCGACTGGCGATGGTCCAATGAATAAAAATGACGGGACCGCGTGCTCATATTGCTTCAATGAATTCGCAATATCGATACTCGAGAGCCACTCATGAATATTCTTCTTCCATTCTTTCGGAGCTTGTGGCGCAAATGTATAATGAAGCATCTCTTTATCCATACCCGACGATGCGAAACTTTGGCGCAACCAACACGCCTCCTGATGACAAACACGGTTCATATTGTTTTTAAGGGCACTCCATACTGCGCGCGGGTCGGTGTCTTCGATTTTCTGGTCGGGGTGGCGTTTATTCCAAAGTGATTTCAGCTTTTCGAGAGATTTGGATGAATAACATGAAAAATCCTTGGTTTCGTTGATATCAGGGTCGGTCTGGTCTCTTGGTGCGCAACTTACGGACTTGAATTTACTGTCGTCGTTTGTCGCGACATCAGGCGACGGCGACGGCGGCGTTTCACCTTGTTCCATTTATGAAATACTAAACTTATACTATTATGTCATAAAAAATTGAAGTGTTTTCAATTTATTATACGAGTCATATACACATTCATTCATTCAATGGTCGTGAAAACTCGTTCGTATTATTATTCCAAGGAGGAGCAGCAGGAGCAGGAGCAGGAGCGTGAATCATCATCATCATGCTCGGCTGATTCTATAAACATTACCACGTCGGTCGCTGGTGGTGGTGGCAGGCGCGTCCGAATCACAACACCTTCATTCCGTGAAGCCAGCATACGGACATATAAGGTCTATACGCCATCAATTAAACCAAAACATCATCGTAATAATAAAGAACGTGAGGCGGCGGCGAATAAGGCGGCGAAGAAGGCGGCGAAGGAAGCGAATGCCGAGGCCGTGGAAGCAGAAGCAATTGAGGCGTTACTAGCGCTACAACAAGATGATGAACTTGAATGCGGCAGCGGCGGCGGGATCGGCCGCGGCGTCGAATCATCCGTGAAACACACATGCATGAATCCAATGAACCCGATTACAACCTATATGTACCGAATCTCTGTATATAACCTTGACCGGACAGCACATCTCAAGACGGCTTACATTCTATACGACCCCAAAAGCCGATTGTATTATGTTCATACCATCATCTCAAACCAGATTGATCATCATCATGATCCCCACGCGGTGGTGGTGGAAGAAGACGAGCCTATAGCCGCGGCGGCGGCGTGGGCATTACCAGAGCCGAAGAATACGCTCCAAATGAAATTCACCGCATTTGTCGGCGAACCCATTTCGAATTACGTAATGTCATTGATTATTCCGTCCAAGGAGTACGACTATTACATTCAAGACGATATCATTGGTCTAGTTTCATCGAACAGCGATACTCATGCGACCGCCGCTACATTTGGCGAAGATTCGTCCTTTTACGATATTGAACGTTTGCTCTATGACCAGTCATCAACGCTAACAACCAACGGGTTCAAAGCGTTCATGCTTCTACCTTCTCGGCAGTTCTGGTACACTAGCTATTATTACTCTGCTTCGGGGGCTGTCAGTGATAATCGTTATACGTATCATACGATGGATTCAGTGCTGCTTATTCTAGGACAATCTCAATGATCGCCGTCGGCGACCGCATCGGCTCGCTTCATAATTTCATTGTGATAATCTCTTACTTTCGGAAATTTTGGTATGTTATTCGCGGGTTTCAATACAATAAAATCATCTATTGTTTTTTTTCGAATACACATCTTATTTGCGATTGACAGAAGCGATGATGTTTGCGTTGTGGATGGCCGTGGCGGCGACGACGGCGATGTTTCTTCTTCATCAACAACCTCACATTGTTCGTCATCGTCGTCGTCGGAAGGCGGTATCGGCATCGTCGTTGTCGCGGTCATCTCTATTTTATCACGTAGTTCAGCCCGCTTACGATTAAGATTGTCATTGTCATTGTCATCGGCGCGCACTTCACTTCGCGTATCTTCTTCAATCATATCTGTAATATCATTCCACTTCAAATACTCGATACACGATTTCATATATTCGTGATGTGCGTTATTGATATCGTCATTTTCGCATCGTTCGTGAAATAAATCTCTCGTCATGTTTAATATCCTCTCTTTGTAATACATCTTTTCTTTGCGAAAAGTTTCGTTGGCCGCCTCTTCCGACGATATGCTTTCTATCGATTTCTTATATTTATCATACTTGTTTCGATTTGACATCATGGATAACGTGAATTCGTTTAATTTGTCGCACGATTGTTCCATTTACGTACGATTTTATAGATTATTATAGAACAATAATTTGGCATGTATATTGTTATATAATAATATAGTGAGTTGTGTTTATACTCGGCACGGCACGGCACCGCACGGCACAGCACGGCATTTATCTCCGCATCGTGAGGTTTTCTTTCGCATTAGACCCAGTAGTCGCGCGCGGAAGATACGTGGGGAATTTATTATTGGAATCGGCGACAGCCAACGCTTCTTTTCTACCTGTGAAATTTTCGGAAATATGCGCTACATTTCGCGTTTGTTCTTGTTCTTTCTTTTTCTTATCCAACTGTTCTTTCGGAATATAATTCGTAGCGGGTTCAATTACTGGACCACCTTCGCCTGTACAAAACCCATCATAGGTACAATCCAACGTCCGAAGTTGAAAACGCGTAGAATTATCAAATGTGAGTTTGCCTAAACCATTCGGGTTGGGATTCATCGAGGCGAAATTCGTCGCGCCATTATCAAACAAATAAGGGTTCGGTTGTTCGACGTGGCGTGCGGCGACGCTTACATTATACAAATCACTATCTGAATTCGGGACATACGCTGCGCGGTCATTGCGCTGATGTGCGAAGAATTGATTACGTAATGACGATTCGACGTTGACACGTTCTGCCCATCCACGCCACGGCGCCTTTCCATTCCCCGGATTGAATACCGCCTCGGTAGAGAACGGTTGATACGACTGAAGCGGAACAGTCGCCGCTGGTCGCGTTTCTAAAATCGGCATCGTAGCGTATTTTGATGAAATCGGGCGAACATCAAATGCGGGACGAAGTGCGGCTGAGGGTATATTCCTTTCTGAGATGCGTGTATTAATTTCGCCTAGACGGTCGTGATTATTCGAATATGCTCCATTAACAACACCGTAAAATTCCATGATGCTTCTCGTTATTCTATAATGTGAAAATAATCATTGATTGAATGAATGAATGATATATAAACACAATACACTATTATTCTATATCCATTCGGTACACTCGCGTCGTCATGTGCGGTATCTTCTATTTTCAAACTGTCGCAAGGATTGCGTTGGCCCAACTTAAAACACTACAGGAAAATTCTATATTATCATCTCACCGCGGACCCGATAAATCCGTCTTTATCAAGGATGATACTCGCGCATGGGGGTTTCACCGCCTTTCTATCAACGGTATGGAATCAGCCGCCGACCAACCATTCCATCTAAAAAACTGTCGGTTGATTTGTAATGGCGAAATCTATAACTTTCGTGAGCTTATTCGCGAGTTCGGTCTTGAGAGTGAATACAAAAGCGGATCGGATTGCGAAATCATTATTCATCTGTATCGTAAAATCGGCATTCATGAGACATTACGTCGACTGGATGGTGTATTCGGTTTGGTATTACACGATTACGAAAATGGCGTGACTTATGTCGCGAGAGATCCCGTAGGCGTGCGTTCGCTCTTCATCGGTGTATCGCGCCATGATGGGGCGTTCGGTGGCGAGTATTCCGATTTGGCGTGTGTTTCACTAAACCCCGACCATTACGCGTTATGTGTCGCAAGTGAAATGAAATCGATACATGCTTTGTGCGATACCATTACGCAATTCCCCGCGGGATGTTATATGGAATACATCGGGGAAGACAGTCCGGATGGAAGCGCGGTCTTCAAATCTTACTATGATTATGCCACAATACACTCGGGGTCGGGGTCGCCAAGCATGAGTAGGCCGATTGACGTGTCAATGCTGGAATGTCAGCTTAGGCAATTACACGTGGGGTATTCATATCCTACCCGTAGCGGCGGCGACGACAGCGAGAGCGAGAGCGAAGCGAGTATATGTAAGCATATTCGCGAATTATTCACAAAGGCGGTTGTCAAACGTTTAATGAGTGAGAGACCCGTTGGATGCTTGCTATCAGGCGGATTGGACAGTTCGCTGGTTACGGCCATCGTTGCGAGAGAATTGCGGAATACCGCGCCCGATACCGTTCTAAATACATACAGTATTGGTTTGGAAGGGTCGGTGGATTTGTACTGGGCGCGTCGGGTTGCCGAATATTTGGGTACTTGTCACCACGAGGTCGCTTTAAAGGAGAGCGATTTCTTAGACGTGATTCATGATACGATTTATCAGACTGAAAGTTATTGTACTACAACCATTCGCGCTTCCGTCGGAAATTACCTCATCAGTAAATATATTCAGGCACAGACCGACGATGTCGTCATTTATTGCGGGGATATGTCGGATGAAATCTTTGGTTCATATCGCGGGTTCTTGAAAGCACCGAATGACGCCGATTTTCAACGCGAGAATGAGCGCATGATTCGCGATGTCAGGTTTTTCGACTTGCTCCGTTCGGATAAGAGCATAAGTGGTGCGGGTTTAGAGGCGCGGGTTCCTTTTGCGGATAAGGCGTTTCTAGAATACGTAATGCGAATCCCTGCGCGGTTCAAGCGTTTCAATGACGAGAGAATGGAGAAATACCTCCTACGTAAAGCGTTTCAGGGGGGCGATAGCGCGGATGAAGACGGTAAGGCGCTGCTTCCCGATGACGTTCTTTGGCGCAGAAAAGAGGCATTTAGTGACGGGGTGAGTTGCGCAAATGGTGGGCGCACATGGGTTCAAATGATTAAAGAATTTTCCGACCGTGTGATAACCGACGACGAAATTGATAACAAAGAGCACGCATTATATTCTCTACACAATCCGCCATACGACAAGGAAAGTTTCTATTATCGCCGCGTATTTGAAAGTATTTATGGCGGTCGGGGGCTCACGATTCCTTATTATTGGCGTCACCCTTTTTGCGAGGGTGTGCTCGACCCAAGTGCGCGGTTATTGTCGTTTTATGTCACGGATGATGTGAAAAATAACTGCTAGGTATTATTTTATCTGCTTATACTACAGCAAAGCCGCGAATGAATACCATAAAAACCGCCGCAGAAGACCTCACGGTTGCGATCATTACCACCGTGCGAAATCTATTGACTCCGGTATTCAATAAATATACCGCGTATTACAAATATATCGAATTATTCATTTACGGTGTTTATGCCGTCGTATTATTCGGTTTTTATAGTACCGTTCCCGACTATATCCCCCTTTTACGAAACACTATATTGTATACCGCGGTGATTATTCTATTACTCCGTTTTAATACTGTCTCATGGACGAATTCTAAATTCGCGATTTTGGGCGGCAATACCTTTAGTGAGTTTGACCGTCGTCTTATCATATCTACGTGCGTATTTATTTTAATCACACACATCGTATCCGAAACGGTGATAAATTATACAAAGAACCAGTTTCAGAAAAGATTAATACAGCCGGTTAGTGGCGGAGTAATCCACCCGATATATAATATTATTGATGGTGTGGGGGCTGCTGCGAGGGCGGCCGTGACTCCTAGGGCATGATGTTCGTTATTTGACAAAAAATTGAAATGTTTTTGTCAAAGTTATACAATACGGTAGCAAAGCAAAGACAGAACAATGGCGACGACGAATGAAGAAACGACGACTCAGCAGAGACGCCCCCTCACTGTCATTGAACAGGCATGCGAGGCAATACAAGAGGAACTGGACGTTGTGATGGACGTTCTCGAAGATATACAGGATAAAATACCGGAAGGTGCGTATCTGCGCGGAATGAATGCGCTCGGCGCTTTACACAGACACAAACGCACCACACTGAGCCAGCGCCGTCCCGGCGAGTTGTTGCGCGGTTGGATGACGATGGAAGAAATTGAAGAGACCGACGAAGACCTTTACGACGAAATCATGGACCTCGCAGATGATATCGTTATTGAGTTGTGCGGCGATGACTGTAGCATCTTTACGGATGTTGAAAGCAATCTCGTTCATCGCGGTGATGAACGAGAGATATTCCAGTTGCTCATCAATTACAAGCCGGAAGAAGGCAACGCGGGCTACGAAACAAGCCCCATGATGCTTCATCACGCAATCCAAGTGATTATGGCTCGCTTGTTTGAAGATACCATCCATGAACTGGATATCGTTCGGCCAGTAAGCTGTGAATGTGGATGGCGTGGAGTTCAAGGCAACTGGGACCGTCATGTTACAAATATGCGGCATCTGCGTTGGGTGAATGCCGAACGCGAACTAAGATCGACGGTGCGTTTGATGAGGGCGCGAGAGATTGTTATCGCACGCCGCGAACCAGGCATCGTGTATATCAATGAACTTCACTCAACACCCGAGTCGCGCATCGCAATCGAGGAGGCAGTTCATGCGGCTGAGACCGCAGGCGACCGCGTGATATTCATGTGTGCCGATGGACGCATGAGCTGGTTTGCTTGAATACAGGAGGTTTGTTACCGTTTATTCACCGTCTTATTATGCATATTCTTTATAGCAGTTGTCTTATTCACATGAAATATATTATCGGGGTGATGTTGTAGCGACCCTTTTTTTTTCATAGTCTTCGACGTCGACGCCGACCGTCGCACCTGCTGCTGCTTTTTCGACGAAACCGACGCAGGCTTCGGAGGAGGAGGACCATCGCGGAAAAACTGTTGAAGATGAAACAAGATATACTTACTTATGATTTCGTCGATTTCGCGTGGATTCAGTTTCTTTTGCGTTGATTTAGCATCAAAATTCGCCATACTTACATACTTCATGAATAGATTATGAATCTCGATGGAGAGAATTTCCTTCTTTACGAGTGCCGTTGTCGTCGGAGTTATCGACGGTAGGTCGATTTTATCAAAGACATTGCGAAATAACGCGCTGTTCAAAAACCGGATGACGAATGTCTCAAACGGAATATAGGAATAATATGGCTGTAATTTGATATAATAGACGCGTTCATCTGTCATTTTAGGATGATGTATATCGTCCAGAAAACAGACTTCGATATTCGATGGTAGCCGCGAACAATGAATGAAATCGTCGATGGTCTTTTCCTTTGTGGTTCGCTGTGGATAACCAGCCCCCGCACCCGCCGCCGCCGCCCCATTCGGTTTAAATCCGCCAATAATATGGTCGAAAAGGGGGGGTACGATCGCGAGGTCTTTGGCCGATGACGATGATGACGAACCTCCTATGGGCGCGGTTCCTCGTAACTTATTTTCAAAGTAATGGCGAATATGCGATACCCACTTGTCGGGCCCCATATTATTCGTATAAATCATAACCTTACTACATATACCGGCATTCTTCTTTTTACGAATATAGTCTAATATACGCACCATACTCGGTCGTATTATTTCAGGGTATAAATCAACTAAATCATTGAAATGGCGGTACATAATAGTTGGGTCATTAAAATAATCTTCTAATACATGTCCAAATATCGAAAATTGAGCGAAATTCCCGAGAGTTTCATCCACATCGAAAACAACAACTTTGTGTTTTTTTGTGATGGGATGATGATTCATGTTGTAGTTATTATATCGCGATATAATAACTATGCCAAATCTGCCAAGTTATACAGATACTGATATTGATGAAGACATGAAACTGACACGGGGCGATTATATCAAAATTCTTCATCATTATCAACCCGGTTTGCGTAGGACGCATAGTCGTCGTATGTCTTTGAAAACCGCGAAAAAACATGCCGACCGGATTCTTGCCGGAAAGTTGTGCCGCTGTATTAAGAGTTCATCATCTGATGAAGAAGGCCGTAGTATCGCGTATTGTACAAGTTCGATATTTAATAATAGGGGACTTCGACAACACGGGGTTCGTTGTAAAACATCGCGCGGGGCTATGCGGCCTCGTTTGACGGGTGATATAACGAAGCGCACGCGTAAATTGCGTCTATCATGACGACGACCAGTCGATATCATCTTCCGACTCCACAAATTCTACTGCGCGTAGAATCAACAACTCTTCTTGGCTCAATCTCTGAAATACGACATTTAGCTCGAATTTGATGTTGAAAACAAAGCGTTTTACATTTCGTATCGTTACCGTATGTATTCCATCTGTTTCGTTTTGTTTTACGCGGAATAAACAACCGCCTAATGTTATATAGGGTCGCGCCTCGAGAGATCGAAGTGGAATCCAGCGAATAAGCTGATTATGTTTCAAGTCATAGGGTGTCTCAATCACACGATACATGTGTAATTTACGTTCAAACTCCTCCATTTTCTCGGGGGTTAAATTCAATGACGAGAGAATTTCGTGTCGGCGGGCTGCTATTTTCTTCAGGGTCGTATTTGCGATTGTATTATTCTCTGTCTTATTCATCGCCGATAATATTGCGTTAATATCCAGTGGAAATGTGGGTTCATCGAGAACCGACTGAAATAAATCATCATCCGAATTTACCGCATAATCGCTGTCATTGACGCTGGGATGTACTGTTATGGGTGATGAATCATCGTCGGTTGGGTCGGTGATACGCGATGACGTTGAGCCACTATCGGCGCTGTCGGCGCTGTCGGCGCTGTCGCTTGCGTCATGATCATGTAATAATGCTGAAACATCAACGACATCATCATCATATGTGATTTTATTTACGTCGGAACGTGATCGGGAACGTGATCGAGACCTTCCTCCAACCGACGGCCGCATATATTCTATATCAACTACCACCGTTTTCTTCATGTCCCACTTAGTCTGGATCTATAGATAGATATGTATAATACGTGTTTATTATACATAATACGAATAATTGCTTTACACCAGATCATCCTTATCGATCACGACCGTTTTCGCGATTCGTTTCGCGACCTTGGTTATATTCTCTTCATCCCCATCCGTCGCATGTTTTGATAGCGTCATATAGATTTGATTGGCTTGGGTCTCGCTATTTTCGCATTGCGGGTTCATTTTCGCCCATTCATTCACCAACACGACATTTTTGTGTTCAACGGTATGTATCGCATTTACAAGTTTTTTACTGTGAATACCTTCACGCTCCCACTTATTATCATCTTTGATGTATAAAATCTCTCGTTTGCTATCACTACAATGTATTGGACGCTTGGTGACATCGGTTTTCTCTAGATTATCAATAAATATCTTAGATATCCCCTTTACAAATCCGTGTTTTCCAACATCTTCCATATCATCAGTATCTAATTCTATCGTTTTTACAAAGTCGGTCATATTCATCGCATCTTTACACTGCTCATTCAAAAACATGTTTACATTAAACGTCTTATTGTTGGAATTATTTATCATATTTCCATTCACTGTAAGATTATTGTGGTTTGTTGTATTACTTACACCAGAACCGAAATTGTCCGCGAGTGCCGGTGTCAGTGTCACAGACGAGGAGGCCGGCTGTGAAACAACCAGATTTTGACCTATGCTTGTCAATACCGCAGTACATAACTGTATCATTTGCGAATTTTGGGCTTGGTTGGCTTTACTTAGTTCGGCGTTTGATTGACATAACTCCGCGATTTTGCTTGAAAATAGTTTATAAACGGAGTTGTCATTATTCTCGCTCGAACAATGCTTTGAATGCCGCCAAAGGCTTCGTTGGGCCATATACTTTCGGTCACAGTTGGGGCAACGATAGGTGGCGGGTTCGGGGGCGGCCCCCGGTATCGAAAAATGGACATTTTTATGGACATCACCAAGTAGCAGTGATTTATGCTTGTCAGTGTGGTTATGTTTCAGATAGTTGAATTTTCGTGACGTAGAATAGTCACACTTGTCGCATACGTAAAGGTGCTCTTTGGGCATGGTGATGTTTATCACCTGACGATAAACGTGACGATAAAATAACGAATGTCGCGATTTGACCTTACTTATAATAGTGCGAGGTTGCTTTATATCACTAAAAGTAGTAATGTCCGTTTTTGTATATATAAATGTCCATATTTTACACCTTTTCTCATTTAAAACGCCCATTTTATAGAGCAAAAAAATAAGAAAAAAGCGTAAAATCAATAGTAGGAATTTCACCTACGATGGTCTAACTTTTTCCTGTTCTTCTTTTTTATTGGAACAGGTGAAAGACGAAATTTGGAAACATAATGGTCGCTCTTGTTTTTCTATCCAAGATTGTGTTAATTTCATTATGTTTATAGAAGAGTTTGCGTCTCTGGTTCTAAATACGATTTTTTTGTTTTCGCAACTCACGCAGTTAGAACACTTTAACAGACGAAATACTTTATTTCCTTCCTTATCTTTGTAATACTCCAAATCATTATTACAATCACAACACTTCTTACTTGTGTTGCATTCATTTATCGTTATTGTATCATATTTTTTATGAATTAATTTTCTCAACCCTTTATTCATCGTAGGCATAAAATGTTTCATTTGCGTGCTTCTACTCCAATTTCCATAACCGATTAGGATATTTTCGCCAAATGTTTCTTTAATTTTATTCAAAAATGTGTCAATTGATTTCTTACCATAACTATATTGACGAAATTTCATTTTTCGCCATGTATCACGATGGTAAAACTCCATAGTTTCTTTGTTTAGTTTATCCTTTTCAACGAGATACACTTTGAACCTTTCATAATCAACTGATTTACTGTTTTGAATTGATAGTTGTGTTTCTTTTTCAATAATACCATTTCGGTTTTTTTCCTCTAATAAAATTCGTTCGTTCGTTTTTGCTTTACTTTCTCTTTTCCTTTGTGGGGCTGTGTATTGAAGTTTGTTTCCGTGTTTATCCATCATATAAACCAAACTGCGTTTTCCGGGGTCGCAACCAACAATATTCCTTTCTTTCAAAGTATCTAACTGTTCTTTGGATAAATCCTCAATATTGTAAAAATCTTGCTCTTGTAAAATAGGAACTCTTGCACCCCATTTTTTATCCTTCAAATCCTTTCTAATAAATAATAAGCAACACGAAACACCGTCAGTTTGGATTTGGTTATGAAACTGATAATGTTTATTTTTGAATATTTTATTTTTCATATCCAAAAAGTTAATCCATACATCCTTTTGATTGTCTTTCACATTACTCAACAATTCACCCTTTTTCACTTTATTACCATCTTTGTCCTTTTCAGGGCAAAACATATTGATTAAACTTGCAGTATCAATAATAATGTGTTTGGGAATGATGTTGTTTCGTAATGGTATGGGTTGAAACAATTTACTTTCTTGTTTTTCCAATACAGAATTCATATACAACATTCCTTTCAAATAATCAAATGGTTTCACTTTAACATCATAATGAACTGATTTTTTGATTTCAGTAGGTAAAATGTTAGATAAATGTGTTTCTTTCCATTCATTAAATATTTCATCTGTTTCACTTAATTCCATAAGGTTCTTTTTGAATTGAAATAATGTTGCCTTATCTTCGGTGATTTCATTTGTAGTTTTGTTAATAAATCGTAAAAAGTGTTGTATGAAACGCTCCTGAATATTGTTTGATAATGATGTGTGTATTTGTGTTGCTAAATAAGGCAATAAATAACTTGTGTGTTTCAAATTGGTTTTTACATGGTTCAGTAAAGGTTGGTATTCGGTTTTATAGAATTGTTCCAATATTTCCAACAGTTCTGTGTCTTTGCCTTTCTTTCCTCTATTATCGCGATTTCCTAATGTTTTGATGCTATACAAAATAAATGTTTCATCTACATCAGGCAACGGTAGATTATTATTGTATTGGTATAAAACATACAACCGAATAAATTGATAAGTATGAATAACCAAATCATTCATTTCAAAAACCAAATTATTTATTAATGGTTGCATCGTATCACAATTCACTAAAATGGTTTTCAAGGGTATTTTGAATGTTTTGTATGCGGATTTTTCATTATTCCTAAACTCTTTGAATTCGTCCTTTTTCTTCCTTTTCATTTTATATACTATTATAATATTTATTTTTAAGTCATTTAAACGCATATTATATTTATATAATATGTTATAACAACTAACAGAAATGGAACAAACGATTGAAAAAGAACACACATATTATTGTGAATGCTGTAATTATAAATGTATGTATCCTGCACACTGGAAACAGCATTTAGAATGTGA
>Ga0209296_1001348_pt1 | contig 18977 bp, 33 predicted proteins | sample S_130206_EF_Meta_FD_187319 | JGI IMG/M metagenome (GOLD analysis project Ga0209296, IMG submission 187319) | Freshwater microbial communities from Lake Simoncouche, Canada to study carbon cycling - S_130206_EF_MetaG (SPAdes) (version 2) | ecosystem: Environmental > Aquatic > Freshwater > Lake ...
CTGATGAAGAAGCTGCCGAACGTGAAAAGAAAGAACCAAAATCTAAAGACACTAAAGGCAAGGATGGTTCTGAACACGGCGGACATTCCAGAGCAAAACATTTAGCAAAACAAGCTATTCCAAAAGATGACAAGGAAGAAGTTACTGAATCAGAAGAACGCCCATATGTTTGCGTACATGCTAAAAAAGGTAAGTGCGAAGTTAAAGCAAATAGTAGTTACCAAGCAGCACAAAAGGCAGCACAAAAATGGGGACTAAAAGGTACAGCTGGTATTGATGCACATTTAGCTGATGTAGAAAAGGATACTAGTTCACTTGATGAATCTACCGATGAATTAGCCCGTATCTTAACGATTATGAATCACAGAAGATAAGGGTAAATTGCTTATCAAAAACCTCACTTAAAAGGTGAGGTTTGCCATAACAGGCATAAATACTATTGACATGAGAAGAAAGTACTGCTATACTATCTCATCGTGTTAGTCGTTTCATGGTGAAGCGGCGAATTTAAAAACGAGACCATCTCAAATTTATAAGGAAATATTATTATGGCATCATTAGCAGAAATCCGCGCACGTATCGCAGCGCAAGACAATAAGTCAACAACAAAGAGTTCTAACACTCAATCAGATAATTCTATCTACCCCCACTGGAATATGGACGAAGGCACAACAGCCGCAATTCGTTTCTTGCCCGATGGCGACACAAAGAACGAATTCTTCTGGGTAGAAAAACAAATCATCAAACTTCCATTCAACGGAGTTAAAGGACGTCCTGAAATGAAACAGGTTGTCGTTCAAGTCCCATGCGTTGAAATGTATAACGATGGTTCAACTTGTCCTATCTTGGCTGAGGTTCGCCCTTGGTATAAAGATGAGACATTGAAAGAAATGGCAAACAAATATTGGAAGAAGCGTAGTTATATCTTTCAAGGCTTTGTGCGTCAAAACCCACTTGGTGATGACAAGACACCAGTGAATCCAATTCGTAGATTCGTTATCAGTCCACAAATCATCCCAATCGTTAAGAGTGGATTACTAGATCCTGAAATTATGGAATTGCCAACAGACTACACACGTGGTCTTGATTTCAACATTAAGAAATCTAGCAAAGGTGGATATGCTGATTACTCAACAAGTAATTGGGCACGTAGAGAAACAGCATTAACTGATGCTGAACAAGCAGCAATTGAAGCACATGGATTGTTTAATCTAACTGACTTCTTGCCTAAGAAGCCAGGCGAAGCTGAATTGCGTATTTTGAAAGAAATGTTTGAAGCAAGTGTAGAAGGTGAACCATACGACAACGAACGTTGGGGACAATACTATCGTCCATGGGGCTTAGATGCTCCAGCTGGTTCACAAACTGAAGCAGCGCCCTTGCCAACTCGCACTGCTCCAGCAGCACCCGCAAGTCTACCCGCTTGGGAAGATGATGTGGCAGCAGCAGAAGCATCTTTCACAAGTGCTCCAATTGTAGTTCCTACAGCAGCACCTTCAAGTGATAAAGCACAGGACATTCTAGCAATGATTCGTGCTAGACAAAACAAGTCTTAATCTAAATAGGGGCTACGGCCCCTATCTTAGGAGAACACTATGACATTACCAGACGAAAGATATCGTGCCTTAAAGCAAGGCAAAAAATTATTAGAGGAGTTGTGTGATCCTGGACGTACACCACGTGTACCTAGTTTAATCAGAGACCGCGCAAGAGCCGCACTACGTCACTATCCGCAAGATTGGGAGATTGATTCAATTGCTGAAAAATGTCCCGATATACTTGATAAACAACCGTTCAACGTTTATAATAACGGAACTTACAGATAACAAAGAAAGAGAGATTATCAATGGCAAAACCATTTGACGTATCAAAATTTAGAAAAGAAATTACTAAGTCTATTGAGGGACTTAGCATCGGATATAACGATCCAACCGATTGGATCAGTACAGGAAACTATGGACTTAATTATCTCATCAGTGGGGATTTTAATAAAGGCGTTCCTCTTGGTAAAGTTACTGTCTTTGCCGGAGAGTCAGGATCAGGAAAATCATTCATCTGCTCAGGAAACCTCGTTAGACACGCACAACAACAAGGAATCTACGTTGTTCTAATTGACAGCGAAAATGCCTTAGATGAAAAATGGCTACACGCATTGGGTGTAGATACAAGCGAAACTAAATTGCTTAAACTAAACATGGCTATGATTGATGATGTGGGTAAGACTATATCAGAATTTATGAAGTCATACAAACTAATGTCAGAAGATGATAAACCAAAAGTATTGTTTGTCATTGACAGTCTTGGTATGCTATTGACTCCAACTGACGTTAATCAGTTTGAAGCAGGTGATATGAAAGGTGACATGGGTCGTAAACCTAAAGCACTAACAGCACTTGTTCGTAACTGTGTTAATATGTTTGGTAGTCACAATGTAGGATTGGTCGCTACTAATCACACATACGCAAGTCAAGATATGTTTGACCCAGATGATAAAATCAGTGGTGGTCAAGGATTTGTTTACGCAAGTTCAATCGTAGTTGCTATGAAGAAACTCAAACTCAAAGAGGATGAAGATGGTAACAAGGTTGCTGAAGTAAATGGTATTCGTGCTGCTTGTAAGATTATGAAAACTCGTTATGCAAAACCGTTTGAAGCTATTCAAGTTAAAATTCCATACGAAACAGGCATGAGTCCTTACTCTGGCTTAACTGATATGTTTGAGAAATCAGGCGCATTGAAGAAAGAAGGCAACAGTTTAGTTTTTACAACTGAAGATGGTGAAATTCTTAAAGCGTTTCGTAAGGGTTGGGAAGCCAATAAAGACGGAATACTTGACAAGGTTATGCTTGAATATAATGGAAAAACTAAAAGTGTGATAAGTAATGTAACACCTTCGGAGGAAGTTACAGAATGAGTTTAGACGTTATATCAGAAGTTTGGGATGCATTACGTGAACATATTGATTTGAGTGAACGTGATGACGCGGCAGATACACTTGTCAATTTTTTAATTGATAATAACTATGAGATAGATGATATCAAAGATGCCTTTAAGGACAAAGATATTACTAAAGCATTAAAAGGTTACGCTGAAGAACATTTCCAAGAAGATGATTACGAAGAATTTGAAGAAGAAGATTTAGACGAATGGGATTAAATGTCAAATTGGTATACAAGAGTATCAATGAATTTAGGCGTATTGCCTGATTTTATTCAGCACTTTGAATCTGAATTAGAAAATGCCAAAAAAGAAGTGAAGGTATACGGCAATGTTGAAAAGAACATTGCTGCTATTCCCGGCGTCACTGAACATAGATTCAATCAATTACAAGAAGTAGAAGCGGTACTTAACTTGCTCAATATTAGATTAAAGAAGATTCGCCGAACTCATTTTCAAAAATATTTAGAAGCGTATAATAGAGCATTGACAAGCCGTGATGCTGAAAAGTATGCTGAGGGTGAAGATGAAGTAATTGATATGGAAGTATTGATTAACGAAGTAGCATTACTAAGAAATCGGTGGCTTGGTATAATGAAGGGCCTAGAAGCTAAACAGTGGCAGATGGGTCATATCGTGCGTTTACGCACAAGTGGAATGGAAGATATTACAATTGGCTAATTCAAATATATTAACACAAATTGCAGCAAGAAACCCTAGATCATCTGGTGTTATTGCCGGTGCTAACGGTAGTCACAATACAATCACAATAGGTAACATTCAACCATTAACATCAATTACACTTAGTGGATTGAATGGTACGAGCAATGATTGGGATATTTTTGGTAATAAAAATGTTAAGAAATATGAAGTGTTTGAAACCACAGAAGATATTTTAGCATTGAGTGTTACTTGGCATAGATTGCGTCCATTAATTAGTCATGGTATTAGTAACATAATGAATCCTAGTAACAGACCAACTAAACTTACTGATGAAGTTTTATTCAAAGAAATGATTCAGGAAGATAGAGATAAGGCTAATGTTATCCGTGACTATTATAGTAAGAAACTTATGATGTTTACCTTAAAGGGTCAACAACTAACTAGTTATAGAAAAGATTTGAACACATTCATTCATGGTGATTGTAAAGTAGTTAAAGAAGAAATGATGCCATTGGTGTATCGTTTACCTGAATTCTATGAATATGACGTTGGATTAGATGAAATGTTTTTAGAACTAGATACTAGATTTGAAGGATCACAAATTGCGTCATCTACAATAAAAACACTTAATCCAGTTAAGAAATTTACAGTAAAACGCAAAAGTAGAAGATTTGTAGAGTATTGGTTGAAGGACGAAGAAAATAAACCTTACAAAATTGAAATTGATTCAAATAATGAATTGATGCACTTGTGGGATTACTTTTATGACAAGGGAAAGTTTCACGAGATAACACTTGATACTGTAATTAAATTTAGCAATAGGGATAGTATTTCCCATTATAAATTGATTAAGTGGAAATTAGCATAAGAAAACCCCCCGATTCTGGGGGTTTTTGCTTACGGCCATAGCTAAAATTTTGGTTGACATTAAATGGTTTTGGGTCTATAATAGAGGCTTAGATTGATTAAAGGAGCTAGTTATGACCCAAGTCTATGACCGTTTGACAGAGCAGGAAAAGCGTGAAGTTCGTATGTACGGTGTGACCGTAGCAGGTATGCGTGAGTCTGTGGAATCTAGTTTCACTTTCAAATTCTCCGGTCCTGCCATGATGGTCGCTAGTTTAATGTCTGACGCCCAAGAAATGGTTAACACCGAGTACGGTGATGTTGACTATATGCGGGCTGAGGATGCCCGTCAATGTCTGAATCGTGCTAAGTGGATTTTGTTTGAATATGTGATGCCCAAAACTTGACATTAAATGGTTTTGGGTATATAATAGAGACTTAAACAGTTAATCAACGGAGAAAATATGTCTGAATTCACTACTTGGGAACAAATGTCTGACTTGGAGCAGGCCCAGTCTATTTTCTGGGATATGTACAAGGACGCACATGGTATTCGTCCTCGTGGTATTGACACCAGCACTTGGACTACAGAACAGTTCCAGCAGGAGTTTGAGTACCTGGGTCGTGTGATTGCTGACAATGAGAACCAGCGTAAGGTTTTTGAGGCCGATGCTATTGAGAAGTTTGAGAAACATGTCACCGATACAATTTGCATGGGTGCCCGTGATCGGGAAACAGCATTGCGCTGGATCATGGATGCTAGCAATGCTAACGGCGATTGGGAATATCTGTGCTATGATTTGGGCTTGCCCTATCAGTATTTTCGTAAGGCCGCTTAAGGCCTGCGGTTGACAATAAATGGATTTGGGTATATAATACATACTTAGACAGTTAATTAAAGGACTTAGAAAATGGCTAAAAAAATCTCTATCAAAGTTTTCGGTGACCCGGGTCATGCATGGGCCCGTTTCCCTAAAGCTAAGTTGGTCAGTCTTGGTATCGCAGATAAAATCTCTACATACAGTTACATGAATGGTACCAATGCTTTCTTGGAAGAGGACTGTGATTTGTCAGTGCTAGTGGTCGCTCTCCGTGACCGTGGATATGAGATTAAATTCAACGAAAGCCACACTAATAAGCAAAGCAAAATCCGCAATTATTCTACATATCGGGCTTGACATTAAATGGTTTTGGGTATATAATAGAGTCTTATTCAGTCAACAACAGGAGTTTTATATGGGCTACAAAGTTATCGCAGATAAGTTTCAGATGGATGAAATGCGTACCAAGTACGGCCCACGTAAAGGATTGGAAGGTCCTTTCAATTTCTCCGGTCGTGTATTGTATTACGATACTAAGGAAGGTCAATACTATGACCCGACTACGGACTTTTATGTTGAGCAGGATGAGATGGATATGATCCATCAGCGTATTGTTAACATTTTAAAAGCATGAAAACAATATTAGCCATGGCAGTGTTGGGTATCTACGCAGGTTCTGCCTCTGCTGTATGGACTGAAAAAGCCTCACAAACAGGGGTCAATGTTGACCATTGTATGAAGCCCGGCGTTAAGTCAGTCAATGAATGCCTTAAGGATGCTCTAAAGAAGTTTGAACCCAAACAGGCAAAGGCCCAAGAAAAAGTACATCCTAAGAAAATTGAACCTAGGAAAGTAGAAACTAAAAAGTCATTTGCTATCACTAAGAATGATGTTAAGGATGGTGGGCAAGGCATTAACTATGCTACCACTAAGGATGTTAGATGCCTAGCATATTCAATATTCCGTGAAGCAGGTAATCAAAAAGAAGCAGATCAATATGCTGTAGGTCAAGTTCATATGAATCGTCTTAAAGAAGGGTCTTGGGGTAACACCATGTGTAAGGTTGTGTTCTCTAAAGCACAATTCAGTTGGACATTAGAATCTAAAATGGTTGTGTGGTCTAAGAAACAAGAAGAACATTTTACTCAGGTTGCTGAAGGGTTAATGATTGACGGCTTATATGTTAAGAAATTGGCATCAAATAAAATACTACACTATCATGCTACCTACGTGAAGCCTAAGTGGGCTAAACAAGGGCAAATGGTTGCTAGTGCCGGTGATCATGTATTTTATAAAAACGTTCCATTTTAAGGATTAATTATGTTTTGGACTATCGTTCTAATCGGTGTGGGATTGAGTTCTACTAGTGTCACTTACGTGGGTCAGTTTGAGCAACAGGAAACTTGTGCTAAAGCCGCACAGGAATTCAAGGCGCTAAACAAGCAGGCAGTTTGCGTCCAGGTCAAAAAATGATTAAGATAAAGCCAACACTAATTAGTGTTGCGGTAGTTATACTACTATCTGCCTGCGGCGGCGGAGGCTCTGCTAGCAATGTACCTCAATCAGATCCGTTGAATATAAGTGATATCGTAATATCAAGTTCCACAACAATTGATTACAGTATATACGGCAGTGCCGGCTCAAGTTATTATTTTCGTTCAGGATTACTAGCAGACTTAGACAATGATGGTAAAAATGAATTTGTGTTTACTGTATCATCATATCCTCAAGTGCCCATTCCGTTGGCAGTTGTAGGAGATCAAAACTCAACAATAAATTTAACTAACAAATATTTCCCACGGGGTGCTCCTACATTATTACATTCTCCGTGGATATGGTATGCTGATATTAATGGTGACGGGTTAAAGGATATTGTTGCCTCTGAGGCCGGACTTGATGCTCCACCATGGACAGGATCAAAAATTGGAGTGGCTATTAACAATAATGGATCATTTACAAATAGTAGTAATTATATTCCAGAAAATTCATCTAGGTCTTATGCTATAGCGATAGGTAAATTTGATAGTAGCCATACAACAAAAATTTTATTACCTGCGCAGGAAAGTGGTTGTGTGCCCGGGACAACAATGTTGCTATCACTAAACAATAGTCAAGCTACTACCTCAGCAAACCCGATATCGTCTTGGGTTAATAATGATTTAGATAAACAAACTTCAATGGTTACTGCCGACTTCAATAGTGATGGGTATGATGATTTGTTAATCACAGGAGATTGGACTGGAAAAAATCATGTTATTGTATATGGCAGTCAAAATGGATTAGATGTTTCAACTCTAACTACTTTACCAGCCGGTCCGTTCGGGCAAGGTGGTTATGATTGGTTTCATTCAGGAATTACAAACCCTGTAATTCCCGGCTGGCCAGTGAAACTTACAAATACTGCTGAAGTGTCCGCAATTTCAATTGACATTAACAATGATGGCAAGCCTGATGTTTTTTCTATATCTACTCATATAATATACTACCCGCCAAATACTGTTACTGATAAAAATACTCCTGACTATAATAATATATTGGCAAATGGTGGACTATCAATGTCAGAAGATTCAGGATATACTGTACTTTCAAATACTGACGGTCGTAAATTTGTATCGGTTACACAAACTAATAATAACTTAGGATATAAGTATTATTTTAATCTTATTCCACATGATATCAATCGTGACGGCAACATGGATGTGATAGCACATTATTTTTCAACACGCAATACTGGTAAAAAGGTATGGGGTACAACTTTCTTTATTAACGATGGAAAAGGCAATTTTACAGTCATCGATGGTGCTGATATGTTTACACAATTGGCTGATTCTACTAATCAAGTGGGTGCTATAATTCCTATATCTAATACAGTATCCGGATTCACAGGACTACAATTATTGGGATATGAACGTACTGGAATGTATACTATTAGCAAATTTACAACTAATCAAATTAAAAAATTGAAAATTGACTATAAAAAATGATAGGCCAGTCAGAGGTCCGAGGTTGACAATAAATGGTATTGGGTATATAATACAATCTTGTTCAGTTAATAAAGGAATCAAAAATGATTACTAGTATCGTAGAATTTATTCAGCAATGTGAAGTATCTACAAACGATGAAATTTATAAATTGTTTGAATTCAATTGCACTGATCAGGTACGTGACGATGTTTATATGTGGGCCAACCCAAAAAGCCCAGAGCCATTTCGTAGTGCTATGTACAATCTAGGGTTTACTGACTATTGACAGTAAATGGGTTATAGTGTATAATAACGGATTATCAGTTAAATAAAGGAATTTATCTATGTCAACTATTCGCATTCTCTCTGGTTCTTATCGTAATAACCCTGTAGCTAATGAAGTGTTTACACTAGTCAAGGGTTACCAAGTTGGTAAGAAGGGTGGATTTGTTACTGTTAAAAATGACGGACAGTTCGTAATGGGTGGACCTCAGGTCCGTGTCAATGTAGAAAGCATTGAGGATATTGAATTTTTGAATGGAGAGCAAGTGGCAGATAATACACTAGAGTTTAAAACAAAGGCAGAAGTGTCCAAGGAAACTGAAGTAGAGGCAATGGACCGCATTGCACTACGTTTCGGCATTCTTGATGAAATGGCAAGCGCATGTATCAGCGGTGACATTCGTGCTATGATTGTCAGTGGTCCTCCCGGAGTCGGCAAGTCGCACGGTGTTGAAAAGCAAATGGAAAAGTCAAGCATGTTTGACAAGATTGCCGGCAAACGTGTTCGTTTCAATGTTGTTAAAGGTGCTATGACTGCGCTAGGTCTGTACACACAATTGTACAAATATTCTGACAACAAAAATGTACTAATTTTTGATGACTGCGATAGTGTGTTTGCCGATGAACTAGCACTTAACATTCTGAAAGCAGCATTGGATTCAGGTAAGACTCGCAAGATTTGCTGGAATAGTGATAGTCGTTTGCTACGTGAAGAAGGTATCCCGAATCAATTCAACTTTAATGGTAGTGCTATCTTTATCACTAACTTGAAGTTTGAAAACGTGAAAAGCAAGAAATTGCAAGATCACTTGGAAGCACTACAAAGTCGTTGTCACTTTCTGGACCTGACTATCAATAGTGAGCGTGACAAAATGTTGCGTATCAAGCAGGTCCATCGTGATGCTGAAGGTGGGTTGTTTGTTGATTACAACTTTGAAGAAACCCAATCTACTGAAATTCTAGATTTCATGTGGGAAAATCATGGCAAATTGCGTGAAATGAGTTTGCGTATGTGCTTGAAGATTGCCGATCTAGTTAAGATCAGCCCAGCAAACTGGAAAAATCTCGCACGTACTACTTGCATGAAGAATGCTTAATTAAAACATAAGTTTTATAGGGGAACAATTGTTCCCCTTTTTTTGCCTTTATATTTGCTTTACCTATTTGTTTCTGTTATACTAAGTACTAATTATGAAACAATGTAAAATAATCGTCAGGGATGAAGTCAATGTAAAGATTGAAGGTCTAGAATTGACTGAACGGAAATCTCTAGTAAAGATGTTTGAGTACGAAGTGCCCGGAGCAAGGTATCTTCCCGCGGTCCGTCTAGGTAGGTGGAATGGTAAGGTAAGTTTCTTTAGTCTCGGTGGTAGTAGCTATGTCAATCTACTACCCGAAATACTTCCCTATATAGATGAAAAAGGTTATGACATTGAACTAGAGGACCTTCGTACATACAGTACAACATTCAATTTTAGTGAAGTGTCCGAGGCTACGTTTAAACATAAAAATTGGCCTAAAGATCATCCAATTGAGGGTCAACCAGTTGTACTGCGTGACTATCAAATATCAATCATTAATGAGTTTCTAAAGAATCCACAATCACTACAGGAGATTGCTACGGGAGCAGGTAAGACATTAATCACAGCAGCATTAAGTTGGTCTATTGAACAATACGGACGTAGTATTGTTATCGTCCCGAACAAAAGTCTTGTAACACAAACAGAAGCAGATTACATTAATCTAGGATTAGATGTTGGTGTATACTTCGGTGATAGAAAAGAATACAACAAGACACATACAATCTGTACATGGCAAAGCCTTAACAATATGCTTAAGAAAACAAAAGCAGGTGAAGCAGAAGTTGAGATTGGTGACTTCTTAGAAGGTGTAGTTTGTGTCATGGTAGACGAGGTTCACATGGCCAAGGCAGACGCACTAAAAGAACTATTGACTGGTGTAATGAGTAACATCCCAATTCGTTGGGGCTTAACTGGAACTATACCTAAAGAAAAATTCGCAAGTCAAGCTATCTTTATCAGTCTCGGTAATGTTATTAACAAGCTATCCGCTAGCGAATTACAGGATAGAGGGGTACTAGCACAATGTCATGTAAACATTGTACAACTACAAGATGGGGTTGAGTTTAGTAATTACCAATCTGAACTAAAACATTTACTTGAAGATGGTAAACGATTAGATAAGATTACTCAATTAGTAGATGTAATTAAGAACAGTGGTAATACACTGATCCTTGTTGATAGAGTAGCGGCCGGCAAAGAACTACATAATAGGTTAGCCGAACTACTACGTAATTTCAAAACAGAATATGATGTTGTATTCGTATCAGGTAATACTGGTATGGATGAACGTAAAGAACAATATGATGAGGTTGCAACAGCAACTAACAAAATCATTATCGCTACATATGGTGTAGCAGCAGTTGGTATTAACATTCCCCGAATCTTTAATCTTGTTCTTATTGAACCGGGTAAGAGTTTTGTTCGGGTAATTCAAAGTATCGGTCGTGGTATTCGTAAAGCTGAAGATAAGAACTTTGTTCAGATTTGGGATATCACAAGTAATTGTAAGTTTGCTAAACGCCACCTTACACAAAGAAAAGCATTCTACAAAGAGGCTAACTACCCGTTTGATGTAGAAAAACTCGCATATAAATGATATAATAATACTATGAGAATTTTAACCCTAGATAACGAATACTATAACTTAGAGACATTGCCAGAGGAGATAGATGATTTACGTTTTGCGATACTAGATAACAGTAACCCAAGTAATGTAGATTATCATTATATCCCATTAATCTTTTTAGAAAGTTTTAATGCCCCGGCACTTGTGTTGAAGATTGGCAAACATACAATTAAGATGCCAGTAGATTGGCAGATATTGATTGGTGAAAAAGAGCATGGTGATTTAGAAACATTGCCACTAACAAGTATCAATGACAGAGGGTTTAATGCGTTTGAATTTAATCCATTAACTAGTTTTAGTCCTACATTCTTACCTATTGAGATTGTAGATATCTATCACGATGTAACATGGTATGCCCCTAGGTTAAAGAACGGGCAGTTTCTATGTGTACCATTGAATGATGGACCTAAACCCGAGTGTGTATATTTTGTAAAAGAGATTAGTCGTAATTGTGAGATAATAGATTATAGTCAGGCATTCTAATGGCAACGAGAAAAGCAATAGTTCCAGTTGATGAAAAATTTGACAAACAAGATTTAGACTTGTTTGAGGTCCTTGCCGCATTAGATAAGAAAGATTATGATTTTTTTGATAGACTAAGTCCTGAACAACAAAAGAAGTTTGTCCCGTTCACAATGATACAATGGCTTAGTGCTATTAAAGGTAGTGAGGGATTAAGTCGTTACTATGTAATGAGTACGGCAGAGTATGCGAACAAGTATCTATTCAATGAGAACATTCAGAAACATCCTAAACTACAATGGTTGATGATGTGTGCTAGTAGTCCGGGCTCAGGTAAACAATTTCATCAGTGGATACCCAACATCAGTCCTAAAGTAAGCAAATTACAAGCAGCAGCTAAACTAAAAGATATCAAAGAGTATTACAAGAAGATATATCCTAGAGCGGATAGTGATGATATTGACGCAGTAAGTGAAGCGTTTGTAGTTAACCAAAAACGCAAACTTAAATTAGCAGAATTGTTTCCTAATATGAAACTAACAGACATTGAGACATTAAATGAAACTATTACTGAAGAACAACTTAAGCAATATGAAAGAGACCTCGGCAATTAAAAAGACAGCAAAGTATGGCTGTGAATTTTGTAAGAGGGAGTTCTTGCGTGAATCAACCACGCTTAGTCATGTATGTGAACAGAAACGTAGATGGTTAGATAAAGATAATCATGGAAATAGAATTGGGTTTCAATGTTGGTTAGAGTTTTATAAAAAGAATACATCAAAACGAAAGAATCTTAAACAAGAAGATTTTATTAAGAATCCATATTACATTGCGTTTGTTAAGTTTGGTAATTATTGTGTTAATATCAATGCTATTAATATCCCAAGATTTACTGATTGGCTATTAAAGAATCAAGTTAAGATTGACAATTGGTGTAGTGATAGTACATACACTAAATATCTGATTGAATTTTTGCGACATGAAGATCCATTTGATGCTATACATCGTAGCATTGAAAAATGTATAGAGATGGCAAGTGACGCCAACATACAGCCGCATGACTTATTGAGATATGGAAATGCCAATAAGATTTGTTATGCGATAACAACGGGTAAGATTAGTCCATGGTTGTTGTATCAAAGCGACAGCGGTGTCCGTTTTCTAGATACATTAAATGAAGGCCATGTTAAAATGATCATTGATTATATAAATCCAGAACAGTGGGCAATAAAGTTTAAACGTGACGCAGAACTTACAAAACGAATTAGTGACACCCTCAAAGAAGCAGGGTACTAGGGTTCGCATCCCTTGGATGAAGGGTGATACGATAAGTGCTTGGGATGAAACTTGTATTTGGGCAATAGAACAATTTGATTTGCCGGGCGGGAAGTTTTATACACACATGACAGAAGATTACATGGATTTTATATTCAAAGATGAGAAAGATGCAATACATTTTAGTTTAAGATGGTTATGAGAAGTTGGCAAGATATACGTCCGGGCTGGTATGAATATGTTATTAAACTAGATGAAAACCGCTGGAGAGAACATCGAATTGAAGTGGTAGAATGGTTATGTAATAAAATTGAAAATCACGAAAGACATACAGTATGTACCTGGGACGAGTATCAAGTAAAAATTAAGTTTAGATATCAACGTGATTATATATTTTGTAGTTTAAGATGGTAGCAACTGTTAAAGTTTATGACAAACAATGGGCACCGATGTTACATTGGTTACAAGAAAACATTGGCCCTCTGTTACATAGTAAACCAATAATATTTTGGCATGGCAAAGGATGGCATATGAAGTTGGGACGAGAAATAGGCGCCATGAGTATACGACATAGTGTTATTACAGTAGATTTTGATACCCCCGAACATGCAACTTGGTTTGGATTGATTTGGCTATGATAAAGAAACGGGCTATGGCTAACAATAGATGGGTAACCAACATGGCAACACAATGGATAGATGAAATCAACGTGAAACGCCTTGAAACTGGGTACGCTGACAATCAACCTAATTGGCCCTACTGGGTACGTCCACACAACTACGATGAAAAAGAGTGGTATGACATGGACAAATGGTTGATAAACATAATGGGTGATAGTAATTGGCATAAAGAAAACGCACCTTGGGTAGGCAGTAATCGTAAGTATTGGTTCCGTGATGAAGCAGATAGAACCTTTTTCATATTGCGTTGGTCATGATAGATATAGAACAAGAATACATTGATAAACTTGCTAAAGATATGGCTGACAGTATTGATACAGAAGTATTGTATAATGCTATGGGTTGGACTGTTGTTAACATACCTCATCCATGGTACATTCCTAGTGTGCGTAATAGTCTAACAGATTGGTTAAAAGAAAATAAAATTGAATATCATGAATATCATTGTTGGGACAGCAGAATTGCTTTCAAAGAAGGAAGTGATGCTACATTTTTTATATTGAGATGGTCATGAGTAAATTTACACACAAAACAGAACGCTATTTCGGTAGCAAAGTTAATATACATACTATCTCTTGGAAGAACCAAGATGATGTTGACACCAAAGAAATCAAGAAATGGTGTAAAAAGAATTACGGCAATCCAGGATATGATGATGAAACTGGAAGTAATCGTTGGGTAGATAACATTAAACAAAGTGAGATAATGCTTACCCGTGATGAAGATTTAACATTATTTTTATTGCGCTGGGAATGAAATCTGTAACCATCTACGGCAAAAGTGCGAATGAAGTAATAGAAATAGTACATCAAATGCAAGCACACGGCTGGACTGATGGAGTAGATTTTGATTGGGCATATCATCGTTCTTCTACATATGATACAAGAGATCGCCGAGCAGTGTTTAATTTCTACAAAGAAGAATACAGTACTTACTTTGCATTGAGGTGGGTATGACCAATATATCAAAATCATTTCAGGATTATGATGACGATGATCCAGCATTACATCAACGAAAGAATCGTTGGAAGTATTGGGAAGCATTAAAAAAAGTTCGTGTAGAGTACATGGAAAACAAAACTGATTTTGACGCATATGATTTTGAAGATTATCTACAAAAGAAGTACGGTGTAAGAATGAATATTACCAATGGCAATATAACAGATGGTTATCAGATAGTAGATGAAAAACTCTATTTAATATTTTTATTGAAATGGGGATAATATGAGTATGATATTCAATATTGGAAAACAAGAACGTTTTAGAATTGACATAGGAGCTAGCCAACTTTGTAGAGATAAAAAATATAAAAATGGCAACAGAACAGTCTACAACAGAGATTGTAGATATCACAAAGAAGATCCGTCTATCATTGTAAAATGGATGAGAAGAAATTTTGGTGAAAGACACCAAGGCTGGGACTTCTCCTTAGTTGGAGGATGTGTTACAATAGAGTTGTGGGATGATAAATTTATAACAATGTATGAAATGTGGCAGATGTAATGGCGAACGATATAATGATTGATTTGGAGACACTGGACACAAGTCCATATTGTGTTATACTAACTATAGGAGCAGTACGGTTTGATCCTAAAGGCAATGGTGTAGTAGAGCGATTAGAATTGCGTCCTACGATTGAAGAACAAACTGAAATACATAATAGGATAATTGATGACAGTACAATTGAATGGTGGGCAAAACAAAACCCCGCAGCACTTGAAGAAGCAATGGGAGATGAAGGACGTATTTCATTTAGTGAATGTATGGAAGCCCTTTATAAGTTTTGTTGGAATCGCAGGGCTGTGTGGTCTAATGGGGCTGCATTTGATATCGTTGCTTGCGAGACCTCATGGAGGCAACTCGGAGTGCGAATACCGTGGCCATTCTATACCGTACGAGACACTAGAACGTTGTATGAAGTTGCAGGCGTCAAACTAAGTGATGGTGGGCATTCAACTACCCACAAAGCAGTAGAAGATGCCGAAAGACAAGCTATTGTTGTACAAAAAGCGTATCATAAGTTAATCAAAGCAGGAGTAATGGCGCCGTGAGAATAGATAGTGACATTGACATTGACTTTGGTTCAAGAGATAGATTGCTTGAACTGATTAAGCATACAAGCGCGGCGATGCGTAATGTCAATCCTATTCGTAAACATGCTACTGGGGTATATGTTACACCTATTCCCTATGACCCGATACATGATATAGCAAGTATTGATTATACAGTAGCAGAGAAGCGTGGTTACTTTAAGCTAGATTTGTTGAATGTTCATGTATATGAGAATGTTAGAGATGAACAACATCTAGTTGAGTTGATGGTTGAGCCTGATTGGAGTAAACTCAAAGATAAGTCTTTCGTTGAGAAACTGATTCACTTGAACAATCAGTACTATAACTTAGAGAAGATGCCGGAACCTATAGATAGCATCCCAAGATTAGCTATGTTCTTAGCAGTTATTCGTCCTGGCAAAAAGCATTTGATCGGGAAATCTTGGGGTGAGATTAGTAAAACTGTATGGGATAAGGGAACTGACGGATATGTGTTCAAGAAAGCACATGCGATTGCATATGCACAGTTAGTAGTTGTTCACATGAATTTGTTAGGGCATTCTCTTAACGAGGGTGATGCTACGGCGTTTACTTCTGCGTTTACTTAATTCATTCATACTACATATTGGACCGTGAACCACTATTAGACTTTTGTTATTAAAAGTTCTGAGATAGGGCCTAAAGGGCAACCAATCATCTTTTAGAAACAAATTGATGGGTACAAGTCTATTGGATTCCCACCACCAAACTTCTCCTAGTTCTAGGAACTTTTCCTTTATGATAGCATCAGTTATAGCGCCATAATCGTATATAGTGGTGACCATATCATCCCTATTCTGTACAATTCCTACATAGTCCTGGTTGGCATATGAACATACTGTTATGAACGGATGATTTTCTGTCAATCGTTTGAAAAATTCGTTTTGGATCATTATTTTAGTTAACAGTTTATTTATCGGGTAACCAAAGTTAATTAAATTAAAATATATAGACTAAATACGTTATAGGAGCCTACATTTGTGTATTCAACATCAGTATTTTATTACGTTCAGCGCAACATTGTTGTGTTATTGTCAGGCTATTCACCGAGGAGATATATGCCAGTTTATGCCAAGCCCCTAACCCTACACAAGGGAGTGGATAATCAAATCCAGTTTCAATTCCTGAATCAGGAGCAAAAACCCGTCGATATCACGGGAAAGAGTATCACTTGCCGTATATTAAACTACACAGGTAATGAAATCTTAATACAGAAAGCATTGACCTTGCAGTTTGCTGCCACTGGTATTTGTGCGTTATATTTAAATGCTGCAGACCTTGAGAATATACAGGCTCAGAAATGCTATTATACATTGGAAATCCCAGTCAATGAGTTTGACTTCCCTGTGTTTGTGGATCAGAATGCCGGTGCTCGTGGTGAGATGAATATTGTTAATAGTGTATTACCTAACTTTGTTCCATCATACAATATCACAATCCCAACTGGTCAAGCCTTTCCTAACGCACCTAATGCCAACGGAAACAACCTAACTTACTTCACAAGCGTATTGAGCACCAACAACAATCCAATACTTACTATCCAAACTGAATACATTGAGTTCTATGGAAATACAACTATTCAGGGTAGCAGTATCGTAGATAATGATTGGTATGACATTGTAACTACTGAGGAAGTATCCAATGTTACACAAACGGTTGGATATGTAATTGAAGGATTCCATCCTTATGTACGTATGCAATTCACTAGCAATGCGGGCGCAGTAACAAATATATTATCCAGATAATTTGCTTTAACATTATGATTGTGTTACAATCAGTAGATGTTTGATATCCTGTCAATAATACCCGGCAAAAAAAGAAAAACTAGTACTGGTTGGACTACCTTTAACGCGGTTTGTTGTCACCACTTTAATCATCGACCAGATCAAAGATTGCGCGGAGGCATCAAGTTTGATGGTCATAACTGGGCCTATGCTTGTTTCAATTGTGGATACAAAACGGGATTTACATTAGGGCAACCTATGTTAGCCAAAACTAAAACACTATTGAAATGGTGCGGCATAGATGAAATTCAAATACAACGTTGGAATTTGCAAAGTCTACAACACAAAGACTTAATAGATTTTTCACAGCCAGCAAAACAAAAAGTCAAAATAAAATTCGATGAACACAAACTCCCTGAGGGTGAGATTGTAGATAGGAATAACCCATTACACAAAGTATACGCAGAGTATCTGCAATTGAGGAAGATAGATAGTAGTGACTATCCTTTCTTGATCACTCCAAATGAAAAAGGCAGGATGTCTAATAGGGTAATCATCCCCTACACATATAAGAATAAAATTGTAGGTCATACAAGTAGATTCTTGGACAATAAAACTCCCAAATACATTAATGAACAACAACACGGCTACGTGTTTAATATAGATATGCAGAAAGCAGATTGGAGTGTATGTATTGTAACCGAGGGTATATTTGATGCCTTAAGCATTGACGGGGTAGCAATAATGCATAATGATATTAATAGTGATCAAGCACTATTATTAAGTACATTAAACAAACAAATTATTTTAGTTCCAGATAGAGATAAGACAGGATTAGCATTGTGCGATAAAGCATTAGAATTAGGCTATCGTGTTAGCTTACCTGATTGGGACGATGATGTGAAAGATGTAAATGACGCTGTAATTAAGTATGGTAAATTACCTACCCTATTAAGTATACTACAGTGTGCTACCAATAGTAAAATCAAAATAGAAATGCAGAGGAAAAAAATTGGCAAAACAAGAAACTAAACAGATAGAATATAAAGCAGACGTTCAGAAATATTTTCTGAGAATGATGATTACTAATGCGGAGTTGTATACCCGTGTTATGAACATTATGAATAGTGAGAACTTTGACCGTTCTCTACGTCCGGTAGCAGAGATGTTTAAAACACATACTGACAAATATAGTGTGTTACCGGATCCAGTTCAGATTAAAGCAGTAACTGGAATAGATATTGAACATATCCCTGATTTGACTGATGGGCATTATGAATGGTTCTTTGATGAGTTTGAAACGTTTACTAAGCGACAAGAATTAGAAAGAGCAATTCTTAAAAGTGCTGATTTATTAGAAAAGAATGAATGGCCTACTATATTGAAATTAATCAAAGATGCTTATGAGATTAGTTTACAAAAAAATATGGGTACAGATTACTTTGCTGATCCTAAAGGTCGTATCAACAAATACTTTAACAGCGGTGGACAAGTATCTACAGGCTGGCCACAAATGGATCGTATT
>Ga0209296_1001354_pt1 | contig 18948 bp, 30 predicted proteins | sample S_130206_EF_Meta_FD_187319 | JGI IMG/M metagenome (GOLD analysis project Ga0209296, IMG submission 187319) | Freshwater microbial communities from Lake Simoncouche, Canada to study carbon cycling - S_130206_EF_MetaG (SPAdes) (version 2) | ecosystem: Environmental > Aquatic > Freshwater > Lake ...
AAAGTTGACAACGCAGAAATATTCAAACTAATTAGCCCAGCATTTCAAACTATTGTTGGTGGCTTTATTGGCTTATTAGCTGGCGTAAAACTGTCGCACGGTGAAATAGATGGAGAACAAAAATGAGCCTAAGCACCGAACAAGCCGCATTCCTTTTGGATGCTTGCAAACTGATTCAATACGCAACAGAACAAGGTTTTATGGTTACTGGTGGGGAGCTATCCCGCACACCAGAACAGCAAGCCATTTACGTCAAAACAGGCCGTTCTAAAACAATGAAATCCATCCACCTCAAGCGTTGCGCCATTGACCTAAACTTTTTCAAAGATGGCAAGATTATCTGGGACAAGGCCACTATTGCGCCTTTGGGTGTGTATTGGGAATCTTTAAATGTCAAAAATCGTTGGGGCGGTAATTTTTCCAATTTGGTGGATTGCCCGCACTTTGAGCGTAATGTTTAATCTGCAAAAAAGTGCAGTAAGGCAACAACAACGCCAATGCCAACAATTGCGCCAATGAACAAAATTGCAATGGTGATGATTACTTCTTCCATCGGTCGCATATCTCCTGTACGTTTTTGGTTTTTTTAGGTTTTTGGCATAGCTCGCTAATTGACTTTTCTTTTGACTTGCGTTGCATTTGGTAGACATTGAGAGGCGCTGGTGGCAATAGGTTATAACCGCCAACGCCCATCATTGACAAACACAAGATGATGCGGCTAATCATGTTTGTTTATTGAATAAAACCAATCATCTCCAGCCGTCCACTTGCGTGTGCCATCGACTGAATAAATGGTTTTTGCTGCTTGGAAATCAGGAAACTTGGCTTGCTGGATTAGGCTTTGGTCATACCACAGGCAACGGTTGTTGGGCTGGGCGGCAAACTGACCATTGTCTAGGCGTATGAAATTAAAGCTCTTGTGCTCCTCGGCGGTTTCGGTAAAGCCGGTGTCCACATCCATGCCGTCAGCACAAAAGTCTACGGTAAACATATAAGTTCCAAAATGCCATTGTTTATCCTTGCCAAGAAACTTAACGCCAAGGTTACGCAGGCCAATCTTTTCAACAATGGTAAACCGATAGCCCATGCAGTCCCATAGCTGGAGCGTGTCGATTGACAACGTGCCACTGTAATCCTCATGCCACACATAAGCGTGGATGGGTAGTTTGTCGTACAAAGCGCCGTATTCGGTCAATAGCGACTCAATCCTAAACACTTGCCCTCTGATGGCTTTAAGACTGACCCACACGCAAGGCACAAGCTCGCCATGCCCTTTGGTGTGGTTGTATAGAAACTCGGCCTTAATAAAGCACTGTAAGGGCGGTAATGACGCAACAAGGTAGCTCATGTGTTCTTCTCCTTGGCGTAGCCGTTCTTTTGCTTGAGTTTGGCTTCAATGGTTGAATACATTTTTTCAAATATAAAATCGCTTGAAACCTTATTAGCAAACAAATCATATATTTCGTTGAAATCTGATTGCGTCAGCCCCTGCCATGTGCGCTGTGGTGTGGTGTAGTTCTGCCCACAGTTGTGGCATTGCACAACGCCGTTAAGGGGATTCCACTTGACTGCACTTGCATCCCTATAACCGCAACAAGGCAACGTCACAGGCTCTTGCTCTGTGCGCTGTGGTGGGTGGGTGAAAAGTGGAACGCAGTCATCCCATGCTTTTGTCTCGTAATAAATACGAATTCCATCTTCGATCCTATACCACGCCACAGGCTCTTGGCTTTCCAACTCTGCAATGGCTTGGCGTAGGGATGTGATGGCATCGTGCATTTTTTCTGCTGACGCGTTGAATTCATCATTGTTTGTCCAGTCGATAGACACCTCAGTTTCCAACGCCTCAAGCGCCAGCTTCAATGCTTTTTGTGTCATATCAACTCCCGCTGAATAGGCACAAACCGCCATTCACGTTCAGCCCTGCCAGACTTTGACTTGGTGGTCTTGCCGGTCAGCTCAACCATGCCAAGCCTAGCCATCTCAGGTAACCGCCTGGCTACCTGATTGCCATCCAAGCCGGTCAGCTCTGCAATACCGTCTTTGCCCCGAGCGCCAAAGCGTTGGAGACAATCCACAATCTGGTCAAAGTGCTGATTTGCAAAGGTAATTTGGTCGGCTGCGGCGTGGCTAGTCACTGGATCAAGTGACCGTGCGCGTTTAAAAAGGAATGTCATCTCTTGCTCCTGTATTTGTCTTTTCCTCCAAGTCATAACAGTTTGCCCATCCTGTCCATCCACCATCTGCCAAAGGTATGGTGTCTAACTTAATTTTAAAATTTTCACCATCCTCAAACAAACTGCCAATGGTCTGGTAGCGTTTCTTTTCTTGACCGTCTTTGTTGGTGTATGTGCCGGTAATGACAACGATGTTTTTGATTTTTCTCATGGCAAACTTTCTAATTGTTGGATTTTTAGGTCTACATCACCCAAGAACTGGATGACTGAATTCTCAAGCAAATTAACCATTTCGGGGTCATAGTTGATGCGCTTGATGAATAGCTGATGTCTTTCCGGAAGACGTGGATCGAATGAAACAAAGTCTGCCCAAGGCGTATCGGTGCAAGCCATTTGCCACATCATTTGCGTGATGTACTTTTCTGGAATTTTGCGATCTAGCAAAGTTTGCAGATGCGTACTAGTATTTGGGCATTTCAGTTCAACGATACCCTCATTAGCCAGGCCATCAGGAGAAGCGCCAGCCATTGCAATGCGGGGATGGTTAACAAACCCCACCTCAGTAACCAACAAATCCATCCTTGCCTCATAAGCCGCCCGAGCGTAAGGCTCGGTGTCTGTACCCCACTGCATGGCTGAATTGCTGTAAGACTCGGCAGGCTTGCCGGTCATGCGCTCACAAACCAATTGGGCAAGGTAGTTCTCGCGGCTGGCGCTTGGCCCTGACTTGGTCTTGGCAATGATGTCAGCCACACGGCTTGCGGTGACCTTGCCGCATCTGGCGGCAAACCATTCTTCTGTGCGCTGTTCCATTATTTGCTCTCCAACATGGCTTTTTTAGCGTCCTTTTTGGCAATGACCTTAGCCTGCCATGCTTGCTCGCCGTTTGTGGCCTTGTATGCCGCTTTATAGGCTTCCTGTAACTCTTTGAGGGTGATGACTTCATCCATTGCCGCCATCAGGTCAAGAATTTGGTTTTCATTGACCGTGGACTTGATTTCGGTCTTGCGGGCGGCTTGGTTGCCATCATCATCCTCGGGCGCAATACCGCAAGCAGCCATCAAGCTGTAGCGTCTGGCGTAAGTCAGGGCAGAGCCGTAGCCCTGTGGGTCTTGTTTGCTGGCTGGCACATGAAGAATGCCGCATTCCAACATTTCGCCTGATTCGTGGATAAACATTGTTTCCACCATTACGCCGTTTTCGCAGTCATAGCATTTTTGGATTAGGGCTATGCCGTTGTCGTTTAAGCCTGTGATTACGGCCTCAACGCAAGCAGCCAGGTCAGCATAGCGCGACTTGAAATGCGGGTTTGTGGATGATTTGAGGGCTGGGCCAAAGGCTTTTTGCGCCTTAACCAGAGCTGTTGCAATTTGTTTCATGTTGTCTCCTTAATAAAATTTTGGGCCACAAGTCACATCCACCAGTGTCTCGGCGGTGTAACCATTGATCTTGCGTTTACCGTAAATCGTGATGGCTCTGAGGCCATTTTTTTCGCATTGCTTGATTGCGTCTATAACTTCATTTCTGCCCATCGGTTGAATTTGTTTATCCATGATCAGCTCTTGTTCGGTTAGTTTTGTTTCGGTAAAGTGGCTGCAACCCACTAGCGCCAGTAGTAAAAATGCGTATTTCATTACGGTCTCCAAACAAAAAGGTCAAACAAAACTACCACAATAGCGGCTACCGAAACAATCCAGAGGGCAATCTGCGCCCAATCGGTGGGTTTTTTGTATTTCTCAATATCAAACATAGTCGTTCCTTTCAATCAAAGGCGCATATTCGCGCTCAAGCTGGGCAATCACGGTGTCGGCAAGGATGTTGTAAAGGTCAACTTGACCAAGATAGCAGTGCCACAAATTGCCGCTAACTGGGCAAAAGTAACAATCCATCTTTTCGGTCATATCAAAGTGCGTGACTTGCAGATGCTCTAAACCGCTTCTGACCATGATGCGGGCATCGTTAAAAGGTAATGTTTCGATGTGTTTCATATTTACTCCTAAAAGACCCTATGCGAAATTGCTGGGGCATGAATGTATTGTTAAGCTAACTAAACAATAATTGTATAGGTGTTTTCCCTAATCTATTTAAATTGTTAATCTAGCTTTACAATACACGCATGACCAAACAGCAATTAATCCAGTTGGCAGGATCACAGAGTGAGCTTGCGAAATTACTTAATGTGAGCCGTTCAGCGGTTTGCCAGTGGAAAGCTGTGCCTGAGCTGCGAATGCGGCAGTTGAAAGATTTGCGACCACAGTGGTTTGTGGTGTAAGATTGTTTGAAACACGGATAGGTGGGGGGTAGCTACCCCACCGAAAAGCGAGCCTCCCGCCTGCCGTTTGTTTCTTTGCAAATGGAGGCCAGCGAGGAAAGAATATGCACTATTACCAGTTAAATATTGGCGACTATCTCAGTCACACAAAGCACCTTGATTTAATGGAAGATTTGGCCTATCGCCGACTTCTTGATCTTTACTATTTACATGAACGACCGTTGAACAGCGGTATAGCGTCTGTTGCACGGCAGATCGGTATGCGTGACCATGAGAATGAGGTTAAATCTGTGCTTGAGGAGTTTTTTTACTTGTCTGATGATGGGTGGATAAACCAACGAGCAGACAAAGAAATTAAGCATTTCCACAGCAAAATTGATCAGGCATCTAGGGCTGGCAAAGCATCTGCTGAACGGAGGATGAGCGCACGTTCAACGGACGTTCAACTAACCAATAACCAAGAACCAATAACCAATAACCATATTAAAGAATCTAAAGATTCTTTGTCGGCAGGGTTGCCGACTTGTCCACATCAAGACATTTTGAATCTTTACAAAAAGCATTTACCCCAGTTAGCGCAACCAAGGGTTTGGGATGGGGTAAGGCAGACCAACCTACGGCAAAGGTGGTTACAAGCCGCCAAACCGTCTGTATTCAGCCCACAGGGGTATTCCACACAAACAGAGGGAATGGCATGGTGGGATTCATTTTTTGCTTACATTGCCAACGATACCAAGTTGGCGCAGGGGTTTGAAACCAAGGACAGGACATGGCGACCTGATCTTGTGTGGATTGTGAACGCAACCAATTTTGCCAAGATAATTGATGGAAAGTACCAAAAATGAGCTTTGCTAAACCAGAATCTAAAAAAGACGACAATTTTGATGCGGTGCAAAAACTGATGTGCTCAGTACACGGCTGCCCAAACCGTTGGTCTGTCCACATGGATGGCGACAAACCCAAGTGTTCTAAGCATCAATGGCAAAAAACCGATAAAAAGCCGCCAGTGCAAAGCTGGCATGACGTTGGAGAGCAGTTTTAAAATGAATGATGAACACAGACAAATTGCCAACAGCATCCTCAGCCGACTCAAAGACGGCGAAGAATTTAGCCAATCTGTCATCCGAACAGCGCTTGAAGATGCTGGAGACCTTGCGCCAGACCGAAGCGAGGGATTGGATCAGGCGGTACAAGAAGAAGATCAAGGAGGAGGGCAAAGCCGAAGCCTTAGCGTGGTGGCAGCAAACCTTATCCGACTTAGCGAAAAGGCGTGGTCAAAAAGCCGTGGACGAATTGCGGAAGCGCATGAATGAGACACGCTAAACGTGTGGACAGTAATCAAGATGCCATTGTTGCCACGTTAAGGGCGGCTGGCGCTTACGTCTGGATTATTAGCCTGCCTGTTGACTTGTTGGTGGGGTACAAAAATCACACGTTTCTGGTGGAAGTCAAAACCACCTCTAAAAAGCGTTTAACGGCGCTACAAGCCGACTTTTTTGCAAATTGGACAGGTAGTACATTGGCAAGGATTGACACGCCTGATGCCGCTTTACGCATGATTGGGGTTTTAAGTGAGAAGTCTTGAACAAAACCGCTTAATGTGGGCAAATCTCGAGGACATTGCCCAACAGGTGGTTTGGTACGGTCAAAAGCTACCCAAGGAAGAATGGAAAGATGTGTTAACTGCTGCACTGAAAAAACAAAAGATTGTGCCAGGCATAGAGGGTGGGTTTGTTGTCATTGGCGCAAGAACCAGCAAAATGAGCGTGGCAGAGATGACCGAGCTGATTGAGCTGTCATCAATGTTTGGCGCACAGCAAGGCGTTAAGTTTCGGGCTTTAGAGGAATAAAAAAGGGGATCGGCACAAGGCCGACCCAAAATGATCACCGTAAGCATAGAAAATCGGCAACCAAAAAGAAGTTTATCCATGTTTCAAAAACATAAATATGTAAGGTCAAAAAAGCTACTCAAACTGGTGGCGGGGCTTAATTGCCAAGCCTGTGGGTCGGGCAATATGGTGCAGGCGGCGCACACAAACTGGGGCGGCGGCAAAGGCAGGGGCGTAAAGGCTGACGACAATTTGGTGGCTGCGCTGTGCCTCAAATGCCATTATGAGATTGACCAAGGCAAAGAATTAAGCAAAGAAGAACGGCAGGACAAATGGCAGCAAGCCCACATTGCCACGGTTGAAAAACTTTTTAATCAAGGCGCTTGGCCTGTTGACGTACCGATTCCAGCGTTTACAATTGATGTGCAGTTGTCTCCTTAGCAGGGGCATTGACCCCTGCCTTTTTTAGGATAACCATGAAAAAAGACGTAGCCGACTTTATTTCCACGCTGTTTCACAGCTCAACGGTGACGCATTTCATGCACCTGAGCACCGATTCATACGCCACACACAAGGCTTTAGGGAAATACTACCCAGCCATTGTCGAGCTGGCTGATACTTACGCAGAGGCATATTCTGGTTGTTACGAAAAGATCAAAGATTTCCCTGAGAACTTCCATAACGCCAAAGACCCGCAAAAGTACCTTGCCAGCATCAAAACATACATTGAAAAGAATCGTGATGCGCTGCCGGACGACACCCAGCTCCAGAATATTGTGGATGAAATTGCCGCATTGGTTGACAGCACAATTTATCTACTGTCATTCAAATGATCAGGATATTCGCTGGCTACGACCCAAGGGAGGCTGTTGGCTACCATGTGTTTTGCCAGAGCCTGATTGAGCGCACCAGCGAGCCGGTCGCCATAACACCTTTGTACGGTACACAGCGGGACGGCACAAACGCATTTACTTACCAGCGGTTTTTAGTACCCTACTTCACCAAGTTTACCGGCAAGGCAATATTTTTGGACGCAAGCGATATGCTGATGCTGGCAAACATTGACGACCTGAGCAAGCTATTCGACCCAACCAAAGCGGTGCAGGTTGTTAAGCACAATTACTTGACCAAGCACCCAAAAAAGTACATTGGCACACCAATGGAAGCGGCAAATAGGGATTACCCTAGAAAAAACTGGTCAAGCCTGATCCTGTGGAATTGTGAACACCCAAGAAACCGAGTGCTGACACCTGACTTTGTGGACGACCACAGCGGCTCAGACCTGCATCGTTTCGGTTGGTTGCCCGATTCACTTATCGGTGAGTTACCGAAAGAATGGAATGTACTGATAGGCGAACAAGACAACAAAAACGCCAGAATAGCGCACTACACGCTGGGCATACCTGAGTTTGAGCATTACCAAGATTGTGATTTCAGTAAGCAATGGTTCAACACCAAAAGCCGTATGATGAACGGTCTGATCAAAATGCGGGAGACGGTTGATGGCTGATTACCGTGACATGGCTGCGGCACTAAGTGGTGGGTATGGACAAGATACCGGCGGTATTACGCCTGACACGCTGATTACGCTGAAAAACGGCAAAAAAGCCACCGCATCTGATTTGCTCGGAATGCTCAAAGGTTACGGTCAGGCGGTTGGCAGTAATTTGGAATCATTGGTTAGGGGCGGGGCGGCATCAGTGCCAGGCATTGGTGGCGACATTGAATCCCTTGGTCGGATGGGCATCAACAAGTTATATGGCGCAGGCGGTGTTAACGTAAGCCCGACACCAGTATTGCCGACCACCACAGACATTTTGGGCATGATGCCAAGGGCAACCGCATCAAGACCAGAAACGGCGGGAATGGAGGAGCTGGGCGGGTTTATGACACCAGCTACAACTAAGGTGCTGAAACCTGCGGTAATGGCTACTGGTCGAATGATTGGAAAAGAAGTTAACGCAGGCTTAACAGGTCAGCCCACACGATCCTTGTTGGGAGACATTACACCCAAACCATTGATGGCGGTTGAGCCGCAAATGCAAATGGCGCAGGCATTGACTAAAGCAGACAAGGCCGAAGCAAGATTATTAAAGTCTAAAGAATTTGGCGCATTAAAAGGCCAAGACCGAGACAGGGCAATTGAATCGGTAAGAGCCAAAGCGGAAAATACAGGCATACCAAGAAGCATGGAAGAATTAAAACTTGCAGTTGGTAACGAAGAAGACATTGCCCGATCACTAATGAATAACCCAGGCTTTAAAGTTGGCCAAGTAGTGCCAGAAGAAGCGGTAAACCGCGCAATGATGGCGCGTGGGCAGATGCGTATGGAAGCACCACAAACGCCTGGTCCAAATGCCCCAGAAGCAGAATGGGCAAAATGGGGGCAAAGTCATGGTGTAAATATGACTGTTACACCGCCTCAAGACATTGGCATTACCGATCTAACCTCCAAGCGCGGAGTAAAAATACCTGGCGGTTTTGAAGGAACATTTACGATTCCAGACTTATTTTGGATGAAAGCCAATAATTTTGACCCTGCCGCACTACCTAAAGATTTGCATGATCAGTTGATGCAAAAATTTATTAGGACGCATGAAATACAAAACCCAGACCAAGTTGACATTTTCAACAGGTTAAATTTTGCCCTGTTGTCTCCAAATGCCCCACTAACCCCAAATGAGTTTTTGGCGCAACGATTCAGATTAAAAAATGTAGACGAACTCCAAGCATTGGCAGGCAGATATGGAGAGCCTAATTTGGCTCAAACTGCATCAACGCAAACTGGCGTTGGCTCGGCCACATCTGGGGGCATGGGTATTTTAGGAACTGCCGACTTAAGCAATCAAGCAATGCTGGCCAAACTGGTATTAGAAAAGCCTGAGATGTTTAAGATTGCACCAGGCGAGACCATGCGCGATGTAACAACTCGAGTGATGAACCAAGTTCGCGGTCTTGGACCTAAGACAGCATCACTAGGCACACCTTGGTTGGATTTAAACAAAGCCAATACATCTGCAGTTGATTTGCACATGATTCGCAACTCATACGACAGAATGCTTGATGACCCAGTTGTGGGTGACGCATTTGTGAAGCGTATGTCTGGTTTGCTTAAGACTGAGCCAACAGCAGAGGCTATCAGGGCATTGCCTGCTAAAAAAGTGGAAGATGCGGCAATCCAAGTTATTGGTGGAACTGATGTTTCCCGTGTCTACAGAAGCAAAACAGGCGAATTAAACAAAATCCCTGCGTCTGCAACCCCAGAAAAATTGGCATTCGAGCCTGAGAAATTCCAAGAATTTAATCCTTTTTACAACCGAGTAGTGGATTATGTAGATGAGTCTAGGGGTGCTAATCCAATATTAGAGTTATTCCCAGAACAATGGCGCAAGTGGGATGTATACCGCCAAAGGGTAGAACCCCATGAGTTTGCTCACCCTGATTACAGAAAACTACCGCGGCAGTCTTGGACAGAAATGCAAGACGCATTGACAGCACATAAGCAGGCTGGCTATACGCAATCACTTAATCCAGTAATGAATGAATCCGATTGGCGCAAACTCTATTACGGAAGGGCAGATGTCGGTTTGTTGGGAATGCTTGGTGCAGGCGCAGGCGGTGCAAGTTTATACAACAGGAACAAGTAAATCCTTAATGGACTCCAGCAAAGCATCAATTCCATCGTTTGGACCATACTTGATTTCCCCAAACGGGTCATGAATACTATTGTCTATGTTGGTGTAAACTTCCTTAAGAGTGTTAGCCCTGGCTTTAATTTGATCAAAAAGAGCGTTGTCCATAAATTAACTCCAAAGAGCACATTATAACCTAACTTATGAATAAAGTAGCAGAATCTGGAAAAAGGAGAGGCGGTCGCAAGGCAGGCATCCCCAACAAGACCACAGCGCAGGCAAGGGAGGCGATTGCTTTGTTTGTTGATGGTAATGCACACAGATTAGCAGAGTGGCTAGATAAGGTCGCAGATGGCATTCCCGAGGCTGACATAAAACCCAATCCTGCCAAAGCCTTTGAGCTATTCCAATCGGTAGTTGAATATCATGTACCCAAGTTGGCAAGGACTGAAATCACCGGCAAGGATGATGGGCCGGTAGAAATGGTGGTGACATGGGGCGGCGTGAAGTAATCCTGCCTTATAGCCCAAGGGCGGCATTCATGCCATTCCATGAGCGCACCGAGCGCTGGTCATGCCTACTTGCCCACCGTAGAGCTGGAAAGACCGTAGCGGCAATCAACGACCTGATTAAACGAGCCATTACCGAAAGCGGTAGGGGAGCGCAATACGCTTACATAGCCCCATTCAGAAGCCAGGCTAAACGAGTGGCATGGGATTACCTTAAGCATTACGCCGCACCCATTACCAAAACAAGCAATGAATCAGAATTAGCGGTTGAGCTGGTGAACGGCGCAAAGATCATGCTGTTTGGCGCAGACAACGCAGATTCCATGCGGGGCATGGGCTTTAACGGCGTTTATATGGATGAATACGGTGACTTCAGACCAAGCGTTTGGGGAAACATCATCAGACCGTGTTTGAGTGATCGTCTCGGTTGGGCTGTTTTTGGGGGAACGCCAAAGGGCAAAAACCAGTTTCACGACATTTACAAAGTCAGTCAGGTAGTGCCAGATTGGTTTTTGTTGCGCCTACCGGCATCGGTGTCTAAGCTATTGCCAGACTCAGAATTGCAAGCGGCGCGGTCTCAGTTAAGCCAAGACCAGTACGATCAAGAATACGAGTGCAGCTTTGATGCCGCCCTGCTGGGAGCGTTTTTTGGTCAGGAAATGCGCCAGGCTGATGCTGAGGGCAGGATTTGTGAGCTACCGTTTGAGCCAGAATCCCCAGTATTTACCGCATGGGACTTAGGTTATCGGGACGACACCGCCATCTGGTGGTATCAGGTGGTTAGGGGCGAGATCAGGGTGATGGACTATTACGCCGTATCAGGCGCAAGCATTGAGGAAATAGCCAATGTGGTTAACGCCAAGGGCTACCGATACACCCGCCATTTCCTGCCGCATGATGCCAGAGCCAAGACCTTAGCAAGCGGCGGCAAGTCTATAGTTGAGCAATTGGCTGCACATCTGGGCGGCATCAGCAAGCTGGCGATAGTGCCTGAGATTGGCATACAGGACGGCATCCAAGCGGTGCGGATGATCCTGCCCATCTGTTATTTCGACTCCAGATGCGATGAGGGGCTGGAAGCGTTAAGGCAATATCAGCGTGAATATGATGAAGATAAGAAAACTTTTCGTCAAACTCCTCGCCACGATTGGTGCTCACACCCAGCAGATGCGTTTAGAATGCTTGCAGTAGCCTATCGACAAGAAGCAAAAGATCAGACACCGCCCAAGGGCAAGACCCTGCAAACCATCACACTCGATGAGCTGTGGGATTATGAGATGCAACATAGAGAGGAACGAATATGAGCCAGCCAGTAGCAGAAGTCGGTGCATACAAAAACATGACCGCATCAGGCGCAGTCACTACTGGCCCTTGCCAGTTGATTGGTTTCTACGTCAACAACACCACAGTCGGCACAATGGTGCTAACTGACGGCGGCGCAAGTGGAACGGTTGTTTCTGGCACGATTACGCCAGCAATTGGTTTTCACCGATTCCCCGCCAACATTGGCACAAGCCTTTACTTTACTGAGGGTGGTGCGCTTGATGTGACATTCTTCTTTGCCAGTGGTAATTGATCATGACTGAAAACGGCGCATACGAGGGAGAAGACCCAGGCCCGTACTGGCATGACCAGATTGAGACCGCTATCAAGATATTTGATAAGTGGGAAAAGCGTGGCTTAAAGGTTGTCAAGCGGTATCGGGATGAGCGTGATGCCATTGAGATGCCAAGGATGAAGTTCAATATCCTTTGGTCAAACATTCAAGTTTTATTTCCTGCCTTGTACGGCAGACAAGCCAAGCCCGAAGTCTCGCGCCGGTACATGGATCAAGACCCTGTGGGTCGGTTGGCATCCACGATGCTTGAGCGCGTCATGGAATATGAGACCACACAATTCGGTGATTTTGATGCGGCGATGAGTGGTGCGGTGCAGGACAGGTTATTGCCTGGTCGGGGTACGGCGTGGATTCGATACGAGCCGGTCATTGTTGGTGAGCGCCCTGAGATTGATGGACAGGCAGAAGAACCTGGCGAAGCTCAGGTTTACGACACGGTGGAAGACCCGACAGAGCGCATTGATGCCGCCCACAGTCCGATTGATTACGTCCATTGGTCTGATTTTCTGCATTCACCAGCTCGTACATGGGATGAGGTTTGGTGGGTAGCTCGAGCAGTCTATATGACCAAGGATGAGGGCATTGAGCGTTTCGGTGACGTATTCCGAAATGTCAGCTTGACCAGCTCTAACACCGACATGGACGGCAAGAATCCATTGACCGCCAAGATGACCTACGACAAAAAGGCGATGGTCTATGAGATTTGGAACAAGCGCACCGCTAAAGTTTGCTGGATAGCCAAAGGTTATCCGCAGGCGCTGGATGAACGTGACGACCCGCTAGAGTTGGATGATTTCTTTCCATGTCCTAAGCCGTTGTTTGCGACCACCACTACCGGCACAATGATTCCTGTGCCTGATTACTGCGAATATGAGGATCAGGCGCAAGAGCTGGATAACCTGACGCAACGCATTTACCTGTTGACCAAAGCTTGTAAAGCGGTCGGCGTGTTTAATGCTGAGTTCAAGGAACTGGCTCGGATGTTTAGCGAGGGCGTGGACAACAAGCTATTCCCTGTGACCGGATGGGCGGCAATGTCGGAAAAAGGCGGCTTAAAAGGCGCTATCGACATGATGGATACATCGCAGATCATTGTGACTTTGCGAGAGTTGTACACCGCTAGAGAGCAGGTCAAACAGTCGATTTACGAAATCATGGGTATATCGGACATCCTGCGTGGATCGTCCAAAGCCCAAGAAACCCTTGGTGCTCAACAGCTCAAAGCCAATTTTGGTAGTTTGCGGTTACGCAGTAGCCAAGGCGATGTGGCTCGATTTGCTACCGATATTTTTAAACTCAAGGCGCAGGTCATTTGCAAGTTTTACCCGCCCGAGCTGATTGTGGAGATGTCAGGTGTGATGAACACGCCGGACGGTCAAGACCCGCAAAGATTGCAGGCAGCGTTGCAGATGTTGTCCGACAGCACCATACGCGACTTCCATATTGCGGTCGAGGCTGACAGTTTGGCGCAGATTGATGAGCAGGCTGAAAAGCAGGGCGCACAAGAGGCCATCCAAGCAATTGGTCTATTCTTGCGTGAGGCAATCCCAATGATCGCCCAAGCGCCTGAGACCCTGCCTATGGCCTCTGAGATGCTGTTATTCCTTGTGCGCCGGTTCAGAGCTGGTCGCGGGTTGGAAAGCGCGGTCGAGAGAGCAATGAAAGCCTTGCAAGACAAGGCAGACGCTGCCAAACAGCAACAGCCTGCCCCACCGCCCGAGATGCTACAAATGCAAGCAGAACAGCAAGCAGAGCAAATGCGTATGCAAGCACAAGCTCAGTCTGAACAAATGAAAATGCAGGCACAGGCTCAAATTGAACAAGGCAAGGCGCAGCTTGAAATGCAGATGCACGAAGCTAAGGTACAAGCCGAAATGCAATTGGCGCAGATGAAAGCCGATTTTGAGACTGTTAAGCAGAATAATGAACTTCAAATTAAAGCCCGAGAAATGGCTGGAAAGGAAGAATATGAGCGATGGAAAGCAGAACTTGACGCAGCGACTAAGATCATGGTGGCAAGGATTGGTAGCAACCCTGGCGTCGACTTACCAGTTGTTGAAGCAGCGGCTGCACAAATAACCAATGAGCTAGGTGCTCCAATTTCAGAAGCCGTTAACAGAATGGTGGAAATGCACGACCAAATGGCAAATATGCACGGTCAGACTATGCAAAACATTGGTGAGGCCATGCAAAGGCTTAACGCACCCAAGAAAGTTATTAGGGGTGCTGACGGTCTTGTCATAGGCGTGGAGACAGCATGAGCTTAGTTCTTGCTGATCGGGTAAGGGAAACCACCACGTCAACAGGCACAGGCACAATTACTTTAGGCGGTGCGGTTGATGGTTATCAATCCTTTGCGGTCATTGGCAACAACAATACGACCTATTACACAATATCAAACACCAGCCAATGGGAAGTTGGTATCGGTCAATACTATGGTGGGACTCTCAGTAGAGACACGATTATTTCGTCATCTACTGGTTCAAAACTTAATCTGATTGCCGGTACAAAAGATGTGTTTGTCACTTACCCTGCGGGTAAATCGGTTAATCAGGATGCCAATAACCGTGTTTTGATACCTTACACAGCAGGCGTAACCAATGTTGGCTCTTTAAATGTTGGGGATACAACAGGTCATACTGATTCGGGAGTGATTGCAGGGTTTACGGCAAGTGAGCCTTTATACCTTTACACAAGCCTGCAAAACACAAGCACAGCCAACACATCATATGCAAGTTATGCGGTCAATGACGGCGGTCATACGGCCTATGGCGAGCTTGGAATAAATAACGCAAATTACAGTTACACGGCGGCGGGATACCCTAATAATGGGTTTTCTGTACCGTTGGCAAGTTTTGTCGAATCCTTTGGTGGCCCATTGGTTTTGGGTAGTTGGGACAATCAAAAGATCAGTTTTATTATCAATGGCGCAGTTAGCACGACTGACGCAGTAACCATCAATACCAATGGATCAGTCGCATTTAATGGTGAAGTGGGTACTGCCGGACAGGTCTTGCAATCTAACGCTACCAGCGCCCCGACTTGGGTAGATAACGCCGCAAAATGGGGGGCGTAAGTGTTTGGCATATCAGCTTTTGCTCAAACACCTTTTGCAAGCGTTCCAGATGCGGCAGCTCCTGTACCCAGTGAAATCCCATTAGGCGGTCACTTTGGCTTTGACGATAAAAAGCGTGATGAACAATGGGCAAAAGAAAGAAAGCTAGAGACCCAGCGCAAGCTAAAACTGCAAGAGGCATTGTTTGGCCTGCCGCCAGAAGTGCGGGAAGAAATCACCTCAGCGCCTGAGCAAACAATAGATGTTGCAGTCAGAAAACAAATTGATTATGATTTGCTCATGCAAAGGGTCAAAGACCTTGAAGTGCGTGTTAAGCTAAAACGTGATGAAGAAGATATTGCAATGATTTTGGAGATGATGTGAGAACAACATGGGTATTTCCATCTGACGGCAGCGAACCCTACGAAAAATCTAAGGGTCGATCTGGCGAATACACCGCAGTGATGGGCGATATTGCCCCATTCATGTCACCTGATGGCGTAATGATTGAGGGCAGAAAGCAGTGGCGTGACCACCTCAAGCGCACCGATTCAATTGAGATGGGGCATTCTGACGTTAAGTATGCACAGCAAGAGTGGAACAAAAAGAAAGAGGCGCACCGAGACAGGTTGCGCGGTCAACTGGCAACGGTACAAGAGTTTGACCGACCAGGCGCACCGATTGCCCCTGTTAAGATGTCTAACCTAAACGTAGAGATGGCAAACCGTTTACACAACCGTCCCATGCCTGAGCGCAAGGAGATGATCAAAATGACTTTGGAACAAATGAAAAGGATGAAGTGATGGAAAACGAAGTTGTCGCACCCGACACAGTAGATACACCAGCACCCGAAACCCCAGCGGTCGAAGCGCCCCAAACAGCGCCAGCAGAGCCGCAAAGCAGAGCCGACACGATTCGTGAGGCACTAACCAAGACACCAACAAACCGTGGCAAACACGCCGCAAGCCAGCCCCGAGAGGGTGGCAAGTTTGCCCCTAAGTTTCCCAATGCCGAAAATCAAGCGCCGCAGATGGCAGACAAGCCCAGAGCTGAGATGCCCAAAAGCCTGCGCCTTGAGTTAAAGGAACATTGGGAGAAAGCGCCGCCTGAGTTACAGCAAGCCTTTGCTCAGCGAGATGCCGATTACGAAAAGGGCATCACCTCATACAAACAGCGGGACGCAGAGGCTCGGGCAATCACTGAGCAGTTTGCACCGTATGAATGGATTTTGCGGAACGAGAACAGCACACCGGCGCAAGCAATTGGCCCATTGCTTCAGACCGCGGCATTGTTAAGAACAGGCACACCACAGCAAAAGTCGCAAGCGGTCGCGCAAATGATTCAGCAGTTCCAAATTCCATTGGATCAAGTGGCTGCTTATTTTGGTGGAGAAGCACCACCACAACAACAAGATTCCCACTACAATCAACTGGCGCAACAAGTACAACAGCTCACGCAACACATCACGCAGAGCCAGTACGAGGCACAGAAACAGAATGAAAACAGAGCACTCTCGGTAATCCAGCAGTTTGCGAGCGACCCCGCAAACGCACACTTTGAGGCAGTCCAAGACCGTATGTTGTCGCTTCTCCAAGCGCCGCAGGTTCTAGGGGACATCAGTCATATGTCAGAACGCGAGAAATTGCAAGTGGCATACGACACCGCCGTAAGACTTGATCCACAGTTGGCACAAAGTTTATTTGCTCAACAGCAACAAAGCTACGCCGCACAGAATCAGGTACAGAAAGCAAAACAAGCGGCTGTACAGGTTAGGGGAGCGCCAGGCGCTGCCATCTCAGGTGCAGTCAATCAAATGGATCGCCGAGCCGTCATTGCCAATGCGCTGCGGCAGGTGAATTAAAAAGGAGTAAATCATGGCATACGCCAATAGTAATTACTCAGACGTTTTAGCAACCACCATTGAATCTCGTTCCGGCATCGTTGCCGATAACGTGACCAAAAACAATGCGTTGTTGACTCGCCTGCGTGAGAAAGGCCGTTACAAGCCGTTCACAGGTGGTTCGACCATTCTGCAAGAATTGTCATTCCAAGCAAACTCGACCGCGATGTACTACTCAGGCGCTGAAGTCTTAGACATCAGCCCTGCGGACGTAATCTCTGCGGCTCAGTTCCCCATCAAGCAGGCCGCTGTCGCAGTGACCATCAATGGCTTGGAAATGCTCCAAAACAGCGGTGAAGAACAGATCATTGATTTGTTTGACGCACGTTTGGACGTTGCCGAGGCATCGATTGAGAACTTGATCAGCACTGGTATTTACTCGGACGGTACAGCCAACAACGGCAAGCAGATCACTGGTCTGCAAGCTATGGTGGTTGCATCCCCAAGTACCGGCGTGGTTGGCGGCATCGACCGTGCGACTTGGTCATTCTGGCGCAATCAGACTTTTGACTTCTCTACTGACTTGGGCGCATCAGCATCCAGCTCAAACATCCAGACCGGCTTTAACCGCCTGTATGCAAAGACAAGTCGCGGCTCTGACGTGGTCGATTTGATCCTGTTGGACAACAATTTGTGGGGCTTCTTCATGTCGTCTCTGCAAAACATTCAACGTTTCCCTGGCTCAAGCAAAATGGCCGAATTAGGCTTTGTTGCAAGCAAGTACATGAATGCAGACGTTGTTCTTGACGGTGGTATCGGCGGTAATATTCCGACATCCACTGGTTACTTCTTGAACACAAAGTACATTTTCTTCCGTCCTCACACCAATCGGAATTTTGTTCCTATCGGTGACGAGCGTATGTCCACCAACCAAGATGCCATCGTGCGCTTGATCGGCTGGGCTGGCAATATGACTGCCTCGGGACTCCAGTTCCAAGGCGTGATGACTGAATAAGGAGCAAATATCATGGCAGATTACGTCACAGACGGCAAAATCGGCATTGACTTGACGGCTACTTATGCGTCAACCAGTGCAGGCTCTACAACATTGTTTCCAGTTACACCTGGCACACGGGTAGGAACATCCAACAACGGCGTTTACATTTTTGTTCGCGCCGAATCCACAATCAACGCATTTGATGCTGTGATCATGTCCAGTTACGCAGACTCAGCGAGTACCACTCCTGTTATGCGAGCTGTGCCTGTGACCACCACAAACGCTGCTGCTTTGGGTTTCAACATGGTTGGCTTTGCACAAACCGCTATTGCTTCTAGCTATTACGGCTGGGTTGGCTTGAACGGTATGCTCAAGGTTAACTTGCTGGTTGCTTGCCAACCTAAAGTGCCTTTGTACACCACATCTACTGCTGGTTCGTTGGACGACACAACCGTGTCTGCTGGCTTCATCCAAGGTATTGTGGCTAACACATCCGCTACTTCTGCATCAGCACCATTCTGTATGGTCAACAATGCAGGCTTGATCATGGTTGGCGCAGGCTAATCAGAAACGATGCCCCACTCAAAAGGTGGGGTGTCTTTTTAATGAGTTCTTTGCCTTTAAAAATTACCGGTAAGTGTGTCGCAGAAGATGAGACATTGTTTGCCAACATGGATGCGGCGGTTGCTAGAGGTTACCCACAGATCAGACAAGCGCAGGAAATAAAGACCGGCGCGATCTTGTTGGTGGCAAGCGCACCAAGCGTCAAAGGTCAGTTAGAGCTTATTAAAAAGATGAAAGCGGCAGGGTCGCCTATTGTGGCAATTAAGGGCGCACACGATTGGCTAATTGCCCAAGGCGTGATCCCAGACTATGCCCTAGCCATCGACCCACAAGAACACCGAATAGCGTTTTACAAGCCACATAAGGCTGTGCATTACATGATTGCCAGCCAATGCCATCCAGCAATGTTTGACAACCTTGCTGGGCATCAGGTCACGATATGGCATCCATACGTC
>Ga0209296_1001356_pt1 | contig 18905 bp, 39 predicted proteins | sample S_130206_EF_Meta_FD_187319 | JGI IMG/M metagenome (GOLD analysis project Ga0209296, IMG submission 187319) | Freshwater microbial communities from Lake Simoncouche, Canada to study carbon cycling - S_130206_EF_MetaG (SPAdes) (version 2) | ecosystem: Environmental > Aquatic > Freshwater > Lake ...
GTTCTTTCTGCTGGGACTTACGCATAGCCACAGCTTTCTCGGCACCTTTTTCATCTGTTGAGCGGCCCAATAATTGGTCCACTCCCTCATCCATCTGTTTAAGTGCCTTACGGTTTGCTTCAATATTCTCTTTTTCGGTTTTAATTTTTTCATCATATATTGCTATCTTAGATAGTACATCGCCTGATGTAACACCTTGATCCATGTGTGCTTTACTTAAGAAGCCAAATATACCCATACTTGTAATTAATGCAATAGCTATTACAGCTGGCACTAAGTATAGTTTGAGTAATAATCCAGCACGATGCCAATACTTACGCAACCAAACAGTTGCAGTAATCTTAGCGAGTTCAAGTGCTGACCCCATAATGATAACTGGAACGACAGCCCCGGCAAAGATAGTAGTTAATCCTATAATACTATACCATGCGGCGATAGTACTAAGGGTTAATGCTACTAATAATGTGAGGTTGGAAAAACTGAATATTCTTTTAAGCATTGTTTATTTAGTGTAAAACGGACTGGTTAAATAGTCATTCAAATAACTGACCGTATATTTCAATAAATTGTTGATAATTTAATATTAATTTTTGCGGAATGCCAGGACCTTGATAAGCCAAATAAGTAACACTAGAACCACCGCGTAGTTCATCTACTTCTCTTACTTGGATTATCTCTATCCTGTTACCATCTTCAAATGTATATGATCTACCTACTAGTGGATGTGTCATATCGCATAACCAAGCACTTGATAGATCAATTGATCTAGTTCTGTTTGATAATCGTTATTACCTAGTCTACGCTTCAACCAGATTGTTTCTAACAATTCTTTAGCATCAAACGACCCTTCTGAAGGCATTGCCTCGCGATCTTGTAATTCTTCAATTAGATCCTTGGTGTCAAAGTCACCGAGATTAACTTCAACTTCTGTATATACAAATCGTGACATAATTTACTCTAAAGAAATTCTTAATTGATTTTCGTTATAGATGTGCAAAGCGCCTGCTACTTCTGGAGTAGTACATTCTACAACCACTCTACGTTGACCAGCAAGTGTATCAAATACTGATACAACAATACCGGGCCATTTGTAACCACTAACCTTTTCTACCTTATCACCTACTGCAAATAATGCCATTGTTATACTCCAAAAATATATTTAATCGTTGCTTGAACTTGAATCACTACTTGAACTTGAATAGCTTGAATCACTGCCCGACGAACTATAACTACTAGTATAGGTTGACTGTTCTGGTTCAGAATTCGTAGAACTATATGTTACTACTTTGGTTTCAGCAACAGAAGGCGAATGCATAACCATCATATTTGCTAAGTTAGGTTCTGTTGATGATGAATTTGGATTAGCCCACCATTGCTTAATTGTTTCTTTTTCTTTTTGACGAACCAATCTAGCATGATATGTTTCTTCTTCTTTCAGCCGGGCAAGTTTAGCATTATGCAAACTGTCTTTTTCTTTTTGTGCATTTTCACGAGCCAATGCTAATGCAGCTTCCTTCTTGACCTTCCTAGAGTAGGAGACTACACTAAGAAGGGAAACTGTAACAATCATTAAAACAACTATCACTACAATTTCAATAGAAGTCATGTCACTTACCAATGTTCATCAATGTTTTTGTATCTCCACCTAACATAGTAGAGGGCAATGCACCATCCCACTTTTCAATCCACTGCAACTTGACATAGTTTTCACCACCGTTGCTTTGAATAGCAGCTGCCTGAATAGCAATAGCTTTAGCTTCACCGTCAGCTTGTGCAATACGACTTGCAGCTTCAATTTTAATACGTGCCAAATCTTGTTCAGCTTTAGCAGTTTTCTGAGATGAAATTACTTTATCTTCAATTGCTTGTTGATATGCTTTACTAAAACCAAAGTTCACCAAACTGATGTTACTTACAGTAATATTAAACGGAGCCATTTTAGTAAACAAGTGTTGTAGAATCGCTTGACTAACCATATCACGTTTAGTTACAAGTTCTTCACTTGTATAGTGACCAGTTACACTTTTAAACGCTTCGTTAATGCCAGGGCCAAGAACCTTTTCATCTACGTTAAGTCCATACTCTTTATAGATATGAGGGACTTTAAGAGGGTCAAGGCGAAAGTTAACTACAATATCAGTATGTACTACTTGCAAGTCTTTGGTACCTGCATTAGCACCTTTAAGTTCTGCTTTCTGTAATCGTACATCAACATCCTTGATCTGACTAATTGGATTGACAAAATGAACACCTTCAGTTAACGGTAGGGGATTAACTTCACCTAATGTAACTTGTACGCCAGTGTGACCTGCACTAATTACAGTGAAACTAGCAAACCCCACCGAAACAAGAATAATTGCCAATCCTGCAGTAATACCTGCAATCTTCTGTTTGTATTCCGAAAGTATCATAATCAATCCAAAAACCAAAACAGCAATGAGAACACCAGCTAAAATATAAAACATAAAAACTCCTAGTTAAAAAACATTATATCACTTATCGTCACGAAATCTAACGAATCTGGGAAAACGCAAGCTATAACTACCGTCTTGATTTTGGGTAATTACATCACACAATATTTCACCAGTTCGTCCAATAATCATATTCCTGTCACGCCATAGATTATCTCTGTCGGTATCACTAAAGCCACTACCAACATTGACTGTAATGAACTTAGAATCATCTTCACCGGAGCAAACCAGTGCCCCAAGTCGTCCTTTATTTCTACCAGTGCCTTCTTCAACACCGATAACCTCCAAATCTACAGTAATCGTAGGTTTCCATTTCATCCAATCTGTACTACGTTTACAGATATATGGGGCAGACATTTCTTTAATCAGAATGCCTTCAAAACCAGCATTAACATTGTCCTTAGCATAACGCTCAAGTTGATCCTTACCTGCTGCGGTATCAAGATCAACCATGATATGAGGCAGTAATTCAACATTGGGCATTTCTTCAACGACTGGTCGCATTACATCAAGTAGTGCGATACGCTTTTTCAGTGGAGCATTCCAATGTCCTCTATGAAAGTCAGCAAGTGGAATAATGTCAAAGATATTGAATACACTATCTTCTGCTTGTGCATCAGTCTTACGGCGTGCTTGTCGCATTAGTTCTTGAAAGGTGTTACCAATTACTTCACCGTCAAGTACAAAACCCTCATAAAGGCTACGACCCTGATCTACTCCGCTACACGCACGAACTATCTTACTAAATTTAGCACGAATCTGGTCTTCAATGTGAGTAAAGTTTTCAAACACTTTACCATTGCGACTGAAACACATGACAGTGGTATCGCCAAAGTCACTATGAGTAACCACAAACAACGCACGAACACCATCCAATTTAGGCTCTAGACGTTTGGTGCCTTTCATTTCAGGACGACCTTCACTATTGGCTGCTAGTTGACAGCTAAAGATTGGGATTTCATAGTCAGTCTTTTTACAAATTTTGTTGATAGTAGTACTAGAGATACCTACACGAAGGTCTCTGCGTAATACAGGAGCAAGGAATGTATTCCATTCATCACTATCAAACCGTTCAGCCAAACTCTGTACTGCATCACGGGCAGCATGACCAGTTAACTTGCGTTGGCTAAGTTGATTCATCAATTCATTAAAGTCATCCCAAGGGTTTTCCGCATTAACAATTCCAATAGTATTGGGAATTTGTTTAACACCAAATGTTATGTAGGGGTTATAACACGCTTTTGCAAATTTCAAAAAATTGATAGCATTGCTACTGCCCAGGACACTTGCCTCTAATGCTTGTAATACTACATCTTCCTTATGAAGACGGCTATCCGATTCGTTTAATTTTGTTATCCATGATGCTGACATTGTTTTTCCTTTTTAAATTTTTAGTTTGTTATGTGTAGTAGCCTCTACTGCCCTAGATTTACATTCATCTACTACTTCGGGAGGTACATTTTCATAATCACCGAGACTAGCGCATTCATATTCAATTATCACTGAGTTTGGATCGTCGGGTTTCATGCATTCTGGATCAACCTTTATCCAGCATAATGCAACACCCAATCCCAATATACATATGATAATATTTTTTATCATGTTTCTATCAAATTATTCTTTTGATTTTTTAAGATGAGAACCAATTGCTTATTGCGTTCATCTTGTTCTTTACGCTTACGCTTGTCATCCGTGTTCTTGTCAACGACCATGCGATCATAATCACGGGCCCATTCAACTCCTCGCATCCAATATTCGGCGCCTTCCAATGTACCAACAAACAATTGTGCATCACGGCAATAGATAGGCAATTCATCACTATCTTTGGGAACCAATGCTACAAGTTCACCGTACATATCATCATGACGGTTATTAGTAAACTTCATTCCAAGTTTTTGGGCACGTTCTTCTAACCTGCGAATTGTTTTAATTGTATTCCAGCCACTCATATTATGCTTTCAGTGTTTCCCAAATATATTCTTTTTCAATCTTATCAACCCACTTGGTTCTGATATTATTAGTATCAAGAAGCCAATCTTTTATATTTTCTTCACTTCCCCAACTGCTAGTTGGAACTTCTGCCTCAGTAACCAACCATTTAACAATCTCATAGATAACATGCTTATTGGCATAATCTGCACTATTTACTGCACCATACAAATTGTTAGTGAGGATGCTTGTAAGAAAACCTCCCGGTTGATAACCCTTAATGAAATATTCATCCAATGCTTTCATCGTATGTGCAGGAATAGCCAAAGCACCTAATAGGCGACCCTTCTCATCACGACCCGGAAACAATGACAATTTGTTAATCATTACAACCTATTATTGATTGACTTGTTCTTGCACAATGGCTTTTGTTTTATTCACACCGTTGTCAAGCAGTTTAGCAATACCACTAAAGCCTACTGTAGCGACTACGATTCCAAACAATGTTCCAAAAATAAAGTTTTTCATTTTGTTGGTTTAATCCATGTTGACATTACATCGGTTCCGTGTTTTACATCTTCCCCGATACCCTTGACTGCTCCCGCTACTGTACTACATCCTGAGATAAAAGTCAATAGCAATATTACCAATACTGTTTTCATACGATTACCTTTACCCGATTAAGTTGAGTTATACTATCACGGTGTGCTTTGACAGTACCATGCAGGTCAATCATCTTGCCCACTTCTAGTTGTTGTTTATATGCAAAGAATACAACTTGGTCATCACTAGTGATACCAGACATGTAATGTGTATTCCATTGGTGTGAAAAGATAGTTTTGATTACTTCAATTGAAAGTGACACTTTGTCACCTGCACGACCAATCAATCCGCCCTTAGCAAATGCAATACGCTGATCCACTGTTTGACGTTTCATGCCACGCTCGTAACCTGAGGGCAGACTTGTAAGTACTGCGATATCATAATTGGTATCAATGATATCACGATTCGCAATCAACATTGCGGTGTTGTCAAACTCTGATAGTTTGATACCTTTAAGGATTTTGAATGTGAATGCTTGATAGAATTGACGGACCTTCTTACCTTGTTCACGATCCTCAGCAGTAATCTGAGTAATGTCAGCAAGAAATTGCGTCACCAAATTGCGGTTCGTTTGCCCTGCAGGAGCATCTTCAACATTTTTAATGTAACCTTGATTGAGGCGGTGTGCTTGACAAGCCGCGGCCCATGCATCATCGGCATTGATATTCAGGAGAGCAGGTTTTTGATAGCGAGCCATTTTGTGATCCTTAAACAGTTTCAACTTCAACTTTAGCAACACGCATTGCATTCAAATTTTGATGCGTAGCACACAGGCGAACCGAATAATCATGTCCGGCAATCTGACCAAGTGTAACATCAATCCAAGGAACAATTTTATTAGCAGCATTCAGACTCAAGCAAATGTTAGTGATAACACCTTCAAGATTTCCTGCAGCACTAGACCAAGAAATTGTGTCGTTGATATTGAAATTATTCATATTTAACTCTGTTTGTTGACTGTCTAAGATTCTATTATATACCCAAAACCATTTAATGTCAAGAAAATTCGTAAAATTTTACAGTAGAATCCAGTTTTTGCAGTTCTTTTGCAACTTGTGTCAATTGACGATACTTAACCTGAACCTGACTACGGGAGAGTTCACCGTCACAAGAGAGATTTTCGGGGCTGAGGTCACAGTCCAAACAATCAGCAACTTCCTGCCGACCTTTGCTAGTTTGAATTTCATATTCTTTACCCTTGAACAGACGGTTCCATTTGTTCTTTTGATCTATGTATTTCTGAAGTGCTATCATATCAAGTCCTTTAGTTAACTGTCTAAGATTGTATTATATACCCAAAACCATTTAATGTCAATCTTTTTTGCTTAATTTTTAAGCAAAAATTAGTTAGCAAAAATCAAATCATCTTGCATTATTGCTCTATTTCCTTTGTACAACTGAAATTGAACTTTTGTATATGTATTATTTTCTCGCCAATCAAATTGCCATCTGTCAATGGGGAAGTATAGCAAGTCCTTAATTCCGTCACCGTCAATATCTACATATATATGCGCCGAACCCCTAGGGACTTTTGGTATTATACTTGAATTCAATTTTCCAAATTTGCCTTGTCCATTGTTTACATAAACTAATGGGGTGCCAGTTGTTCTAATTAAAATATCATCCATCCCGTCCCCATTAATATCCCCGCATTCCATATGATAAAAGTTAGCATCAAGTTGGTCTGTATTCAGTGTGATTGGATTTATATTTAAATTCTCAGTAGTTACTCCCGATGAAATTAATTTTACAACTGGAGGAGACCATGTATCAGTTAACTGTTGTCCAGTATATCCACCTTCAATTAATTTGCCTATAAATGAATACAACACTTCGGTTGGTCCGTCTTTTGTTCTTTTCAAAGCGCATCCCTGGTACAAACCACCGTAATCAATATAATCATTATTATCTACTTTAAACACAGTTGTAGCAGTGGTGTTCATTGCACTGTTTTTTAATAAAATTGTTCTAGGTGCAAGATAAGGGTAATCTAATAGTTTACTCCACCCGTCATTTAGATTTTTCCAAATTTCTAATTTCTGTCCGTTATCAAATTTGTTAACGATCATAGTCGGTGATGTTGAATTTTCTGGTTGGATGAATACAGGGGTTTTTTGCAGCCATTCAAATCCCGAAGCTCTATTCCATTGCCCATTGAATGTCCATACTTCTACTGACATGTCGGCAGGAAGCAACACTATTTGCTTATTTCCATTTTTATCCTTTATCAATTTAATATCGTCTCCCCACAATATATTACCAAAAGTAAGTTTATTGTAATGCCCCTTCCCATCACTGATAAAAGAAACTGTTTGACACCTCATATTGCTAAACTGATCACTTGGAGTCCACAAATAAGTTCTATTGTCTTCACGATTACATGACAGTACCATATCGTCATATCCATCACTATTTAAGTCAGTGACCACATACCCTATACTTATACCGCCAATATCAACCATATCTGAGCCAAATATCTCTTTTGTTTTATCTTCAAAGACGCCAGTTGAAGTTTGAATAAATGCAACTAATGTGTTAGGTACAGGACCAGTATATGCCTCACTTACGTTATGTCTACACCATAATGTAAACACTAGGTCCATTTTACCGTCTTTGTTTAAGTCAACTGGTATTGCAGTTTGCACCATAACTTCTGACCCGCATAACAAATCATATTTCGCCCTCAGGTCTGGTAGAAGTTGAGGAGAAGTTGCAAATAGTGCAACTGGTTTTACGGACGCTGTTAGCATTACGGGAGTAGTGGGTACGGCTCCCCCACCGCCACCGCATCCAGCAAGTACAACTGACAATAACAATAATAGTTTTTTCATAGATTATCCATAGTTACACAATACATTAGTATAGCATGGAATAGATTTATTGTCAAGGTAGGAATGCCCCAATTAAGGGGCATTTTGAGCAAGAATTACTTCTTAGTTGTATTTTGGTTTACAAAACCATACATCCTTTCAGCAGTTTCCAAAATCTTGTCTAGACCTGGAAAAGTTGGCATTGCTACAGTAGTAACCACTTGCCCAGTCTTTTCGTCCTTAGCAACTGACATTTCCCAGCCTCGGAACTTAGAATGATATTCTTCAGAAATAAGGCCTTTAGCCATATCTAAAATTTCGGTACGGATTTCGTAACCGTTTTTGTTGAATTTTACTTCGGGTAATTTTGGTGTGTAATCTGACATAATAATCTCCTTGTGTTAATGTCGGTGTGTGTGAACTGGCTTATTTTTTCTCAGTCTTTACCTTGACTGTCTCATCCTCACTATGAGGATAAATTGTTTTGCTCATGCTATCAGCAGCATAAGACAACATCTCTATTGTATTCTTTGCCATCATTTTTGCAAAGACTGTTTGGGCATCTATAAAGTCGTTGGCAACCTTATTTAATCTCTCGTCTTTGTAAATTTGATTAGTTGCCATTCTTTTTGAAGACTGGAATAATTCTATGTAAAAATCAGGTGTAAACATAATGGATCCTTTGAATGTATGTTATTTAGTTTTGGGTTGAAAATTTTCAGGGTAATTCAACCTCTCCCATTCTTCGTCAGTTACTGGTTACCAGTAAGTCACAACCATAATCTCCCGGTATTTTTCTCTTGAGAAAGTTGATATTGATGGGTCAACCGATCTATGTCACCTGTATTTTGTGGAGAACGACTTACTATATATTCTTCTAGTGCAGAGCCATAAGTCTGGGGCCTACCGAATTTATTGAATAGGTTATGAAAATAACCTGCTAATTGGTTTAACATTTGTTTTCCTGTGTATGTGTAAATTGAGTTTTTGTAACAGAACTCATTAACTGTATTTATACCTGAATATAGATTTCTCTATATTTTTGTATAGCTTGCTCTCGTGCAACAGCTAGTTTACTGGTTACAGAATCTGATAATGGTTGATCATCATCAAAATCCATAACCTTTCGTGCTACTTTAGGACAACTATATGCACAATGAAAGTCTAAAATTTCTGGACCATCATCGTCATCAGTGTCGTTTATTAAAGTATTACTTGGTAGCAGTTGCTGGCTTGGCTTCTGGAGCAGCTTTATCTGTAGCTTTTTTGTCCTTGACAGGTTTAGCACTTTTAGTGGCATCCACTTGTTTGTCTTCTTTTTTCTTAGCCAATTTAACTTCTTCTTTGGCTGGTGCTGCTACTGGTTTAGCCGCGGCTGGTGCCGTTGCTTCAACTTTGTCAGCTGGAGTCTTTTTAGCTTCTTCTTTCTTAGCAGGTGCAGCAGGTGCAGCAGGTGCAGCAGCAGGTGCAGCAGCAGGTGCAGCAGCAGGTGCAGCAGCAGGTGCAGCAGCAGGTGCAGCAGCCTTAGCAGGTTCAGCAGCAAAAGCGGCGGTTGCTACCAAAGTAGCGATAAGAGTTGCGATTTTTTTCATTTGTAGTTTCCTTTAAAGTTAATGAAATTTATGCTTGACATTTTGTCTCGCATATATATTTAACGCCGTGGCCCAAGGTTCCGTTGACAAGACTAAATACTAAATGCAATATATATCTTATCAGGGCATATTCAATGGAACTAATTTTGAAGATGCTGCCACACCCAAACAAATAACCAAATCAATGAATGCTGGATTCAGCACTATGGTTAACGTATGGCGTAATAGCGGGAAATTATATTTGGGTGTTACTCAACCAATTACCGAAGTGACTGAAAAGTATCTTCAAGGTCCGCGATTTTGGCTTAATTCTATGAATAATGAAATGCAAGTTTGGATAGTAACTCAATCAAGCACACTTTATCCAAATTACTTCTGGTTTCCTACTGCTACTGAAAGTACACCCGTAACAGCAAGTAATGGAAAAATTATCACTCCTGGCACTGTTCCTGTAAACAACTCTAGTGTTATATTTCTACCCGAAATACAAGATAGAGCAATGTTTAGTACCGTACACCTACGTTGTTTTGGTGTATGTAGTAATTACTTGTCTTTTATTAAACGTATGCGTAACGAAGGTGAGTGGTATTAACCACCGCGCCCTGTTCTACGTACAACACTTGCCCCGCTAAATCCTTTAGTGTTTGCTTTAGGTCCTTGCTGCTTTGGAGCCTTGCTTAATCCAGGATGTGCTGCGTTTTTCTTTTTAGCTTCTTGTGCCATTGCTATGAATGGATTTGTGCTTTTCTTTTCTGTCATTGTCGTATCCTCACTGATTCTAAATAACTTTCTATATCACCGTATAGTGCTAGCATCATTGCTATCTTGCTATCATAAAGTCTTATAAAGGGTTCTTTTACTTCTATAGTTTTATTTACACTAAAATAATATGGGCATTTAATTTTCTTATTACATTCAGTTAGAAACTTATACCAAGCGCCACTTCTAATTTTAACCGCTAAGTCAAAATATTCAATTTCTGCTTGTCTAAACATTATATCACCCTGTGGGGTGAGGCGTAGGCTGTCACCTGATTTAGTGAACCACCAATCACTTATGATTGTTTCAATTGGAATGTTGTTGCTAGGTAGTTGATCCATAACTAACCTAGTGATAGTATATTTTACTTTTTTTCTATCACTCATCGGGGTACACTGTAGTACCATTATTCATAAACACTACAGTAAACTTGTCTGTTTTAAATTGTATGTTTAGCTTGCGACAAAGATTCCGTGCATGTCCTGGATTACTGAAACTTGTTTTCTTATATTTAGGAGTAGCATCAGGGTCTTGATAGTGTTGTGACTTTAAGTTGATCGGTTGGCGATCATAGAATACAGCCCATATGCCACTAGCTTCTACAATTTGATCAGACTTGTATGTGTTCTTGTCTACAAGTTCTAATAATATTTTTGGTTGTGTTCTACTCATTAAAATTTACCTCCGACTAGTTCAACTTGAATAACTTCGGAAGTGTTCTTCTTTCCTTCAGTAACCTCATAATGATCTATTAATAATTTAGCTAATTCATCACGCAGACCACGGGCATCAGATAATGGAATAACCACATCTTTACCTTGTCTACTTTCAATGTTAGATACTCTATCAATAAATCGTTTGATATGCATTAGATATTTATCTGCATTTTTGCCTCATCTTCAGTTTTATAAGGACCTAAATATTCATAACGCTGGATAAAGATGTATTTAGGGCAAAAAATGACAGTTGAGTCTTCTCCTTGCATCAAAACATACCATCCTGCAGCATGAAAACACTTGCTTTTTTGTGTTTTTGTAAAAACATGAATCTTGCGCTTGATATCAAGTATAGAGTTAAATACCTTCTTTGTAGTGGGATATTCGTTAAAAAGTATTTCTTTTTTGTTCTTATCTATTTTGATTGTTTGAAATTCTATATTGGTTTGCTTCTGAATAGAATTAGTATTTTTGAAATGAGTTTTGCTTCCGTTAAGTTTTACCTCAAAGCCGGACCCATCAGCAATAACATTTCCTACTTTTGATGTACCGTCAGTAACAATCCAAAATTGATTTTTAACGACGGGTTTTGCGATTAGTGGTTTTGACATCTTCTTCCATTTCTATTAATTTTGTAATCTTTTTAAAATTACTTTGTTTATCTACTATAACATTAAATGTTACCTTTTCATAGCGAATAGGTAAATCCAAATGAATACTAAATTGTGGTCCAATTGAGTCATTGATTACTGTATCGTTGCCAATCGTACCTACGAATGGAATACTATTCCAGTATCCAAATACACGTTGACCAAATTCATATTTAGCAACGTGTCGGTTCTTAGCAAAATAATCAGATAGATTTACCATACTATTCCCATTGGTTTGTTTTATAGTCCCAATGACGGGTGTCGTAAAAGTGTAATTCAAAATCGTAACCAAATAGTCCAAATTCTATTTGTAGCCCTGCATGATCTTGTCTACTTGAATATACCAATGATAATTTAATAATATTTGCTGTACAGTAAATATTGGCTTCAACTGCTTTATGCTTGGTGAGCATCTTACATTTTGATGCTAATATTCTAAAGCGTTTACTGAACGGATTGCTAATGGTAAAATCAAGATTGATCATTCTTCAACTCCAAAAAATTCTCTAAGGTGTTTCTGCACCTGTGATGCACCCTCATAACTCAAATCTGAATTTTCATCACGCAGGACATCACGCACACATTCAATAGCATGACCAACAATCAACTGGGCGAACTTTTCCTGAAAAAATTCTTCATTGCTAGGACCAGCTTTCCATTGTTCTTGAAATTCGTCTGCTAAGACCCGAGCCTGATTAGCCAGTTGTTTGATTTTTTCATTCATATAACCTCTATCACACAATATTGACTGTATGGATAATTCTCATTCAACCATTCAATCATACCTTCTTCATAGGGAAGAAATACACTATTAAACTTGTTAGTGATATACTTATGCATGATCATTCTTTTGTTAATTCAGCAACTAATAAGAAATGTTCGTAGGCTTTTTTTACCGCAGGGTTAGTCATTAATTTATCTGCTTCTATCATCATAGCATTCACCCCGGCTTCTGCTAAATCTCTAGCACTACCATGCTGCAAAGCAAATCGTTCAGTACCAAACTCTTTGGCTAATTTATTCCAAGCCTTACGCTGACCTTCAGTGATAGGAGTTGATTGCGGTTTAAGTTCACTAGCCATGTGTATAGCACGAGTAATTTCATCCGCGGCTACTCTTCCTGCAGCAATCATAGCGGCATAGTTAGGGTCAATGTTGTATCTACGACTTTGGCCACCGGGAAAACACATAACCAAATGAGTACCTTTTGAGAAACTGTCTAGGTATTCATTATCGTATTCACTAATAGGAACATACCTACGTCCTATTTTTTCATAATAAATCTTTTTCATATCAAGTCCACAAACTATTTCTGGCTTTAATTAAACGAATCAGCATTTCAGTATCTTCTTTTTCGTAGGCTTTTTCAATCTTATCCAGAAGTTTATGCGCTTTATCACTGGCTTTTTTATCTTCTGGATCTTTACTGTTTAAACTGGACATAAAATTGTTGGGGTATTTCACACGCATGGCTTCACAGTAATCACTCCAACCACTTGCATCATGTGGATCTGGACGATTCTGATACACTGTAGTCCACCATATATAAAGTTCTTTGATTTCTTTTGCTGAAATTGCCTGACTAGTTGGCACTGCCTCACCTTTTTTATCTTCGTCTAACCATTCTAAATTAGTAAGTGTCATTGCCCAATCAAGATGATCTAATCCAGCTTGAGGGCAACGCCATGTTCTCCAACGGAACCAACCCGTAGCATAGAATGGAGGATTATATTTAGCACGATCTTCTTTACTACCCCAAGCAATGTGGCTCCATGCAGTTTCTATCTCAACAAAATCCACCAACTCATTGAATAGGCAAGGCAAAAAGCGGTTCCCCACGTCCTGCCATTGACCCGGCTTAATATCCCGGGGATGAGCGGTAAGACTATTAGTACGAGTAACCCAACGGTTGTTAATGTAGTATTTGATATCATATAGAGTCCTTACAGGCCATGTTACAAAATCTTGGATATGTCCAAGTGCTTCCTCAGCCAGCCAGTAACGAAAGTTGTGTTTTATTTGTGCTTGAGTGGTCCATTCATCCCATTCTTCACTTGTACCTGCACTGAGTTTTTTAGTGCCGCGGATCCAATCTGCGAACGGACTAGAACTCCAATAATTACTATGTTGTGCCATTTATTCTCCTAATTTTTCCCATATCCATTCGGATTCTTTCATATGTACAACTGATTTCAACCATCCGTTGCGAATGCATTCATTTATAACTTGCTTATAGTTTTCGGGACACATGGGACTAAGTTCAAAACTAGCCCGAGGTATGCCCATGATACCTCTTTTGTCGGTTAGCATGAAGTCTGGTTCACCAGATCGTATTGTTTTCCAACTAAACTTAGCCATTATTTCAATACACCTACATAAGGACTGTTGAGCCATTTTGCATATGTCTCTGCGTTATCTGCAATTTTATTCAATGAAAATTTTGAGGCAAACTTCATCAAGTGAATTCCAACTTGAGGAATAGTAGTTCTGCGAACACCTTCACGAATGTTTGTATCTACTGACAGTTTAATATCATCCGGCTGGGCTGTTAGATCAATCAAAGTTTTATTTCTAGCAAATGCATCTTTAACACGAATCTCATTCCCTGCATGGTCGATAAAATGTTGAAGCATAAAATTATTATAAGCAAACCCTTGTTTGTTACGATCCTCATATGCTTCACAAATACCAACTTTGTTCTTAGTGCCTTTTTCACGACAGCCCGGAAAAGCACTAAAAATATTATCGGAGGTGTCTCCCCTGCAAATCTTACGGAACAGCAAATATTGAGGATCCTCTAGTAACTTGGGTTCTTTAGTTTTCTTGTCAATTACTGCCTTACCGTTTTCCTTAAAGTATCCATCCAGCGTGATGAGTTCCCCCGTAACGCCCTGGTATTGCTTGACATTTGGTGCGATTAGCTGAAAAAAATCGCTGTCTGTTGAAATTATAAAATGTTCATCTTCTGGATGAAGTGCCACAAATCTTGCTATGAGATCATCAGCCTCAGCTTTTGGATCACGCAGGACACTACAGTTTGTGCGGTCTTTAAGATAAGTTGTAAATTTTTCGTAGGTGTCCCAAAATAATTTATTTTCTTCAACCTCAGCCTCTGTTTGAGACAAGGTATCTACTACACGATTCTTTTTATACGGAGCATATACGGCCTTCCTCCACGATTTTCCCTCCAAGCAGAAAACCACATGATCAATTCCAAAACGTTTTACAATTTGATTAGTACTTGCTAATGTAAGATGTAGTGCCATTGCAATTTTCTCTTCCACTGTACTACTGCGTGATGCAATGTGACGGGCCCTAAAAAATGTGTTGGCAGTGTCTATGAGGGCGTAACGATGTGTCATGTTTGTATTATATGCTGGAATTTAATAATAGTCAATTCTTATTTTTTTACAAATACCCATAAATCTTCATAATTTCCATTTCTAGTTTTCTTTGCTTGTCTTGTGCCCGAAATAGCACTCCATTGTACACGATAATGCTTATCCAAATCCATATGTTTCAGTACTATATCACGCATATCTTCACTAATAGTGACCATTTGTTTTTGTCTATTGATATAATTACTGATGACAAATCCAAACTTAGCATTAGGTTTCATTACCTTAACTGCTAATTTAACCGTTTCTTCCCAATATCCTTTCAACCAAGTTTGGTAGTCTGGAAAGTTATTAAAACTTTGTCCGTCGCTTGGGTAAATTTCCAAGTCAAAATAAGGAGGGCTTAGTAATACTGCATCAACACTATTTTTATATTTTTTAACAAAGTTATGTTTTGCATCTAGTTCTTCACTAGGGCATAGATATAAATCAATTGTTTTTTCTTCTGATACAAAGATGCTATTTTCCTGATATGTTTTATATACAGTATGTAATAGATTACCATTTTCAACTACATCAGGTATTACATCAGTAGCAATGAAGTTTTTAAATTTACTATTATAGAATGCAATTTGATATGCATTCCAACCCATTACAGGTGCAAACAATGTATCACCAGTGAATACATTATCTAGTATACCTTTATATGTTGCTGGGTTAAAGATACTAGCACGATTAGCACCGATCATAAAGTCTAACCAGAATTGACTAGGGTCACCGTTGTACTTACATATATGATCAAAGAATGCAGGACCCACTAAACTATTTCTTACTTTGAAATCTTCAAACATTACCTTCAGTAAACCAAAAGTATATTCACTATCATTAGTGTATAGTTTTTTTGTATTATAGAAATTTACAAAGTTGATGTTCTTACAAATCTTACCATATTTGCTATTAGTTCTTCCTGCAAATATATCATTAGTTAGTATATTACTATTGGGTATATCAAAATAGTAATCTACTGATTCTTTTAGTTCACCATATCGTTTGAACCAAGACAATAATGTAGCGTTGGCATCTGTTACTAGAATTCTGTATAAAATTTGTTTATATAGATTTAACCGTTGCTTACGATCATCTTTTTTACTAACACGGTTAACAAAGGTATCAAGGTCACTTCGTACAACGAATGAACCAGAACGGTCCATTATATTTAGTACACAGATTTTATCACAAAACTGTTGAAATGTTACTTTAGGTAAATTGAATTGATTTAGGAAATCTTGTTCAGTAAAGATTAAATTTTTTGGCATATAGTATTATACTTTATAAAACGCAAGTTGTCAAACACTGCGGTCACGTATTTATGCCACACTCAATCTTTAAAAATATTACATCCATCAATAGTGAAGTTTTTAGTGAATTTAATATTATCTTGTATAAATTTTTCAGTAATCATAATAATGTCACGCTTTTTGTGACCTGTTTTTAGATACTTTTCTTTTTCTTCTTGTAGACGATTTATTACAATCTTGCAATTTTCTATAGAACCAATATCATAAATGCGTACCAAAGCAAGGTCATCTTTATTGCGAGCCGTAAAAATATATCGCGGATGTTCAATATCACCCATAGCATGAAATTGAAATGCAGCATCTTGTCCTGCACCTTTTCGTAGCTTACCAGTCTTGGTAAGTAGACCTTCTACTCGTGCAGCTTTTTGTTCAATCGTTCCCTTAGCATCTTTAGCATCTTCACCGTTGCGTGAGAAACTAACATTATAGGAACTTTCATATTGTTTAACTATTTGGTATATAGAAAGTGCGCTTAGTGCATCCGTGTCTAGTATATCAATTTTGTATTTACGATAGATTATTTCTCGTTCAGCAAAGATTCGAATCCTCGCTTCATTCATTTCCTGTAACACTTCAGCGTCAAAATATTTAGACATAAAAATTCCTTTGGTTAATTGAATAACAAGTTATTATATACTCAAATTTATTTAATGTCAATCTTTGGGCCGATACTTATCTGTTAGCGCCATGACTTCCTCTAATGGCACTTTGACCACGTGAATCAGACGCCGCTGTTCTTCACCGATAGCATCATGCTCACGCTGTCCACGCTGCCAAACACTGTGGTCATCACTGTAGTTGTAATGCCAATCATGGAACATGAGCAAGCGTTCCAGTGTGATCAATTCTGGGTTCATATCAAAACTCCTGTTTAGAATGCTTGGGTTTACGATTGTACAATATTTTAGATTGTACAGTTTTGGGTTTGAACGGTGTGTTGTTTTGAAACAACACACGGTGAGCCCTGTGTTTGGGCTGTTCAACAACGAATGAGAGAATTTGCTTTTTCATAACCCATAGTATAGCATGTTCTCCATTTATTGTCAACTAACTTCAAACAACTCGTTCCAAATTGATTTAGGCACATAGCCTTTCTTGTAGTGTTTAGCATTCGTAGGGTCTTGATGATTAAGATGAGGTAATCTACCGAACACATTTTTGTATTGCTTTGCTAATGATCCTTCAGCCCATCCAGTTGCTTTTTCTTCATCTTCTTCACAAATATCCGCAGTAAGCATTCTTTTAGAAATATCCCAAACTGCAATTGTAACGTCATTCTTATTAAATGTTGCAGGTAAAAATCCCTGCGGGATTAAGATACGCTCAATGCCTAACCAAAAATCTGCACCATGTGAACTATGTACATGTTCTTCTTCCCAACCCGGAACCCAACTAAGTTGTCTTGTTATGCGTTCACCAACTTGATATTCTCTCTTTTCACCTAAGTTAGGACAACTTTTTCCTACCTTAGAAAAATCATATGTCAATGGTCCTGGCTTGAAACACATCCCGTAAACGTATGCTTTTTTTATTCCTTGTTCTCTAGTTATTGAATATATATCTCTACAATTTACTAATTTAGAACACTCAATCACAAAATCCGGATTGAATAAATTGATATCATCAAACATTTAATTCACCTTTAAGTAATACTGAATTCAACCCTAGTGACATTTTTTGTAGTGAAACTGCGCCATTCTTTTAAGTCATTATCAAACACACGAATACTAGTGGTTGATTCCTTGCGAGGAGTCTTGCCTTCTGCTAATGGTTTTGCTTCTGGCAACAATTCAGGTTTCAATGTGCAATTCATTACACGTTCAGTTCCATCTTGTTTAGTAAAAGTAACTCTAGTACTTTCATTAATTTTAAGCATACCATTTAACCATTTGGTAAACTTATTCCATTCCTTATCACCCCAATCTTTAGTTGGTTGATAAGGGGCTGCTAATACTTCAAGTGTTTCCATTTTGTTCTTCCCATGTAGTGAAAAAGTTTTTCATTTTTGTTTCTTTATCCCAAGACTTGGTATAATCATTGTCTTGGTCACACAATGCCAATGCTTCTTTTTTAGTTACTACACGATGACTAACAATCTGTTCACCAATATGTTCTTGACTAAACTCTTTGGCTTCTTCCATTGTTACAGTATCTAGTGCCCATAGAGTTTTATCTTTACCGTGTTCATCGGTGCCAACTGGAACCTCTACCATATAACGTTGACGGAATGTACTTATACATTCAACCAATACCCATTGTTTATCTTCGGATACTTTCTTAGTAATACTATATGAACCGTCTTTGTTGTCTTTCCAGTTCAACACATCACCAATTTCAAATCCATTTGATTCCATTACTTCGTCCGGCAACGGAAGAATCAAATCACCTGTATCTGGATCTTTTTGCAATGTAGCAACCCAAGAAGTGTCACCTGTCTTAACCCAATCGGGTTCAAGATTGCTTGGTTCAATTTTAGTTTCAATTTTTTTAGATTTCTTACCCATGATATTTCCTTAATTAATTAACATACGAACAAGACCAACACAATCAATAGCAACTAGCAATAGATAGTTAGCTACCATACCAAATGATTTACGACTATAAGCAGACCAGCCAAACATAATGCATTGACAAATAAAAATAGGATACAGAATGAGAAGAGGCGGAGTTGGTACTGTG
>Ga0209296_1001357_pt1 | contig 18904 bp, 23 predicted proteins | sample S_130206_EF_Meta_FD_187319 | JGI IMG/M metagenome (GOLD analysis project Ga0209296, IMG submission 187319) | Freshwater microbial communities from Lake Simoncouche, Canada to study carbon cycling - S_130206_EF_MetaG (SPAdes) (version 2) | ecosystem: Environmental > Aquatic > Freshwater > Lake ...
GACGAAGATGAAGACGAAGACCCAAGCACCGTTGTACGGGTGTTGTTAACACCTGCACAAGCTCGTGCGTTCTGTGACACTGCTGACTTGTTCATCACTGCAGGTCGCGAAGAATGCAAGTGGTGTGGCTCTCCCATCAATCCTTCCGGCCACGCTTGCCCACGCTTTAACTGACATGTCTTCAGACGCCGAAGCCCTTCTGGCGCTCAGCACTGCCCCCATTGATATCGAAGGCAGAATGCCGAACAGTTCGAATGCCACATTTTTGGTGCAGGTTGGCGAACCAGAAGCCGGCATAAAAGGCATTTACAAACCACTACGCGGCGAGCGCCCACTATGGGACTTCCCTGCTGGCCTCTACAAACGCGAAGTTGCTGCGTATCTGCTGAGTGAATCTCTCGGGTACCACTTGGTTCCACCCACAGTGATGCGTGATGGTCCACTTGGCGAAGGCTCTTTGCAGTTGTTTATCGACTACGACCCAGAAGAGCACTACTTCATTATTTATGAACAACGTCCCGATCTACATGAACGCCTTAAAGCAATGGCCGTGTTTGATGTGGTGATGAACAACACCGACCGCAAAGGTGGTCACGTGTTGCTAGATAACGACGGCGCAATTTGGGGAATTGATCACGGAGTGTGCTTCAGTGATGATTTCAAACTACGCACGGTCATCTGGGATTTTGCAGGCCAGACAATTGCAGATGCTTTCTTGTCCCCACTTGAATCACTGATGCATTCAGTTCCAATCGCGGTAGCGGCTCTACTTTCAGACAATGAGATCGAAGCAATGCTCGAGCGCACGGAATGGTTGATGGAAAACCGTGTGTTCCCAACACCTGAGAGCCGTTACCAGTACCCCTGGCCCCTGCTGTAGTCCATCTATTCACTTCGCGAACAGCAACATGTTGCTGTTTCTCAGAAGTAGGTAAGAATGCACATATGGCAGAAGATCTTGAAGCACTCATACGTCGAGCAGACCTCGACGAACTTGTTCGCTTCGTTGATTCCACATGCCACTCACGTGATTGGGAACAATTAGTTCGTATTCGTAACGAGGCGCGCAGCGCCGTGTCAACTGGCCGACAGTTGTGGCCCATTGCAACTCTTGCCAATTACCGTCTCGCGTTGTGGGCACCAGCAGAAGATGCAGTGCGTGCGCTTGATGACACCGCTCGAACATTCATGCCAGGACCAGTCAGTGAAATCATTTCTGTTCATCACACATGGGAAGAACTTGAAGAACATCTTGCACCTGGACACGACAGATCTCTGATTGCACATGAGCGCGCAATGCGGGGCGACAGAATTTCAAATGATGAACCCACTGCACTAGATGTGCCGATGCAAGTTCAGAATTGGGAACCGTCATACGTGATGGCGAGCTACACAGACGACGGGGTTGATTTCCCGGCACCAGACCTTCCCACCTGTCGCGACTCACTTGAAACATCCGACGCAGACCCGGTTGATGACCCCGATTCCATCTATGCATTTCGTCGCCTTGTTGAACCATGGACAGCGCACTCCAACGGCGACGCAGACGCATGTGTTGTGGAAGGTGGGGTTGCAGAAGCTCTTGGCGCACTTGGTCTATCTCACGCCCGCACAGCGTCCCTCAGCCCCTATGAAGCACTCAGTTGGCTGGCATGGACCGCAGCAACCGGTGGCGCTCACGGAAAGCGTCGTGGCGCAGCAACTGGTCGTGGCGAAGCGTGGTGGTTTCTCGCAACGTTTGTTGGGCTGGCAGACGACTGGCCATGTGACCCAGAAGAATTTGGTGAAGTTGTGAACTCTCTTGAATTCACTTCTTTCACATATGACAAAACCCCCACTGGTGGGTGGGGGCTTCATCTAGTAATCGAGGACCCAGAAGAGGGTCTTGCGATTGCGCTGCGCGCAACCGACGTTGAATAATTAGCCGCGAGCCTTGAGGGCTTCGATGAGCTTTGGAAGAACCTTGTGCACATCGCCAACAATTCCGAGGTCAGCAACACCGAAAATTGGTGCTTCTTTGTCTTTGTTGATTGCGATGATGTTCTTTGAACCCTTCATACCCACCATGTGCTGTGTTGCACCAGAGATACCTGCAGCGAGGTAGATAGTTGGCTTCACAACTTTTCCAGTCTGACCAACTTGGTATGAGTAAGGAACCCAACCAGCGTCAACGATTGCGCGTGATGCACCAGGTGCACCCTTCAGCAACTTGGCAAGGTCTTCGATGAGTGCATAGCTAGATGCTTCACCAAGTCCACGGCCACCAGAGACAACGATGTCTGCTTCGTCAAGTTTTGGACCAGTTGTTTCTTCAACATGAACTGCTGTCACTTGAGCAGCACCTGCTGCACCAAGATCAGGAACAGCTACTGCAGTAACTGCAGCTGCTGCGCCGCCTGCTGATTCAGCAACGAATGACTTCGGGCGGAATGCTGCAAGGAATGGACCAGCACCAGTGAATGTTGTTGAGACCAATGTGTTGCCACCAAAGATTGGTGTAACAACGGTGACGCCGTCGCCGCCATCGGTGATATCTACGTTGTTTGTGATCACTGTCTTGTCAAGTTTGACCGACAAACGTGACATGACATCGCGACCTTCGTAGTTCTGAGGGAACATGATGAGGTCAGGAGTGTCGCCACCGTCGATAACGCTCTTCAAAGCAGCTGCAATTGCAACGCCAGGAAGTGATGCGCCGTGGTTGATTGCGTACACCTTTGTTGCACCGAATTCACCAAGAGCTGCAGCTGATGCGCCGTCGCCTCCGATGATTGCAGTGACGTTTGATGAAAGCGAACGTGCCTTAGTAAGAAGTTCGAGTGTGGCTGACGTTGGTGCGCCATTGGCGACCTGTGCGAAAACCCAGATGTTGTTGAGTGTCATGATTTTTTTCCTCTTCGTAACTTCGACTTAGATGACCTTCAGGTTCTCAAGGAACCCGACAATCTTGGTAAATGTTTCGCCATCGTCTTCGATGATTTCTCCGGCCTGACGCGCTTCAGCTTGTGCAATGTTGCTGATCTTTTGACCAGCGCCTGCCCAGCCGACTGGCGTGATGCCAAGGTCTGATGCGGTGACTTCTTCAACTGGCTTCGACTTTGCAGCCATGATGCCTTTGAACGATGGATAGCGAGGCTCAACAACACCAGCAGTAACGCTGATGAGTGCTGGCAATGCGCATGTCACTTCGTCGTAACCATTTTCGGTCTGACGATCAACTTTCAAGACGCCGCCTTCAACTGAAACTTTCTTTGCGAAAGTTACGGAAGGAAGACCAAGAAGTTCAGCAATTTGTTCTGGCACTGTTCCGGTGTATCCGTCTGATGATTCTGTTGCGCCGATGATGAGGTCTGCTCCACCGAGGCGAGTGATTGCTGCTGCAAGAACTTTTGCAGTGGTGAGTGCATCCGAACCTTGCAATGCAGGATCAGAAATGAGAACACCTTTTGCTGCTCCCATGGCAAGCGCTGTGCGCAAACCAGAGGTTTCATTATTTGGTGCCATGGAGACGAGGCTTACTTCGCCACCGCCTGCCTTGTCGACCAACTGAAGAGCCATCTCAACGCCGTAAGCGTCTGAGTCGTCGAGGATGAGCTTGCCATCTCGCTTCAGGGTATTAGTGGCCCCATCAAGCGCACCTGGCGCTGCTGGGTCGGGAATCTGCTTGACGCATACGATCACATTCATGCCTCCCATTGTTACCGAGAGGTAGCCCAGTTACCCAACCCAAGCGCCCTTCAAACCTTCCTTTTGGCGTGACCCTCGTCGCATGCGCTGATACCGTAAAAAGCCTTGCGCATCCTCCTCATCGTCAATTCCTTTGCGTCATCAGTGACGGCTCGCAATACCGTCACCGTCCACGAACGCCTTTCCCAGCACCATGATGTGCAGGTGGTGGAAACGAACCGCCGTGGACATGCCACCCGTTTTGCTGAAGATGCAGCCCGTCGGGGCATCGACGTGGTCGTGGCATACGGCGGCGACGGCACGTTGAATGAAGTGGCAACTGGCATTGCAACCACTAATACCGCCCTTGCGGTATTGCCAGGAGGGTCAACCAATGTATTTGCCCGCACCCTCGGAATGCCGAACGATGCGCTTGAAGCAATTGACCTGATTATTGAAGCTCTCGGTCGAAATGACATCTCACCGATTGGTCTTGGTCGTGCAAATGGTCGCTTCTTCACTTTTCACACTGGTATCGGATACGACGCTGCGGTGGTGCGTCGCGTTGAACAACGAGCTGGTCTGAAGCGATATGCAGGTAATCCACTCTTCATCGCAGCAGCATTGCGCACTTGGGGTCTTGATTACGACAAGAAACGCCCGCACTTCTCTCTTGATTTTGGTGATGGCAATACAGTTGACAATGGTTTCTTTTCCATCATCATGAATACCAATCCATATACGTATCTCGGTAATCGACCGTTTGACATTGTTCCGTCGACAAGCCTGTCGACCGGATTATCAGTCGTTACTTTTACTTCGCTCAAAACAACACACATGCTGCGCACCTTGGCATCTGCATTGCAGGGCGGTGGCGTTAAGAACTTCCCGTGGCTTGATATCCGCACCAACGTGCAACACGTTGTCGCTAGCGACTCGCGCGCGTTCCCGTATCAACTTGATGGCGACTACTTAGGCGAGATTCAAAAAGTTGAATTTGAGTTCGTGCCAAATGCGATTCGCCTCGTGCGATCACACCCGTAGAACTATTGCGCGTCACGCACCTGAATGGCCACGTCTGGCACGTTCGTGCAGATGCCATCAATTCCCCACCCAATCACTTCTGCCATACGGGCTGGGTCATCAATAGTCCAGGAATTCACCTGCAAACCATGGGAATGGAACACGTCAATACACCGCTGATTCAGAAACTTCGTATAGGGGTGCAGGGCAGTGTGGCCAAACCCGGCCAAGTCTCGCGCGATACGTTCAAGGTCTTCATCACGCACACCTTCAGTAAGCCAGGCAGTACGCACTTCGGGGCGCAACGTACGCATTGCATCAACAGTTGGTCTGTTGAATGCAGAAATTAACCATCGATGATCTTCGCCGCGTTCAGCCAGATGAGTCGCAATTGTTGCAGCCAGAGAATCACTTGGGTCGAAGTCAGCATCAAGCGGGTGATTTTTAATCTCGATATTTACCCACATGCCCTCGCATGCATCGAGAGCCGCGGGAAGAAGCGGAACATGCTCGGGAAGTTCCACCGCTGTCATTTCACAAATCAATCGACCATCTGGCAATACTGCGTCATGATGCACAGCCATTGCACCATCACTTGTACGACGAACGTCTAATTCCACTGCATCTGCGCCAATTGTGCCTGCGCGACGAAAAGCGGCAAGGGTGTTCTCCCGTTCCGCCCGTGAGGCACCCCTATGGGCTATTACCTGAATCTGTGTCATATTGCTCACGCCTTCGGTGGTTTTAATTTGTACTCTCAAAATACAACCTGAGAACTTTGCTTTCTGCATTGTCACTTGCCAACTTGGCTCGTAGTGTTCACTCTCGGTAGTTCGCTACCAGCCCGTTTCGCGCCTAGCGCCCTAGCCCCCAAACAAAGGAAGTCCGACGTGTCGATCCTCGCGTCATCTCTCGCTCTTGGTAGCGCCGATTACACATGGCGTGATCAGGCCATGTGTAGAGATACAGATCCTGAATTGTTTTTCCCAATCGGAACCACCGGACAAGCTTTGTTGCAAATTGCAAAAGCAAAATCTGTTTGTTGCCAATGCCCAGTCACAGTTGAATGTCTCGAGTTTGCTCTTGAAACAAATCAAGACACAGGCATCTGGGGCGGCAACTCAGAAGACGAGCGCCGACAAATGCGTCGCACAGCCGCTCAACAAGCACGCAGCCAGCGCGCGCTGTAAATCAATCGCTCTGTAAGGGCACCCGCAACAGAATCACTGTTCCGGTATTTCCGTCACGCGGAACAAACTCGACCTCTGCCAATTCTTCGGCATGTGCAGGTCGCATCTCAATTGTTCCGGCTAATTCTGTGGTGACCAGCGTTCTCACGATGGACAAGCCAAGACCTTTCGCATCTGCCAATTTGAATCCGGCAGGAATTCCACGTCCGTCATCAATCACTGCAATTTCCAATTCAGACTCTTCTACCTGAAGACGAACGGCCACATTGCCACCACCGTCTCCTTCGGGGAATCCGTGATCAACAGCATTCTGTAGCAACTCTGTCAGCACCACCGACAACGGCGTCACAACCGTGGCGGCAAGTCGCCCACCATCACCAATCACCATGAACCGCATCGGGCGCTCTGGTGACTGCAAACTCTCTTCCACAAGACGCAACAGTGGTCGCACAATTTCTACAAAGGCCACATCATCGCCCGGTTCACGAGACAACGTTTCATGTACCAATGCAATTGTGCGAATGCGTCGCACTGATTCAGCAACTGCAGCTTTTGCTTCAGGAGACTCAAGACGACGCGCCTGCAAACGAAGCAACGATGAAATAGTTTGCAAGTTGTTCTTTACCCGGTGGTGAATTTCACGAATCGTTGCATCTTTCGACAGCAACAATCTGTCACGGCGTCGCAATTCGCTGACATCTCGCAACAACATCACGGCGCCTGTAACAACAGGTTCTCCGTCCACTTCATCCACGATGGGAATACACCTGGTCAGCAGTGTTACTTCTGACGTTTGCTCGAACTCTTCAACAACTGGTTCGCGACGTTCGAAAGCCTGACGAACAGAGGAATCAATAACACCAAGTTCTGACAATGTCTGCCCCACCGCATTGGCACTGATACCCACGCGATGCAATGCAGATGTGGCGTTCGGAGACGCGTACCGAACTCGTGCATCAGCATCAAGAACAATTGCTCCGTCACCTACGCGAGGAGCAACGCTCGAGTCGGCCACTCTGCCAACGAACGGGAATGCACCACGCACAATCATTTCTGCGAATCGTTCAAAAATCTCAAGGTATGTGCGTTCAAGTTCGCCAGGTTGGCGACCTGTATGTTGCGACCATTCACGGGTCAGCACAGCAATCACTTCGCCTTCAAACTGCACAGGAATCGCCATCATCCGACAATCCTCGACAACACCTTGAATAAAGATCTCGCCTTCGCACGGCACGCCGCTCTTCATGGCTGCGCCCAAGAGCGGACGTTCAACGCTTGAGGTCTCTGAACCCACCCAGTCGGCCAGATACAGGGTCTGGCCAGTCGCTGCGCGCACCTGAGCCAACACAAGCCAGTTGTCGCCCTCAACAGGCACGTACATCAGCAGGTCGGCAAAGCACACGTCTGCGAGCATTCCCCACTCGCTTGCCAGGTTGACGAGGTGACCAATCTGTTCTTTCGACAGGTCTGTGTGCTGGCGAGCTAGTTCACCAATGGTTGTCATAGGCAATCCCTTCCGGGTGCCAGTCTTGCCTACCAGCCTGCGCTGGTGGTGTCTCTCTTAGTCGCCGAAGCCGATACGGCGTTCTGCATCGGTTGATCCAATTTCAACGTAGGCAATTTTTGCCGACGGAATCGCGATGTCTTTGCCCTTTTTGTCGGTGATCCACAATGTTGTTGATTCGCCTTTCAAAGCTGCATCTACAGATTTCTTCAATGCTTCACGAGCCTTTGCGTTGTCTTCTACCTCGATGGCGATTTCACGGGGGGCTTGTGTGATTCCAATGCGAATGTCCACTGTGTTGTCCTGCTTCTACTTTTGGTGAGTTCTAGTTGTCGTATCGCGGGCGACCGGCGCCTTTACGGTACAGGTCAGACCATCTTCAAGCCTGCGCTGAAAATTTTCTTTGGCTTCATGGCCACAATTTGGGCCGCTAACGCGTGGAAAGCAGCGCCTGCCTCTGACTCGGGAGCGATTGCGGCGATGGGATGACCATCGTCTCCCCCTTCGCGCAATTGCATGACAAATGGAATTTGAGCCAAAAGTGGCACCTCAAGTTCAGCAGCAAGTTCTGCGCCACCGCCAGAACCAAACAGTTCGTACTTCTTGCCGTCATCACCGGTGAACCACGACATGTTCTCAATAACTCCACGAACCGTGAGATTGACTTTCTTTGCCATTGCAGCAGACAAGCGTGCAACTTTCTGTGCAGCTTCTTGAGGTGTTGTAACAACAAATACTTCTCCGCGTGGCAAGTACTGACTAAGGCTCAGTGCAATGTCACCTGTGCCTGGTGGCATGTCGATCAACAAGTAATCAGGTTCATCCCAGAACACGTCAGTAAGAAATTGTTCAAGCGCTTTGTGCAACATTGGTCCGCGCCAAATAACTGCTTCGCCTTCAGGCACAAAATACCCAATAGAAATGCAACGAACTCCGTAGTTCTCTGGAGGCAACAACATGCCGTCAATAACAACGGGGTCGCGCTCTGCACCAAGCATGCGAGGAATTGAATAACCGTAAATGTCTGCATCAACAATTCCGACTGTGTGACCACTAGCGGCAAGTGCAACTGCAAGATTTGTGGTGACGCTGCTTTTTCCTACGCCACCCTTGCCTGAGGAAATCAACAACACGCGAGTAGTGGAATCTTTTGCTGCAAACGGCACTGCACGGCCTTCTGCATGTCCGTGTGCTTGGCTACTGCCCGCGGTTGCGCCTGGCGTGCCATTCAGCATGGTGCGTACGTTCTGTCGCTGCTCATCGGTCATCACGCCAAAGTTGATGCTGACGCCTGCGCCGTTTACAAGTGGGGTTAAAGCATTCGTTACGAGATTTGTGATTTCGTTACGCATCGGGCATCCGGCAACGGTCAAAGTGATCGTGAGAGACACGCCTTGGCTTGAGACTGCAATGTCGTGCACCATGTCAAGGTCAACGATTGAACGGTGCAATTCGGGGTCTTCGACGGGGCGAAGGGCCTCGATAACTTGGTCAATTGTTGCTGTGGGCATGGGGACTCCGATGGATGGGGGATTTTGCACTACGGCCATAGGTACAATACCTGCGTGTCCGACATGACCACCACCCACGTCATGACTCCGAAGGCTTTTACTGCCACGGTGTCTGCCATGACCTCAGCTTTTGGCGACCCTACGAGGCGCGCCATCTACCTGTTTGCTCGTGAAGAGGGTGACGGAGTCACAGCCACACAGGTGTCTGACAAATTTGAACTTCATGCAAACGTCGCTCGTCACCACCTCGACAAACTTGCAGCTGGCGGATATTTAGAAGTCACAATCGAACGAGCAAAGGGCCAGGGTGTTGGTCGCCCGTCAAAGCATTATCGCGTTGCTTCTAAAGACAGCGAATTTGAATTCTCGGTTCGCACTGATGATCTAGTTCTAACGCTTCTCGGTAAAGCACTCGCAGCTCTGCCGCCAGACATGGCACACACCATTGCTGAACAAGTTGGTCGCGATTACGGCAAAGCAATGGCAACAGGTCTTACCGGCCACGACGCAGCAGTTGGCCATCGTTCTTTACGATCTGCAATTCAAGCAGTTGCAGATGCACTCACTGCACACGGATTCGCAGCACACACTGATGATAAGCACGACAAGCTGCGCATCGTCACAAGTCACTGCCCATTCGGTGATGTTGCAATTGAGCACCCAGTTATCTGTGCAGTTGAACGCGGAATGGTGAAGGGAATGCTCGGCGCCATTTACGGCGACACCGACCCAGAGACCATTGACTCAATTCCTGCAGGCGACACGCTCTGCATCACCACTGTTTAGTAGCGAGTTAGTCGCCCCAGTGGCGCTGTTCCAAGAACGGGTCACCGTACATGTGGTACCCATTTCGTTCCCAAAAACCTGGCTTATCAGCATTCATTACTTCAATACCGCGCAACCACTTCGGTGATTTCCAAAAATACAAATTTGGAACAAGCAAACGAACAGGACCACCGTGAATTGGTTCAATCGGCTCGTTATCGAATTCCCAAACGACTAACGACTCATCGCGTGTTGCGTCATCAAACGGAAGGTTCGCGGTGTAGCCATGTTCAGCATGGCCCATGATGTGCGTTGCACCGTCTTGCACACCAGCTGCTTCCAACAAATCACGAACACGTACACCACGCCACACCGTGTCAAACTTTGACCACTTCGTCACACAATGAATATCCGTTGTAAGGGTGACCGAAGGCAATGCAGTCAGTTGCTCGAACGTCAAAACGTATGGCGTGTCTACAAGACCACCAATAGTTAGGTTCCAATCACCTGGCGCATATGTCGGCACATCACCAACGTGCAGCACGGGGAAACGATCCGTGAGGTACTGCCCTGGTGGAAGCCGAGCAGGGTCGTACCCCTGCGAAATAACTTCATCTCGATTTCTATCAAAAAATCCCATGCATTCATTCTGCCCCCAATAGCGTGACCTTGTGCCCATTTATCTCGTTCGCCACGCCAAAGCCGGCAGTCGGTCCGCATGGACGGAAGATGACCGCGACCGCCCTTTGGTCGACAACGGATGGGAGCAAGCTCACGCATTGGCCACTCGCCTTTCAGCCCTTAACCCCAGCGTTCTTTGGTCAAGTCCGTATCTGCGGTGTCAGCAGACTCTGCAGCCTCTCGGAGAACTCTGTGGGCTCGACGTTGTTGTCGACTCCCGGCTTGAGGAAGATTCGCCGTTGGAGAAATCACTTGCCGTGTTAGATGACGCGCCGGATAATGCAGTGCTCTGCAGCCACGGTGATGTCATTCCCGATGCAGTGAACGGACTCATTCGCCGCGGTATGGACGTTGGAGAAATTCCTCGAGCCCTCAAGAAGGGTTCAGTGTTTGTATTGCACCGCGAGAACGGGCTGTATATCCGCGCTGAATATTGGGAAGCACCTAAAACGAAGTAGCCCTACTTAGCGAGGGCTTTGTTTACTTCTGTAACGATTGCATCGACAAAAGATTGCACTTCTTTCGGAGGGTTCATTGCCTTGCAAGTGTCTAACTGTGGTTTTGCAAGAGATGCGCTGTTGAGAAAACGGAAATACACAATTCCGAGGAAGCAGTGAGCATCGGGATATTGGTTATCAACTTTTTGTGCACGCAATAAGTCATTGACCGCAGTGACAAGAGCTAATTGCTTCACACTGCCGGTTGCAGCCCGGGCCGTTAACGCAAGAATCCACGACCGATACGTCAGTGCTTCCGCGTTATCTGGTTCAAGTTTCAGAACCTGTGTATACAACTCGATTGCTTTGCCAGGGTCAGAGAAATTTAGTTGACGCGCACTGGCTAATAACCCTGAAGAACTCTGTTCAATTGCGCCTGAAGAACTTTGGCCTGGCAGACGCTGCCCTGATTGACGTGCAACCCAAATGCCAGCCCCAGCCCCCGCTGCAACAACACAGACAACTACAAGAATTCGCCGCAACCAATTGCGGTTGACCGAAGTCGTTGCAACATCTGCACCCTCTAGTTCACGAGTAATGGCCGCCGTACGAGAAATGTATCCATCACGCAACGTCGCATAATCGGCTTCATCGATGTCACCGGCTGCACGCTCATTGTCGAGATCACGCAAAGAACGCAATAAGAATTGTTGCTCATCGCGAAGATCGTCAGACATCAGACATTGTCCTCATCAGTCGGATCTTCAGCGAGCAGCTTTTCTACAAGTGCCACATCATCAGACGTTGCTTCGCCACTATTGTCACGACGCCAACGACGAAATGCAGCCCATAGTCCGGCAACGGCACACACAAGAACCGCAATCGGCAAGATCCAGACAAGAGAGTCAATTCCCGTAGCTCGCGGTACCAGAAGAACTTTTGCCTTAAAGGTGTTGGCAATAGACCCAACAATCTCATCGTCAGTCATCGTGCCAGCACTGACATCCCGCGCTACCTGATTACGAATAGCTTCAGCAGCTGATGCACGCGAGACGTACACACTTTCTCCGTCGCATGTTGGGCACGCAATGTGCTTCGTAATCGAATCGATTCGGTCTGACTGCGTCAGCGGGCCATTATCGCGAGTGGTGCCTACCGTAAGTAGTGCAACCACAATCAAACCCATCAACATCCATACAGGCCACGACTTCAGATGTTTCATTGTCCACCTGCGAACTGCGTCTTCAACTCATTCAGACGAGTTGTGAGAAAACCTTTAGTCAATGCACCCATGATGCGTAATCGAACAAATCCATTCGGATCGACAACCCATGACTCGGGAACTTTTGCAACACCAAAGGCAACAGAAATAGCGCCATCATCATCGCGAACGACCGGCCAGTCGCCCCCGTTGGTATCAAAGAACGCTTGAACTGCGCCATCAGAATCGTCATTCACAACGGTGTACAGCTCAACCGCGTTGTCCGAAGATTTCTGTTCCTTTGCGAAATCAACTAACAACGGATGCTCTTGTCGGCACGGAACACAAGTGGAGTTAAAGAAGTTCAACACCACCCAACTGCCTTTGCGACGCGCCAAATCAAATGTTCCGCCGCCAATGGTGGTTGATTTCACGACTGGAGCCGGCTGTCCCAATAACGGCGATGATGCTGACTCAGAATCACCTGGCTTTGCCATTGCAAGTACAGCGAGAAACGCAAGCAACAAAACACCGGCGGCACCCGCGATGTACCGAATACTCTTGCCGCGATTCACGCAACAGCCCCACTAGGAACTGGAGCAGACGTTGCATCGGTTGGCTTGCGTCGACGTCCTGGAAATGCGGACAACAAAGTGCCGATACCCATGAGGCCTCCACCAATCCACAACCACATCACCATCGGCTTAATGAACACTTTGATCTTCACTGTTTTGCTTGACACTTTGATTGGTGGTTCAACAGTGAGATAAATATCTTCAACAAACGACGACTTGACGGATGGCGTTCCAATGTTTGTTCCCATTGATTTAAATTTCGTAATGGCCGGCGTGTAACTCTTGCCACCATCGACTCGAACAATTGCAGCGACCACGGTGCTTCTGTCGTCAGATTCGGTTTTGAATCCGGTGAGTTCAAAAGTGTGTCCACTGAACGTCGCTACAACGCCCTCTTTCAACAACATCTCTTGGCTGTGGGTGTAACTATTCGAAGCAGCTAACGCGACTGCAATCAGAATGACCCCGATGTGCACCACCATGCCGCCATTCGCGCGGCCTACTAACCCGCGCAGACCTTGGCGACGTGTTGCGAGCACTAACTGGCGCAGTGCTGCACCACCAGCAAATCCTCCGAGAGTAAATGTCAACAACGGAGAAAATCCCGTTGCACCGACGCCAACACTAAACGCGAGTGCCGCAATTCCGCCCCATGCAGGCCAGAACAAACGGTTCGACAACAATTCGCCAGACGCCTTGCGCCATGGCAACACCGGTGCGATGCACATAAGAAAGAGCAAGGTGAGCCCGACGGGTACAGCCAGCTTGTCGAAGAATGGTTCGCCCACCACTAACTGACGATTCTGAAGCGCCTCAATGATCAGCGGGAACACAGTGCCGAGAAGCACAACAAAAGCAAACACACTAAAGATCACATTGTTTGCAAGAAATGCGCCTTCACGTGACAGTGGTGAATCAATGGTTCCTGGCGAATGCAGCTTCTCTCCGCGCCACCCGATCAGAGCCACAGACACAACCACGATGATTGCAAAGAAGCTCAACAGGTACGGCCCGATATTTGACTCACTAAATGCGTGCACACTGTTCAGCACGCCTGAACGTGTGAGGAACGTACCAAGGATTGTGAGACTGAAAGTAGATACGAGCAATGACAAGTTCCATACACGCAACATTCCGCGACGCTCTTGTACCAATACAGAGTGAATGTATGCAGTGCCTGTGAGCCACGGAATAAACGAAGCATTTTCAACTGGGTCCCATGCCCACACGCCGCTCCAGCCCAACACTTCATAACTCCACCACGAACCAAGGATGATGCCGAGCGTCAAGAAGCCCCACGAGAACAAAGCCCAACGGCGCGTCTCGACCAGCCAACCTTCGCCGACACGGCCAGTAATCAATGCGCCAATTGCAAAAGCAAATGGCACTGTCATGCCGACATACCCGAGATACAAAATCGGTGGGTGGAATACCACGAGAATGTGGTTCTGCAACAACGGGTTTGGTCCTGGCCCGTCAAGTACTCCGGCTGCACCAGCAGCAAACGGATTTGCTGGACCCAATGTCAAAATAAAGAAAAAGATGCCGACGAAAAACATGGTGGCAACAGCCCAGCCAACCATTGGGTCTGCGATACGAGTGCGGTACTTGAAAACAATGCCAGCGGTTAAGCAAGTAAGGACAAGTAGCCACAACAGAATGGAACCTTCAAGTGCACTCCATACCGCTGTGAAGTTATACAACGCTGGCGTGCTCTTCGAGCCCACTTTTTGAATATAGGCAAGTGAGAAATCACGAGTGATCATTGCCCATTCCATCGCTGCAAAGGCAGAGATGGCTGCGACACACGACAATGTCGCAAAGCGTGGGACTAATCGGAGAACTTTTTCGTCTTCGTTACGCGTGCCCATTACGGCAGCAATCAAACCGAAGAATGCACCAATCAGCCCAACAAGTAGAGCCGCACGTCCGAGGGGGCCAGCTAGCCCTTCAACACCGAGCATGCAGCTGCCTCTTTATTTGACGCGTCAATTCGCTTAGCGTTCTTTTCAACGTATTGATTCGAATGCTTTACTTCGATGCGATCGCTCTCGAACACGCCATTCACTATTCGCCCATGTGCAATCACCGGAATACATTCTTGAAAAACACCGCCTGGGTCTCCAGAATATGCAACCTTCAACGTTTTCTTATTGAAATCAAGAGTGAACGTGGTTCCACCATCTGCTTGCTTCACGGAATTCTGCTCAACAACACCTTGAACACGCATGCGGCGTTCACCACTGCACCCACTACGCACGCCAACTTCATCAACGTTGCAGTAATAGTCAATTGCACTTGTAAGGAATTGAGTAACAATCACGCCACCGCCCAATAGAGCGCCAACTACAACCAAAATTGGCAACCAACGACGTTTGCGAACTGGGGGTTGAGCACCAGGCTCGGCGGCAGTACGTGGTGTTAGGTCCACGGCATTTCCTCACGTGTTGCGTGTTTGGCTAATTCACGTCCACGACGTAATACCCACACGGCGTACACAGTTACTGAAACTGCAGTAATGCCCCAACTACCAAAAATAAATGATGCATGTTTCATAATGACTACGCTCCTGCTTCATTTCGTCGAGCAGTAATTGCTAGATCAAGACCGCGATCAGAGAAGGCATCTTCCAACATCATTGAGCGCTGACGATGAAGCACTAACCATACAAACAGCAACGTGAAAGCAATAAGCCCGAGGAATAGCGAGAACAGCATCAAACCGTCTAATTCAACTTTTGCATTGGGGTTTGCTACGGAGGCTTCCTGATGCAACGAACGCCACAAAGTGACACTGAAATGCACAAGTGGTATTTCTAAAATTGCTAATAGTGCAAGAACTGAAGAACGGCGTGCGCGTTGACGATGAGTGCCGCCCAATTGCCGCACAGCGAGATATCCGACATAGGTAATGAACAAGAACGCAGTACTGGTAAGGCGCGCATCCCACACCCAGTAAGTACCCCACGTGAGTCTTCCCCACATACTTCCTGTCACTAATGACACCGCGACAAACAGAACACCAATTTCACCTGATGCGCCAGCCACACGATCCCATGCAAGTGATCTGTTCTTGCCAGACAAATAAACCGCAGAGCACAAACCCGTTAAACCGAACGCAATGTATGCAGTCCAAATAGAGGGAACATGGATGTACATAATGCGTACGGTGCTGCCCTGCACAACATCTTCGGCAGAAAACCAGAGGCCGCATAGCGCGAGCGCGGCGAGCATGAGGATGACAAGGATTCCGAGCCGTCGCGTTGCAGAAGTTCCGGTGCCTGACTGTCCGGCCATGTTCACATCCACTTCTTTAATTCTGACCGCCAGAAGGCGATAGGGAAAATCGGGACCTATTCGTCGACCAGAGGACCAAAGGCAACGGTTCCGACAGCACAGAACAGAACCGCAAAGACCAAAAGGAGACCAATCCATGGCCACCCTTCGGACACTGTGGTGCCACCGCTACCAAATGCCGCCTCGGTCGCCCGTGTGGCGCCGATTAGGACAGGTGCTACCACTGGCAACAACAGAAGCGGAAGAAGCGTCTCCCGACCCCGTGCACCTGCAGCAAGACCTCCGTACAGAGTACCCACGCTTCCGAGCCCAATGGTGGCCACCACAAGGGTGACTATTGCCTCACAGAAACCTGCCAATGTCATTTCCACGCCATAGAGCACAACAGCCGTTGCCACAAGCATGAGTTCCAAAACAAACAACTGCACCATTAATGCAATTGATTTCCCAACAAAAATTGCGCCCATGTCAACGCCTGCAACTCGCAACGCATCAAGTGCGCCATCAGCAGATTCGACTGTGAATGAGCGCTGAATAACAACAAGCATGCTGAACAACGTTGCTAGCCACACAAGGCCTGGAGCAACGCGTTGAAGAATGCCGTCGTTGTCAAGAGCGAACGCAAACAGAACCATCACAATGGCAGCAAACGGAGCAACTTGATTCACCAGGATTCGGCTATTCCATTCAATGGTGAGATCTTTGCGCGCGACTGCAATTGCAACGCGGCGCTTATTGATACTGGTGTTGCTCATGCTGCTCCACCCCCATCAATTGTGACGGTGCGAGTTGCTAGACCAAGCGCTCGATCACGTTCATGGCTTGCAAGAACAACCGTTGCTCCGGAAGCAACCGCTGAACGCAGCAACGCATCTAATTCATCACGACCAGCGGCATCTAAACCTGCATGTGGTTCATCGAGTAACCAAATTTCCGCGCGCCGCACAATCAAGCTTGCTAATGCGCATCTGCGTCGTTGCCCTGCAGATAGTTGCGATGCTTTAACTCCCGCAAGTCGGCCCTCAATTCGCATTGTTGCCATCGCAGCAGAAACCTCTGATTCCGTGGCCGCAACAGTTGATGCCCAAAACTGCAAGTTCTGCATCACAGTGAGATCGAGATACAAACCATTCGCGTGACCAAGTAAACCGACGCGTGAACGAATTGCTTCTCTGTTGGTAGCAAGGTCTATTCCTAGAACATGCCCAGATCCGCGCTCAATTGGCATCAGCCCAGCACAGACTCGCAACAGCGATGTTTTGCCCGCACCATTCGGTCCCTGCAACAACACGATTTCACCACGCTGCACTGTCAGATCAACGCCAGCAAGTGCAGGAAATTGACCAAGGACAGCAACAACACCTGAGAGCTCAATAACGGTGTCCATGCTGTAGCCACGCTAGTGACCTGTTGCCATCACTACCAACGCCACTACAGTCGCCCCCATGGCAAAGGACACGATCGCATCACCAGGACGCATCTCTCGCCTTATTGATTTTCTCGGCCGCACCATGATCGCGGCTGGCTTATTGCTCTTGTCCTTTGTGGCATACCAATTGTGGGGTACCGGAATCGCTGAGGGTCGCTCCCAGAATGTCATGGCGACGCAGTTCGTACAACCTCAGCCAGTCCAACCAAAATTGGGTGGTTTGGTTGGGCGAATCACCATTCCGTCCATTGGGGTTTCCAAATACGTCGTTGCTGGCGTACGAATCAAGGATCTAGAAAGAGGCCCAGGACTTTTCCCCGGATCTCCAATGCCAGGACAGAAAGGCAACGTCGCGATTGCTGGTCACCGCACAACATTCGGCGCTCCTTTTAGTCGTATCGACGAACTTCGCAGCAACGAAAAGATAATTCTTGAATCCAAAAGCGGAACTTTCACATACAAAGTCGACGGTCAACCAAAGATAGTTTCAGCTACAGATGTTGCAGTTGCACAAACCATTGATTCGAATACTGCAACGCTGACTCTTATTTCCTGCTATCCAAAATGGACGTCACGGCAACGCATCATTGTGGTGGCCACTCTTGATGTAACTGAACTACCTCTGCCCGCAACACCGATAGCAACTAGCGGACCAATTGTGCAGAAACCTGCTGACGGTTGGTTTCACGACCCCACCGCTTGGCCCAGCGTGCTCTTCTTTGGATTTGCCCTTATTGCGATCCGAATTATTGCCGCCATCATGGCGCGTCGAGGCCGTCGGAAAATCTCTGTGTATCTCATCGCAGGGGGCGTCTTTATTCCCACGCTGTACTTGTTCTTTGGCGCGCTGACGCGACTCTTGCCAGCAAATCTGTAGCCACAGGGGCATCAGGGTCTCAATCCCCTACCATCATTGGTATGTCAAATACCGAATCAAGCAACGACCCCGTTCGTTCACGTCGGCAAACAATCTCGCGCATAAACGATGCCGCCAATCGACTTGGCTATTTATTGTGGGCTATCGCAATGGTGTGTTTTGTCACTGCTTTCGTTATTGGATTCAAAGGCATTCTTGTCAACTTGGTTACTGCATGCATCATTGCGGGATCCATTTTGCTCGCTCCATCAATCATCATTGGTTACGCAGTCAAAGCTGCAGAGCGTGATGATCTAGAACATGGTCGATAGAACTCACTTATGACTTCTGCACCAATTGATCGTCGCAGACAAATTCTTGATACTGCACTCACTTCTTTTTCCGTTGCCGGTTACCACAACACATCAATGAACGACATCGCAGAAGCTCTGTCAATGACAAAGCCAGTGGTGTACCAATACTTTGATTCAAAACGCGCCTTGTATCTCGAACTATTGCGTTTCGTTGGTGACGATCTCGTCACTACGGTCACCGCATCAGTGGCTGGTGCAAGCGATCCACATGACCAAGCCGAGCAAGGAATGATCGCCTACTTCACTTGGGTTGCAAATAACAAAGAAGCATTCGCTCTTTTGTTTGAAAGTTCAGCAAGAGTAGACGCAGAATTCACAGACATAGTGAGTGAATTCGAGGATGCTGCAGCTCGAGCCATTGCCCCGTTTATTCATGCAAACATCTCAGCCGACGAC
>Ga0209296_1001360_pt1 | contig 18875 bp, 17 predicted proteins | sample S_130206_EF_Meta_FD_187319 | JGI IMG/M metagenome (GOLD analysis project Ga0209296, IMG submission 187319) | Freshwater microbial communities from Lake Simoncouche, Canada to study carbon cycling - S_130206_EF_MetaG (SPAdes) (version 2) | ecosystem: Environmental > Aquatic > Freshwater > Lake ...
CCGGCAAGGTGAACGCCAATGTCGCCGACGCCAGCGACCTCCTGCCGACCTTCGCCGAAGTCGCCGGTGCCCCGCTGCCGACCGGTCGCGTCATCGACGGGCGTAGCCTCGTCTCACAGTTCAAGGGAGACACCCAGTCCCCGCGCACCTGGGCCTATTGCCAGCTCAGCAATAATTACTACGTTCGCGAGGCGGGCTGGAAACTCGACCAGTCCGGCACCCTTTACGACATGAAGGACGCCCCGTTCAAGGAAGTCGCCGTCGCGGCTGACACCAAGGATGAAGCCGCCGTGGCTGCCCGTGCCCGCCTGGCCGCCGCTTTGACCGGCCTGAATCCCGCTGCCGGCTATAAGGATGAGGTTGGCGACGGCTCGGGCCGCAGCGGCAACAAGGAAGAGAAAAAGAAGAAGACCAAGAAGGTCAAAGAGGCTAAGTAATCGGCATGACCCTTCGTCTGCTTTGCGCGCTCCTACTGGCGACTTCCGCGGTCTTCGCGGCGGACGAGGTCCTGACGGACAAGTCTTCGCCCTCGAAGGTGCTGGCCTTGTATCAGAAGGTGCTGGCGGCCGCGCAGAAGGAGCCACCGGCGCCTGGCTCCGTTATCTGTATCGGCAGTTCGCACATGCAGTTATGGAAGAGCGTGAAGGAGGACCTCGCGCCGCTCACCGTCCATAACTTCGGCATCGGCGGGAGCCGCATGACCCAGGCCGCCGACCTGTTCATCGATAATCTCGCCATCCCGTTCAAGCCCCGCGCGGTCATCCTTTACGAAGGCAGCAACGATATCAACGCCGGCACCCAGCCCGAGGAAGTACTCGCGAACTTCCGCAAGCTTCACGGCAAGCTGCATGCCGCACTGCCCGAGGCGCGCCTTTACGTCCTCGGGGTCGTGCCCAGCCCCGGCAAGCGCTTCGAGAAGATCGCCGACCTGCGTAAGACGAATGAGCTGATCGCCAAGGAGTGCGCCACTCAGCCTTGGATGAAGTTCATCGACGTCACCGAGCCGCTGATCGGCGCCGATGGAAAGCCCAAGGAAGAACTCTTTATTCCCGGGAATATCCACATGTTGCCCGCCGGCTATGTCGTGTGGAAGTCCGTCATCGCCCCCGTCATCGTCCCCGCCGAGAAACCCTTCGAACATGTCAAATAATCACCCTTCGGACTTTAAGCGGAACCTCCGTCGGGAGATCGCCGGCTACTTCATCGTCGTCCTTTGTGCTCTGCCGTTCCGGATGGCTCTCATGACGAGTTTTGCGGACGCCAAAGAAGGCTTCGGCTTCTTTTGGAACCAGTACCTCAGCGGTATCTCCATCGGTCTCATTGGCGCCGTCTTCATCTCCAAGCTACGTCTCCGCTACAAGCTCGCCCTGACCTTCGTCCTGGTGGCGATCTGACCTCGCTTGGCTTGTTAGAGTCTTTGTCAGAGTAGACATAGCCAACCCGGGAAAGGGCGGCCTTTTAGGCTCGAAACCTAGCTGGCGGAGAGGGAGGGATTCGAACCCTCGGTACCTTGCGGTACACTGCATTTCCAATGCAGCGCGATCGACCACTCTGCCACCTCTCCTTTGTTACCAGCTAGAAGGTGCATCAAAGGGAGGGCGGGGGGTGGGTCAAGGGAGATTAAAGGGAGGGGTAGGGGCAGGGGTGGGGGTGGGGGTAGGCGTCGTTGATCGGTTGACCAGAGGGCCAGTTGGCTGGGGCTGGGGGTAGGGATGCGACGACGTCGCATCCGTGGGCGGACGGATTTGGGAATACCCGAAAGCTTGCCCGAATCAGGCGAGCTAGGCGGTGAACGGACGCGACGTCGTCGCGTCCCTACCTTATTTCGCGGCGACCTTCGCCCAGGAGTCCTTCAGGCCGACGGTGCGGTTGAAGACGGGCTTGCCGGGCTGGGAGTCCTTGGCGTCGGCGCAGAAGTAGCCGGTGCGTTCGAACTGCACGCGGGTGCTCGGCGCGAGGGCGAGCAGGGCGGGTTCGACGAAGCCACGGATGGTCTTGAGCGATCCGGGATTGAGGAGCGTGCGCCAGTCGGTGCCTTCGGGGATGTCGTTCAGGTCCTCGTGAGCGAAGAGGCGGTCGTAGAGGCGGACCTCGACGTCGCCGGCGTGCTGCTCGGAGACCCAATGGATGGTGCCCTTGACCTTGCGGCCGTCCGGGGCGTCGCCTCCGCGGGTGGCGGGATCGTAGGTGCAGGTGACTTCGATGATATTGCCAGCGGCGTCCTTCTTGCAGCCGGTGCAGGTCACGAAGTAGCCCCAGCGGAGGCGGACCTCCTGGCCGGGCGTGAGGCGGAAATACTTCTTCTCCGGGATCTCCATGAAGTCGGCGCGCTCGATGAGCAGCGTCTTGGAGAAGGGCACCTTGCGGGTGCCGGCGGAGGAATCCTCGGGGTTATTGACGGCGTCGAGCTCGTCGACCTGGCCTTCAGGGTAGTTCTCGATGACGAGGCGAACCGGATCGAGCACCGCCATGAAGCGGGAGGAGGACTTGTTCAGGTCGTCGCGGACGGCGTGCTCGAGCAGGGCGACGTCGGAGAGGGAGTTATTCTTCGTGATGCCGATGGTCTCGCAGAACTTGCGGAGCGCGGCAGGCGTGTAGCCGCGGCGGCGCATGCCGGAGATCGTGGGCATGCGGGGGTCGTCCCAGCTTGAGACGCGCTTTTCCTGCACGAGCTCGAGCAGGCGGCGCTTGGACATGACGGTGTAGGTCAGGTTGAGGCGGGCGAATTCGATCTGCTGCGGCTTGGCGGGGGTGTCGAGCGTGCGGAGGAGCCAGTCGTAGAAGGGGCGGTGCACCTCGAACTCCAGCGTGCAGATCGAGTGGGTGATACCTTCGTACGCGTCCTCGAGCGGGTGGGCGTAGTCGTACATCGGGTAGACGCACCACTTGTCGCCGGTGTTGTGGTGATGGGCCTTGCGGATGCGGTAGATGACCGGGTCGCGCATGTGCATGTTCGGCGACGCCATGTCGATCTTGGCGCGGAGCACGGCCTTGCCTTCGTCGAACTCGCCGCGGGTCATCTTTTCGAAGGCCGCGAGGTTCTCCTCGGCGGACGCGTCGCGGGTCGGGCTCGGCTTGCCGGCCGTCTTCTCGTCGCCGTGGAATTCGCGGATCTGCTCCTGCGACAGGAAGCAGACGTAGGCCTTGCCGAGCTTGATCAGCTTGATGGCGTCGGCGTGCATGCGCTCGAAGTAGTTCGAGGCCTGGTAGTAGTGCTCGTTCCAGTCGAAGCCCAGCCAGCGGACGTCTTCCTTGATCGAATCGACGTATTCGACCTCTTCCTTGGTCGGATTCGTGTCGTCCATGCGGAGGTGGCAGCGGCCCTTGAACTCCAGCGCGAGGCCGAAGTTCAGGCAGATGGACTTCGCGTGGCCGACGTGCAGGTAGCCGTTGGGTTCCGGGGGGAAGCGGGTGGCGACGGACGCGTGCTTACCCGCGGCCAGGTCGGCGTCGATGATCTGCTGGATGAAGTGGCGGTGGGCCGCCGGCGCAGGGGTTTCGGAGGACATGAACGAGAAACAGGAGGGGTGCAAAAGTGCAAATCGGCGCGAGCGCCTGTGCAAAAGTGCAAAGGTGGGATCAGGCGATGAAGGATTTGAGGCGGGCGAGGGCGGTGTCGCGACCGAGGACGCGGAGGACGCCGAGGAGGTGGGCGCCGCCGCCCTGTCCCGAGATCGCGAAACGGGTCGGTGCGAAGTAGTCGGTAGGCTTACGCTCGCGGGAGGCGCCGACAGAGGCGAAGGCGGCTTCCAGAGCCGGCTCGGTCCAAGCGGCGGCCTCGAGGGTGGGCAGGAGTTCGCGGATGCGGGCGACCGGGTCGCCGCCCTTCTTGGTGAGGTTGGCCAATGCGCCTTCATCCTTCTTGAACTCCGCCGTGAAGAAGAAGCCCATGAACTCCGGCAGGTGTTCGAGCGAGGTCACCTTCTCCTGGACGATGCCCAGGACTTCGGTGAGTCGCGCGTCGGAGACCGAGGCATCGATGACTTTGGTCTCGAGCAGGATCGGGCGGGCGAGCGTGGCGAATTCGGTGGCGGGTAGGGTTCGAAGTGTCTGCGCGTTGATGTGGGACATCTTCCGCTCGTCGAAGCGGGCGTTGGACTGGTGCACTGCGGAGATCTCGAACTGCTTGATGATCTCCTCGATCGGCAGCACTTCCTTGCCGTCGGCGGGCGTCCAGCCGAGCAGGCAAAGGTAGTTGCGGACGGCGGAGGGCAGGTAGCGGCGCTGCTGGTATTCCTCGATGAGGGCGCCCTTGTCGCGCTTGGACATCTTGCCCGGACCGTCGGTCTTGAGGATGAGCGGGATGTGGCCGTAGAGGGGCGGCTTGGCGCCGAAGGCCTTGAAGAGCTCGAGGTGTTTCGAGGTGTTGGAGAGGTGGTCCTCGCCGCGGATCACGTGGGTGATCTGCATTTCGATATCGTCGACGACGTTGACGAAGTGGAAGACCGGTTCGCCGTTGGAGCGGAAGATGACGAAGTCACGATCCTCGACGCGGGCAACCTGTCCGCGGACCATGTCGTGCAGTACCATTGGGACAGTGTCGACTTTCTCGTAATCCTTTTTCAGGTGATCGTCGTAGGCGGCGGAGCGGGCGCCTTCGAGGCGGAGCCACCAGGCGCCGTCCTTCTCGTAGGCGCGGCCTTTGGCGGCGAGCTCCTGGAGTTTGGCCTTATAAAGTTCCGTGCGCTGCGACTGGAAGTACGGACCAAATTCGCCGCCGACCTCGGGGCCTTCGTCCCAATCCATACCGAGCCAGCGCATCGAATCGAAGATCACCTTCAGGAAGGCCTCGGAGTTGCGCTCCTTGTCGGTGTCCTCGATGCGGAGGATGAACTTGCCGCCCGTGTGGCGGGCGTAGAGCCAGTTGAATAGGGCCGTGCGGGCGCTTCCGATATGGAAGAAACCGGTGGGGCTGGGAGCGAAGCGGACGCGGACCTGGGACATGGGTAAAGAGAGGAGTTTGGAGGGCTGGAGGGCAGGAGGGCCTGAGGTCAGGCGGGCCAGAAGGGAAGGCGTAAAGGGGTCGGGGGTATAGGGCAAGAAGGGAGGGGCTTACTCGGGGGCGATGGGCACAAAAAAGGACAGGGGTGAGCCTGTCCTTTGATCGGCCTCGGTGGAGGCCTTACTTGGCTTGGACGGGGGCCGGGACGACGTCCTGGACGAGGCCGATGCCGGTGAAGTAGGCGTTACGCTGGGAGACGCGCTGGACGAACAGGCGGCCTTCTTCGGCGCCGGTCTTGTCTTCGGTCAGGTCCTTCTTGGCCGGGCGGATGAAGACGAAGTCGCCGTTGGCGATGCGGATGGCGGAGGTCAGCTTGCCCACGCCGGCGGCTTCGATGAGGAGGCCGGTGTTCTCGTTGACGCCGTTGAGGGCTTCCGGGACGGAGTAGATCGAGAAGGCGGCCGGAGAGGTGAGCGCGAGCTTATGGGCCTTGGCGCTATCGGTGAAGGTCTTACCGGCGGCGATGTCGGCCAGGATCGTCTTGCCGACCTTGGCGACTTCCTCGGCGAGGAGACGGTTGAGCTGGGATTTCTTCCAGTTGTCGACGGCCTTGGTCTTGGCTTCGTCGTAGGTCGGGAGGCGGTCAGCCGTGCGCTTGTTGAGCAGGATGAACGTCGCGCCTTCTTCGGAGCGGTAGACTTCGGTGCGCCATTCCTTCTCAGTGAGTTCGCCGGCGATGCGCAGGGCTTCGGCGGGAACCTTGGCGACGGTGGGAGGGGTGGTGATTTCGAAGGAGGAAATCACGGTGACCTTGGCGTTCTTGCCCTTAATCCACGCGGCGAGTTCCTTGCTGTCGGCCTTGGTGGTATCGGTGGCGAACTTTTCGGCGAGCTCGTCGGAGATCTGGCCGGCGAGATTGGTGATCGCGCGGTCGGCGTGGACGAGCTTCTCGAGCTCGGCGCGCTTGGCGAGGGCCTGTTCCTTGACCTTGCCGGTCTCAAACTTGAACTTCTCGGCCTGATTATAGCCCATATTAATGATCTCGTCGTCGGTCACCGGAGTAATGTCGGTGACAGAGGGGGCGATGGTGACGGCCGTGACGGCGACCTGCGGAGGCAGGCGATAGTTCTCGATGTTGGAGGTGAAAGCTTCCTTCACTTTGGCTTCGTCGACCTTGATTTCAGGCTTGAAGCTGGCGGCGGCAAAGGTGGCGACATCGACGGTCCACTTGGTGCGTTCGCGGTCGAGGATGCGCTTGATCTGGCTGGCAGTGGCGTGGCCGGAGCCAGCGAGGGTGCTGATCGCCTTCTGGATGCGCCAGGTGTCCTTGATGTAGTTCTCGAACCGGGCGCGGGTCTCGAGGTCGGAGACGTTCAGTTGCTTGGCTGCGAACTCGAGGAACTTATTCAGGCCGTCGGCGCTTTTTCCGTCGGGCGCGGTGGTCATCTCGCGGGCGACGCGGCGAATCTCGACGTCGGAGGGGGAGGGGATGCCGAGGGAGTCGGCGAGACTGAGCTCGGCGACACGCTGGACGAGTCCGTTGTTGTCCATGCGCTGACCGGTCATCTGGGCGAAGAAGGTCGCGTCACGGAAGCGGGAGCGGACGGCCGGGTCGTTGAGGTCGACGCCCTGGTACATGTAGGCCCCCGAGCTAAGGGCGCCGCGACCAGCGAAACCGTAAAAGACGAAGGAGACCACGATGACCACGAGCAGGAATCCGAAGATCATGCGGTGGTGCTTGCCGGTGGCGTTCTGGAGCCAGGTAATCATTCCGCCAACTTACCCCAGACTTTCGGCGGGTGTCAATCAGTCCAAGCCCTCCCTGGTGCTTGCGTCCAGCGGGGTTATTAACATCCCTTTGGGCTGTGCCCAAGCCCCTCCAATGCATCGTCGCCGTTGCCCGTAACGGGGTCATCGGCATGGGAGGCAGGCTTCCTTGGCATATTCCCGAGGACTTGGCTTGGTTCATGGACCAGACCGCCGGGGGCATCATGATTGAAGGGCCCGCCTGCTACGCCGAACTCGGAAAGGCCTTACCCGGGCGGGGAACGGTGGTCGTTTCGAGGGACCCGGCTAAATCTTTCCCCGGCGCCGAGCGGGCGACGTCCTTGGCCGAGGCCATCATCATCGCCGAGCGCATGGATCAATGGAACGGCCCGACCTGGATCACCGGTGGCGAGCGCATCTACGCCGAGGGGATGCCGCTCTGCGAGCGCTTGCTCATCACGCGCATCGAACGCGACTTCGAGGGCGACCGTTTCTTTCCCGCCGACTGGCAGCGTTATTTCACGAAGCTAGTCTCGTCGAAGGCGGGTGAGTATGAGGGGCTGAAGTACGCGTTTGAAATCTGGGAACGGTAGACGTTACCAGATTTCAAACGGGGGAACTGCTGGCATGGTGAACTGCTGCGAAGCAGGGAGGGGGTAGGGGCGCGACGGCGTCGCGTCCGCTGATTTGTCCCGCCACCTGCCACCTTGGGCTGCCACCCGCCACCTGAAACGGCGATGCCACTAGGGCAGCACGCGGTGCTGCCCCTACCTCGTCCTTGCCCCCTCGCGACTAGCGCCCATAGTCGCGCCATGCTGCTACCCCTGCTCCTATTGGCTGCGATTCCGCCGACCATTTCCGAGGAATCGAAAGTGCCTCCTTATACTTTGCCCGATCCTCTCGTGTGCGCCGATGGGCGTAAGGTGACCGACGCGAAGACGTGGAACGAGGTGCGCCGCCCGGAGGTCTTCCGCCTCGTCGAAGAGAATATATTCGGCCGCACGTCGGACACGTCGAAGCTGCAGGCCGATGCCGTGGTCGAAATTCGCGAGCAATCCAAGGACGCCTTCGGTGGTAAGGCCACGCGCACACAGTTCAAAGTCTGGCCGATCGGTAAGAAAGGTCCGTCGTTCGACATGCTCCTCTACGTGCCCAACGCCGCCAATCGTCCCGCACCGGTGTTCGTCGGGCTTAACTTCGGTAGTAACCACACCACGACCGAAGATCCCGCGGTCTTCACGGCTTCGAGCTGGGTCTCCAAGCAGTGGGCCCTGAAGGGCACGGCGCAGGCCGATCCGGCACTACGCGGTAGCCAGGCGCGCCGCTGGGAATTCGAGATGCTCATCGACCGCGGCTACGCTTCGGCGACGGTCTATTACGGTGACTTTGAGCCCGATCACCCGGAAGGCTGGAAGAATGGCTTCCGCGCAGCGATTTCTCCGGATGGCGTGAACACCAAGTGGAAAGACGGCGAATGGGCTGCCATCGGCTGCTGGGCTTGGGGTCTGTCACGCATGCTCGACGTCTTGGAGAAAGTACCCTCCGTCGATGCTAAGCGGGCTGCGGTCCATGGTCATTCCCGCCTTGGTAAGGCCTCGCTTTGGGCCGGTGCTCAGGATCAGCGCTTCGCTTTCGTGATCTCCAATGATTCTGGTTGCGGCGGCGCTGCGCTCAACAAGCGCATCTTCGGCGAGACCGTCGGTGTCATCACCGGTCACTACAAGGGACGCGGTTTCCCGCATTGGTTCACCGCGCGCTTCGAGACCTTCTCGGAGAAGGAAGACCAGCTACCACTTGACGCGCATTACCTGCTCGCGCTCGCGGCGCCGCGTCCGCTCTACGTCGCCAGCGCATCGGAAGACAGCTGGGCCGATCCGCTCGGCGAGTTCCTCGGCGCCGTGCACGCCGACCCCGTCTATCACGTGCTCGGCCAGCCCGGCCTTGGCACCAAGGAATATCCGCCCGTCAGCAAGCCCGTCGGCCAGACCATCGGGTATCATCTCCGCCCTGGTGCGCACGATATCCTCCTTGAGGACTGGAAGAACTACGCTGACTTCGCCGACCGCGTGATGCCTGCGAAATAAGCCGTCTCAAGGCGGTGGTTTCGGGAAGGGTTGACTAACCTCCGTTTAAGGGGATTTTAAAACCTCACGCTCCTGTATTTCAATGGATAGAATGCTAGCCTCCGAAGCCGGCGATTTGGGTTCGACTCCCAACGGGAGCACCACTTTTAGGGCGAGCCTAGCTCGCCAGGGGTAGGGTCAGGGGGTGGGGTAGGTAATATTGGTAGGGGCAGCACCGCGTGCTGCCCTAGCTGTATCTGGCCGCCGCAGGGCGGCCGAGGGTAGGGGCGTGGCTACGCCGCGCCCTCCTGAAGAGGAGTGCACGATGAATCGTGCCCCTACCTAGGTTCGCCCTGCGGCGAACGTGGGTTCAGGCCTTCTCTTCCTGCTCACCCGTCACCTTGCTGCCGACGGTGAGCATGACGAGGAAGCCGATGACGGCGTAACAGACCGAGGAGCCGAGAAGGACGTTACGCAGCTGGAAGAGGTCGGTCATCCAGCCCATGATGATCGCCGCAAAGGGCAGGAACCCGAAGAAGCTTAGGCCGGCGACGGCTGAGACGCGACCGCGCAGTTCGGCCGGCGAGCGTTCCTGGACGATGGTGTTGGCCAGGCCGACGAGTGTGGACACGCCGACCGCGAGGCAGACGAGCGAAGCACCCGCCCAGAGGAGTTCGTGGGACTGGCTGAGGCTGACGAGGGCTCCACAGGCGAGGACCATGCCGATGAGAATGGCGATACGGCGAAGGCTCGGACGCAGAGCCATGATGAGGAGCGAACCGGACACCGAGCCGGCACCAGAGCAGAGCATCAGCAGTCCCATCTGCTGTGCTGAGGCATGGAGATCGTTCTTCGCGTAGAGCGGGAGTAGCACGATGATGACCGGGAAGACGAAAAGGGTGTTGGTGGCGAGAAGTGCGACCATCGCTAGGCTGGGCTTATCTTGCCGCACGTGGCGGAAGCCTTCGCCCGCGCCGCCTTGGCGCTTTTGTTCTTCTTCGACCGTACCCTGTGGTCGACGGGGCAGTGTCGCCAGGGCGGCCATCAGCGCCAAGAAAGAGGCTGCGTTTAGGTAGAAGGCCCATTCAGCACCATAGCGACCGACAAGGTAGCCCGCGGCGGCCGGGCCGACGAGACGGGTGGCGTGAAAGACCGCGCGGTCGACGGAGATAGCCTTGGCGACGTTCTCCTTGGCGACGAGTTCCGGGACGATTGCGGCAGCGGCGGGCATCTCGAACGAGCTCGAGATGCCGAGCAGGGCGGCGGCCACGATAAGGTGCCAGGTGTGCAGGGATCCGTGGGCGATGAGCTGTCCGATCGCGAGCGCGAAGCCGATCTGCGCGATCTGGCAGACTTGCAGGATGAAGCGCTTGTCGTGACGGTCGGCATACGCGCCGCCAAGGCGGAAGAGCCCCAGCATCACCAGGCCACTGGCGAGGTGCGGAGCCGCCTGCAGGAGCCCTTCGTACTTTTGGAGTCCGTCGCGGACGACGACTTCAGTCATCACCCAGCCGAGCGCCATACCCTGCATCCAGGTGCCCGTCATCGAAATCCCTTCGCCGACCATGTAGCGCGTGAACGGCCCGTTGGGGAAGCTTTCAGCGGTGGGACTGGTGGTGGGCTCGTGCATCGGTCGGCAAAATTGAGGACAATGGCTTAAAGAGCAAAGGGAATGGTGTTGGTTTGCCGCGTGGTGGTAGCGGTTAGCGGATAGCGGTTGGATTCGGTAAAACGCCCAGCACTGCCTTGGAAGATTCAGGTGGCGGGTGGCGGCCCCGGGTGGCGGGTGGCTGGTCGCTCTAATACCTAGTGCAGTCGCATCAATGGGTGCACTGTCGTGACGCGGTCCCGACCCTACCCATCCAATGCAGGCTGATGGGCCAGGTTTCTTCCTAACCGCTAGCCGCCAACCGCTAACCGCTATTACCTTTTATAAGCCGCCGCCGTCGCCTGCCAGGCGGCGTCGACGGCGGGCTTTAGGACGGAGGCGATGGCCTTGTAGCCTTCGACGTCGGGATGCAGGTTATCCTTAAGATAGCTGCCGGGCTTGCCCTCGCCGTTTGGCAGGTTGAGCGCGGCGTTGATGTCGACATACCACATATTCTTACCTTCCTTCACAACCTGCAGGAGCTGGCGGTTATATTCGTCGAGGAGCTCCCACTTGGCCTTGCGGGAAGGCGCCCGGGTCGTGGCGATGAAGACGAAGGCGCAGTCGGGGTTTTCCTTGCGGACGCGGGCGATGTATTCGCGGATGCGGCCGATCGGGGCGGAGGGTTCGTCGCCGGCGTTCACATCATTGCCGCCGCACTGGAAGGCAATCACGCGTGGGTGATAGGGCAGGGTGATGCGGTCCATGTAGCCGAGGACCTCGGTCGTGTAGGAGCCGCCGAAGCCGCGATTGATCACCGGGTAGGGCTTCATCTCCTCGGCGACATTTTTCCACATGCGCAGCGTGCTGGCGCCTGAGAAGAGCAGGGCGTGCTGGGGCGGAGGGTTGTCCTTGTCGGCGGCTTCGAAGGCGGTGATGTCCTTGGCCATGCGCAGCGGCTGCTGGGCGAGCGGGATGTGGGGCTTAGCGACGTCGGCCGCGAAGGCGGAGACGGCGAGAAGACAGGCGAGGAGGGCTTTCATTTTGAAAGGGGTAGGGGTAGGGGTAGGGGTAGGAAAAGGCAGGGAGGGGAGGAGGGCAACACTAGGGAGGGCACGAGGACAGGAGATTGAAGTGCAAAGGTGCAAATGCGGCTATGCCGCGTGCAAAGGTGCAAAAGTGGATAACCGAGACCAAGATATGGGTGGCTGTTGGCGACCTCAGGTGGCGGGTGGAAGGGGTTCGGGGTTTTGTCTTTCCTCTGCCCTCTGTCATCCGTCATCGTTCATCTATCATCCCTCCCATGCCCCTCGTTCCTGGTCTCCTCAGTCCCTATGAAGCCGTCCGCGGTTTCGTGTATCTCCCCCGCCTGATCTCCAAGATCCGTCTGCACGGCGCGGGTCAGCTGCACGCCGACTTCGTGAACAACCTCGGCAAGGCTTTCGATGACCGCTGCTGCCAGTATCTTGGGATCAAGTACGACGACCTCCGCGTCTGGGTATTACAGAATCCCGCCGCGACGCAGGACGAGATCCTCGCGTGGGCCGAAGCCAAGGGTCGTAAACTCTCCACGAACGACATCGAGATCTGGAACGGCTTTATGACCAAGCGCGGCTGGCGCGACGAGGCCAACGAAGTCCTCGTGCGTCGCCTTAAGGAGAACGGCCTCACCGCCGATGCGGGCGTGGATACGATGTTCGACTACATCGAGGTGGATGAAGGCCGTCCGGCCAGAAAAGCGGCGCTTTAAGGCGGGTTTGTCAGAATAACCTTATAATTAGGGGTTGAGCGAGAGGGCCGCTGGGCCAAGGCTGAACCTCCCCAATTTACGAACCGTATCCTTGCGGATACTTCTTCGCCTTGCGTCGCCTTCTCACATCAGCCCCCCGTCACTCGGGGAATGGTCTCCGGACCAAGGAGGGACGCGCATGATCCTGACGATAATCCTGGCTCAGGCGGCCGAACAGGCTCCGGTGGTGGCGAAGGTATCATCAGCCGTCGTGAATAATTTCCAGACGGCCGTCCTGGCTTTCAAGTCGGGCGGCTGGATCGTCTCGCTCATCGGCGCCGCCGCGATGGTGGGCCGCTTGCTCGTCGACGAGGCCGCCGACGCCAGCTGGCAGCGCTCGCTCCGTCACGTCATCGCCGCTGCCATCTTCGCGGTTATCGCCTATTTCGTTACCTTCCAGTGGGAGCTCTCGGCCTTGAATAAGGCCATCGTGCAGGGCCTCTGCGGGGCGGTCGCCCCGGAGCTGGTCGACTGGTTGTCGATGACCATCCGCAAGAAACTCGGCTTCAAGGACAAGAAGCGCACGCCGGCTTGGCAGAACCTTTTCTCCCGCAAGAAGAAGCCCAAGCGCCGTCGCCGCGCGACCGCCAAGAAAGCCACGTCGACCAAGACGCCGACGAAGAAAGCCGCCCCGGCGAAGGCTGCGCCTAAGAAGGGCGCCAAGAAGCCTGCCGCCAAGAATACGCCGGAAAAGAAGCCGCGGGCCAAGAAGCCGGACGACGGCCAGTCCACCCTCAACCTTTAAATAACAACCACCATGTGTGCCCAGCGTAGCCGCGGTCGATCCGCCAAGAACAACCTTATCCAGGCCGAGACTGGTATCGTCGGCATGGCCGTCGTGACCTTGCTCGTCTCCTTGGCCGGCCTCTGGTTCAGCCATGAGCTGCGTGACACCACCAAGCGCGTGAAGGACACGACCATCAGTATCCAGTCCTCCTTCGAAGCCTATAAGACCGCGATGAAGTCCGCTGATACGGGTGTCGTGCTGTTCACTGATCAGGGCACGAAGTCGGATAATAAGAACGTCGAAGTGACCGCAACCGCGGCGACCAGCGCACTGGAAGTCGCCGAGCGCGATACGAAGCAGTCGATCAAACTGCTCGACCAGGTGATCGAGCTGCTCGCCACCTATGAGACCGTTACGGTGACCTTCGGCGCCTCGGCGCTGATCTTCGCGCTGTTCGTGGCGATCCGTCGGTTCCGCATGTAAGCGGAGCTTGGCTTAGGCGAAGTGGCCGAAGCCGCGGACCTTGATCGGCTCGCCGTCGGCGACATCGCGGGCGAGGCCCGTGCCGGCTTCGACCACGCCTAGGCGTGTGAGTGGCGTAAGCGGAAAGGCCTTTCGGAAAGAGGATTCCAGCAGGTCCGCGCGGTCGGCGTTGACCGCGAAGAGGAGTTCGTAGTCCTCGCCGTCCTGCAGGGCGTGCTCGAGGGCAGGTTTACCATCGGACTTAGCCAGAGCCTGCGCGGCATCGGAGACTGGCAAGGCTGCCACGGTGATGCGGGCGTCGAACTTCGGTCCCAGCAGGCCCGGCAGGTCCTTGGCGAGGCCGTCGGAGAGGTCGGTGCACGCCGTGACTTCGCCGTGGCTGCAGAGCCATTCGCCTTCGGCTAGGCGCGGAGAGAAGTCGAGGTGCTTGCCGTAGAGCGAGCCGCCGAGCTGGCCGGTGACGAAGAGCACGTCGCCGACGGCGGCGGTCTTGCGCGTGAGGATGCGATGGGCGAAGCCTTGGACGGCGAGCGTGCCGATGAAGGCGCCGTTCGGTCCGCGGCAGATGTCGCCGCCGACGATGCGCAGGCCAGCCTTGGCGGCGGCACGACCGGCGCCGTGGGCGAAGTCGGTGAGCCAGGTTGCGTCGACGTCGGCGCCGATCACGAGGGAGAGCAAGGCATCGGAAGGCACAGCTCCGGCCGCAGCGAGGTCGCTGAGATTACGGTTCACCAGTTTGGCGCCGGCGCGGATGCCGTCGCACGCGGCGTCGAAGTGACGCCCCAAAATCACCGAATCAATCGTGCTCGCCCGGATCGAGCGGCCGCCGGTGGTGGGCAGGTGCGCGCAATCGCCACCAGGGCCTTCGGGAAAAGCCGGGGCGGCTTCGGCGAGGGACTGCACCACGCGACGGATGAGTTCTTCCTCGGTCAGCTTGGCGACCGAACGGTCCGCAGCAGTGGTGAGGGCTCCCATGGCTTCAGAGGGTGGAGGCGTTCGGGGCTAGTTTCAACCAGAGTAAGTTCCAACCGTTGAAACAGCAGTGGATGGCCATGCAGGTCAGGAGCCCGTAGCGGTCGCGGACCAGGCACATGAAGGCGCCGAAGGCGAACAAGGGTAGGGCAGCGGAAGGGCTGAGGTGAGCGGCGCTGAAGAGCGCGCCGGTCACGACGATGGCGATCCAGCGTCCGTGGGTTGCGGAGGCGGCACCCAGGCGACGCAGGCCCGGGTAGATCATGCCGCGGAAGGCCAGTTCTTCCATGATCGGGGCGCCGATGGTCACGGCTAAGGCGATGGTGAAGAAGCGCCACGTGTCGAAGTCGGTCTTGAGTACCGCATCCACAATCTCTTGCGGCTCATCGGCGGGCGGCTGGCCGGTCCAGCCATGAAGGAAGAGCTGCCCCCAGGCGACGTGGACGCCTTTCCATACAAGTGTGGCGGCGAGGCCCAGCGCGAAGATTGCGAGCAACCCGAGGAGCACGCGGGGCACGCTGAAGCCGCGAAGGGCCTGACGGAACGGAGAGCCTTCGAGCTTGGGCTCATCGGTCTCCACGCAAGGAGCCCAGTCGAGCGTTCGAGGGGCGACCGCGCCCATGCCGAGCATCGCGGTCGCCGCGGCGAGCTGGCCGCAGAACGCGGAGGTGAAAAGGTGCGCCTGCGAGATACCGAAGTACGTCGAGAAACTCTGGGAGACGATGCCCGTCACCACACCGAAGATGATGCCGAACGCGAGCAGGCCCGTGCAAAGGCCCATTACGGCGTCACTGATGAGAGTTGTCGGTGCCCCCGCCTTGCCGGGCAGGTTACGCCAGCACTTCAGGGCGTAGATTCCGATGAACGCCGCTAGCAGATTCACGATCACACACGCCCAGTCCCACGGCCCTAAGGCATCGAGGGACTGCGTGAGCTCGTCCATCTTCGCTTAGGCGCCGAACACCTGACGACCGCCGACGAACGTTGCGCGGACGCGACCCGTGAGGGCATGGCCGACGAGCGGATTGTTACCGGACTTTGAGAGGAGGTCGGTAGACGCGGGCGTCCAAGCGGCCTTCGGGTCAAGGATGACCAAGTCGGCGAGGGCGCCGGCCTTGAGGGTGCCGGCTTCGAGGCCGAGGGCCTTGGCCGGACCGTGGGTCAGGCGGGCGATGAGCAGGGCGAGGTCGGCGTGGCCGCCGGTGACGAGCGCCGTGTGGGCGGCCGCGAAAGCCGTCTCGAGGGTCGCGGCGCCGAACGGAGCGAGGTCGAATTCGCAGTCTTTCTCGGTGGCCGTGCAGGGCGAGTGGTCGGAGCAGATCGCATCGATCGTGCCGTCGACGAGCGCGGCGATGAGCGCGAGGCGATCGGCTTCTTCGCGGAGCGGCGGATTCGTCTTCAGGCTGGTGCCGTAGTGGGCGAGAGCGGCGTCCGTGAGGAGGAGGTGGAGCGCCGAGACTTCGGCCGTGACCGCGAGCTTCTTCGCCTTGGCGCGGCGGACGATGTCGGCGGAGCCGCCGGAGGAGAGATGCTGCAGGTGGATGCGGGCTTTCGTGAGTTCGGCGAGGAGGCAGTCGCTCGAGACCACAATCTCTTCGGCGGCGCGGGGTAGGCCGCGGAGGCCGAGGCGGAGAGACCAGGCGCCTTCGTGCATCTGGCCGCCTTCGGTCATGCTGCTGTCCTGGCAATGGTCGAGGACGACCAAGTCGAACATCGCGGCGTATTCCAGCGCGCGACGCATGATCTCGTTGTTCTGGACGCCGGAGGTCGTGTCGGTGACCGCGACCACGCCGGCCTTCTTCATCGTGCCGAGAGGCGCGAGGGCCTTGCCTTCATGGCCTTTGGTGAGGGTGCCCGTCGGGAGCACGCGGACGGCGGCGTCGCGCGAGCAGATTTCGCGGAGGAGCTGGATCGTGCCGACGTTGTCCGCCGCTGGGAGTGAATCGGGCATCGTGACCACCGTGGTGAAACCGCCGGCGGCGGCCGCGCGGGTGCCGGTGCGAATCGTCTCGCGGGGCGTGAGGCCTGGTTCGCCGAGGCGGCAGTTTAGGTCGACAAACCCTGGGGCGACGACGAGTCCCTGGCCGTCGACGACGCGGGCCTTGGCCAGATCGGCGGGCGAGAGCTGATCCACGAACTTACCGTCGAGGGCGAAGACGTCGCCCTTGGCTTCGTCGCGCTTCGCGGAGGGGTCGATCACGCGGGCGCCGCGGATCCAGAGAGGGGAGTTGTCGGCGGGGTTCATCGGCTGATGGCTCCAGTGCAGAGGTGAAGGACGGCCATGCGGACGGCGACGCCGTTCCGGACTTGTTCGAGGATGACCGAGCGGGGGCCGTCGGCGACTTCGCTTTCGACTTCGACGCCGCGGTTGATGGGGCCCGGGTGCATCACAATCGCCTCAGGCTTGAGCCAGGCGGCACGTTCGGCGTTGAGGCCGAACTGCGAGGTGTATTCGCCGAGCGAAGGGAAGTGGGTGGTCGTCTGGCGCTCGTGCTGGATGCGCAGGAGCATCACCGCGTCGCAGTCCTTGAGGGCTTCCTTCAGGTCATGGACGATGCGGACCTGTGGGAAGGCTTCCTTCAACGAGGCCGGGACGAGCGTCGCGGGTCCGGCGAGGGTGACCTGCGCGCCGAGCTTTGAGAGGCAGAGGATATTGGAGCGGGCGACGCGGCTGAAGAGGATGTCGCCAAGAATCGTGACCTTGAGGCCTTCGACCTTGCCGAAGCGCTGGCGGAGCGTGAAGGCGTCGAGCAGGGCCTGCGTCGGGTGTTCGTGGGCGCCGTCGCCGGCGTTGATTACCGAGATATCGAGGACCGAGCCCAGGTAGCGGGCCGAGCCGGCGGAGGAGTGGCGCATCACGATCGCGTCGACGCCCATCGCGCGGATGTTCATCGCCGTGTCGCGGAGCGTCTCGCCCTTCACCAGGGAGGAGGCCGTCGTGTTGATCGAGACCACTTCGGCGCCGAGTTTCTTGGCCGAGATTTCAAAGGCCGTACGGGTGCGGGTGCTCGGTTCGAGGAAGAGGTTCACCACCGTGCGGCCTTTCATCAGGTCGAGGCCCTTGCCCGGCGCGAGCGCGGGCAGGAACTGGTCGGCTTGGCGGAAGAGCACTTCGATCTCGGCTCGGGAAAGCTCCTCGATGCCGGTCAGGTCTTTTTTCGTCCAGGTGTCTTGTGGGGCCATGCGGTGAGGTTCCGGTGGCCCTAACGAGGTTAGGACCATTGGGAAAGTGCGGAGGGAAGGCCCTTGGTCAAGGGATTAGAGGATAGCGAAGGGGTAGGGGTAGGGGCAGGGGTCGGGGTAGGAGCGGACAAAAGGCAGAGAGGCCCTTGTTTTGATTAACTACCCCAACCCCTGCCCCTACCACTATCCGTTGAATTATTTCGCGAGTAGTTCCCGGACCTTCGCGCCGATGGCGGCCGCGGCTTCGCTCTTCTTGTCCTTGTGTGCGGCCACGACGTTGACGAGTGCGCTGCCGACGACCACGCCGTCGGCGACCTTGGCGATGGCCTGGACGTGGGCGGCGCTGGAGACACCGAAACCGACGCAGATGGGCAGGGAAGTGTGCTTACGGATCTCGGCGACGGCGGAGGAAAGATTGGCGGCTAGTTCGGAGCGTTCACCGGTCACGCCTTCGCGCGAGACGTAGTAGATGAAGCCGGAGGCGTGCTTAGCGATGAGGCCGATGCGTGCGGGCGGCGTGGTCGGAGCCACGATGAAGATGTTGGCGAGGTCGTGCTTCTTCGAGGCCGCAATCAGTTCGTCGGCTTCTTCGGGCGGGCAGTCGAGGACGAGCAGGCCGTCAGCGCCGGCTTCGCGGACCTTAGCGCAGTAGCTGTCGAGGCCGAACGAGAATAGCAGGTTATAATAGCAATAAAGCACGATCGGCTTGTCCGTGCCGGCGCGCACGGCGCGAAGCACATCGAGCAGGCCGTCGTAGGTCATGCCGCCCTCGAGGGCACGCTGGGCCGCGAGCTGGTTCGTCAGGCCATCGGCGAGGGGGTCGGAGAAAGGCACGCCCACTTCGAGGACGTCGGCGCCGTTCTGCGCCAGGGAAAGCAGCACGGCCTTGGACGTCTCGACGTCGGGGTCGCCGGCGCAGACGTAGCTCACGAAGGCCGGGCGGCCTTCGGCTTTACAGCGGGCGAACGTCTGGGCTAAGCGATCCATGTGCGGAAGGAAGCCGGGTTTGGTCCGGAGGGCAAGGCGAAGGCGAACGTGGCCCGCTTTCCCGGGTTGCCAATCGGGGGCGTGTCCGCACCTTGGAGCCGTCGGCCCAAGTGGTGGAACGGTATACACATCAGACTTAAAATCTGCCGCCGAAAGGCTTACCGGTTCGAGTCCGGTCTTGGGTACGGCGCAACGAAACAGGCCGCACGGGTGGTGCGGCCTGTCTTCCCGTTGCCGGGACAAATAAGTCCAGAGTCCTAGCTACGGGACTCTGGGGTCGGGTACGGAGAGTTTGAATCCTGATTCCGTTAGTCGCCCTCGCGACTGATGCGTCCTTTATAAGGGAGGCTCTTACCTGAGTGAAATTGACTGAG
>Ga0209296_1001368_pt1 | contig 18825 bp, 28 predicted proteins | sample S_130206_EF_Meta_FD_187319 | JGI IMG/M metagenome (GOLD analysis project Ga0209296, IMG submission 187319) | Freshwater microbial communities from Lake Simoncouche, Canada to study carbon cycling - S_130206_EF_MetaG (SPAdes) (version 2) | ecosystem: Environmental > Aquatic > Freshwater > Lake ...
CGCCATTGCAATGGCTTTACCTGTTGTTACGCCTGATGCCGCTGGAGCTTGGCTAATCCAAGCGGTGCCATTACTTGTTAAAACATTGTTAGCCGTGCCGGGGTTAAGTAAAATTGTTGTGTTAGTTATAACTTCAGCTACGTTTGTAGCGTCGTTATAAACCATCATTGATTTACCGGCGGGTATTGATACTGTAGTACCAGTAGCTCCGCTATTAGAACCGTTAGAAACAATGACTGTATTAGCGAGGCCGTTATTAACAATGTACTGTTTGGTAATTGCAGGTATATACAAATAAGGCGACGTAGTAATTGTTCCAACTAAGTTTAGCCGTAGGCCACGAGCCGCTTGGAACGTGTTGTTCTGCGCAATAGTGATAGCCGTATTGGTAGCACTCGTCATCGTGACGTTAGCAGACCCGACAATCGCTTGTTCTAGCGTGGTGCCAAGGTTGGTATTTGTTGTATTACCCCACGTACCGGCCTGATCTCCAGTGCCGATAAGCTCAATAGCTAGGTTGCCACTGTATGTACTTGCCATGATTCTTCCTTACATAATAGTGTTTATGAGAGTCCACGTTTCCGAATTATCGGTATCTATAAGCTCCCATAAAAGTCGTCTGCTTACAGTATCTGAAGCCACTGCGGTATCTGTAACCGTTGATTGAAAACTACCACCGGCGCTAAAACTATCATCTACATTTACGGTATCTTCAACACCAATGTTGTATACGGAGCTACCACCAAAACTAACGTCGTCTTGTGCAACGGCGGATTCTTCTATACGTTCTGTAAAATTACCACCCCCCAGAACTGTATCAATAAGTGCTGCTGTTTCTTCTAAAGATATATAGAACGTAGCGTTTGCTCTAAAAGAATCTGTTATGACTAAAGACTCTGCAACGCTTACACCAAAAACAGTCGTTGTACTAAAAGTATCAGTTGTCTGTACCGTATCCGAAAAAATAGAACCAAAAGCGGCACCGCCGTTTACAGTATCTAAAGCAATAACTGTGTCTGAAATATCTCTATTATAAGCGGACAAGCCCCATCCAGACTGTCCCCAACCTCCTGAACTCCATCCGCTTATGTCCGCCACAAAGCACTCCTATTATTGGGCGTCTAAGTTAAACGAATACGTTACGTTCAGTACGTCACCAGTAACTACAGTACGGTCACCGGGCGATTGAAAGTCAGCCGCAGAGAACAGTAATCCCGGTGATGTGCCAGACGCCACATTAGTTAAAAATGCGCCAGCAATAGTAGCGTTAGCAGTAAAAGTAAACGACGCTGTGGTAGCCGAATTGTTAATATTTGATGGGTCTGCCAATGTAGCTGCGCCAAACGTAGCTGCTGGACGAGTACCAGCATAACTACTGTTTTCAGTCCAACCGGCATGAGTAGCCAACGTATCGCCACCAGAGAATGTTGTAGTAGAAGATGTACCGTTAACTAGGCCAACATACCAAGCAGCCGTATATGCAGACCCTTTAAAAAACTGGGTATTCATCATTTGCAAGCCGGTGTTAACAACAAGATTAGGAGCAACATCTACCCACTTCTCGTTACCATCCTTGTCCACACAAGTAACAGTAAACACACCACCAGCGGACATACCTTCTATAAAGCCGGTCTTGCGCTCAACATAGCTAGTAACAGTTTCACTAGATTTAGCTTTTTGAATCGACATAATTACTCCTTAGGGGAAACGGATCAAAGCCGTTGTTGCTGTATTAGAGGGCAAAGTGACGGTAAAAGTCTGGTTAGTACACGTCTTATCCGCCCCAAAGTCCAACACCGCCACAGAGCTATTACTCTGTGTTGAATTATAAATAAGTGCTCCGCGTACAGTAAACGACGCATTACTCCACACGGGGTTAGCAAAACTAACGTACATAATGCCGTTAGATACTGACGCAACGGACACATTTGATAAAGTGTTACCACCTTCTGTATACCCAGTACCCGAGACTTCATTGGTTGTACTATATACAGTAGTTGTTGGGCCTAGCGTAGCAAAGCCAGTATACAAAGCCATTTTTAAAGTATCAGACGTCAAGTTCTGCTGCGCTTGCAGCATCTGCACTTTAAAACTAGCGGTTAGGCCCTGTTGAATAGTCATTACGGATTAACCTTAATCTTTGCCTGACCGTCACGGTACGCATCACCACGCTCAAGTCCAGTACCCAGACGATTCAACTGCATCAACGCATCTTGGTATTTCTTATCGTAGTACGCCATCATGTCTTGTTCACCCTTCATAAAGGTGTAAGCCTCTACGAGCGAACCATAAAGCAGTACAGGCGAGTAGTTATCGCCTAACCACGTACGACCATCAGCCGCTACAGTTATTGATTCTGGGTAGTAGTAATAATGTAGTTCTACATCATACTGTGCGTCTGGGGTAGGAGCCACAATAAAACTCAACTCATCCGTAATCGTAGTACCCGCTACAGTAGGCCCAAACAAAGAATAGTATTGCGGTAGCCCAGTATCAGATGGGTTAGGGTATGCCGCCCGCATAAAGTTAACATCTTTGTTAAGTAAGTACTCATATCTGCCAGTTGCATCTACCACCGCTAAAGAAAACGTAGACAAATAATCAATCGGGCAAGACAAATATTTTTTATTAGTAGAAACTGTACCTGTCACGTTCTTACGTAACGGTGGAAGCTGAACTGTATTGTATACACGGGTTTCTGTCTGCGTAACGAAGACAGGGATATTATCTACGAACAGTTGCTCGTAGTTTTCTGTGTATGCTTGAATTTCAGCTACTAGTTCAGTGTAAGTCATGGTTTAACCCATTGGCCCCCGAGCCATTGTGCCTTTAGTAGCAGCGCCTGTACCGCGAATCTTAATACCACTAGTCTTAGGTGGTTTAGTGTTACCTTTGCTAGTAACGCCTACAGAAATATTAGACTCGTTAAGTATTTTTGCACCAGTAGTGTAAGCAGAATCAGCTTGAATGCTAGACGCTTTACCCTTCATGTCGTGAGGAGCAGCGTACACAGCAGCTTGGCCTACTTCTTTGCCTTTAACTTTTTGCGAGAACTTAGCCATTATTTGCCCCTTGAAGAGCCGCGCTGGTTTGCAGCACGAGCCAAATTACGACCCATAGATTTCATAGCCATTGAAGTTACGCCGCCTTTTTTCATGCCGTGCATTTTCTTCTCATGCGATTTGACTTCCTGCTTAGCGATCTTTTTGATAAGCGGTGTGTCTTCTTTAATGTCTTCGTGTTTCATATCCACTCCTAAGTAATCGTGATAGTCACGTTTGATACAAAGCCTGTTGTTGTCAAAGTGTTGGGGGTTAACCCATCATCTATACCGCGTGAACCGCCAATTGGTGCCCAACCCCACTCTATAATTCGACTACCTTCACCCGGATCACCAAAATCTGTATTCGTTGTTAACTGCAAACCCGTGTAGCCAGACTGATAGTAGCTGTTATCCCTACGTGGATTACGCAATGCTTGCGGATCGTCCACTGGGTACATACCTAGCTGTAACTGCGGCTGATCGGGTTCCCAACAAGTTGGGCATACCAAGATGTTAACCTGCTTGGTCTTAATCGTCAGCTTTTTTAACTCTTTTAACTTATAGCGGAAACCACACCGATCACACTCGGAGATAGCATGTTTACCACTAGCAAACCTATTGCTCATTTTTAATAGAACATCTCACGCGGCACGAACCGAATAGGAGCTTTTTCTCTATCTTCGTCAGCCGCTAACTGCCACGCTTCGTCATACATAGCCTTTAGCCCCATAACTCGGGCTGGGTCTACCTCAGGTTTTTTAATCGCAATCATGTAAGCCAACCCCGCCACCATACAATTTAAGAAGCGGAATGGAATATCAACCACGTTAGTACCGTCGCCCGCGTCATATATACGCTTTAAACGCCAGTAATAGAATACATAATAGGGCTGCGTAGAAGTGCCTTGATCCGGCGCAGGCCAGACGTTAATCTGTGGGTATTTAGTTACAGCAGCTTCCGATCCTACCTTCTCGCCACTTTGACGATTAACCCAGACTTGAATTGGTCGTCCTTGCGTGAGCTTGTTAGGGATCGTGGAGTAGGTAGAAACACTAATTCGAGTAATGTTGAGGTCAGTTTGATTTGATCCTTGACCAGAATCCGTACGAATAACATGTTCAAGCAGATCGACAGTATCAATAGGTAGGTCATAAGTCACCGTCCCCTGAACTAAGTTGATCGAACCCTGTTCAATAGTCCACAGGTTTATCCCACGATTAGCCCACTCGGTCAGCATAAAGTTCATGCTGCGCCGTGCCGTACGGAAGTCGTAGCCCGTACGTATCTCTAAGCCACAACGCTCAAATGCCTCTTCAAATATCTCGTTGAGGTTAGGATTAAAGGTAGTGGTAGCGGTCGTGTAGGCCATTTACTTTTTCATCCCTTTGAGTGTCTCCGCAAGCCTTGCACGCTGCCCCAACTTGCCGGGCTTTTTCGCAGCGGCTGCAAGTTTCTTTGCAGGTATGGGCTTGCCTTCTTTTGCGCCAAGCTGAGCACGAAGAGCACCGGGTTTCTTTATTGCCTTCTGTATCCATTTTTCAGCCATTATCTAAACCCTGCCGTTTTTTTTGCAATGCCTTTAGGTTGAGCCACAAACTGCTTGCCTGCCTTCTTCCCTGCCCGCTTTGCCTTTGTTGTAGCAGCGTACTCGGCTGGGCTTAATGCTTTAATTGCCTTTTCAGGCAGGTACCGCTCTCCGGTCTTTGACGACGGTTTTCCGCTTTTGGTTCGCCATTTTTGGTCGCCCCAAGCTTTTAAGCTTTGTTGCGGAGCCTTCAATCTCGGTACCCTCCACCTGCTGCTTTGTACTTCTTGGCTACCAACTGCGCTTTACGTGCTGACCACTGCCCTGCACCTGTACCTTGCGTTGCTGCGGCTTTTACCTGAGACACAATCTTCTTACGTAGACTGGGTTTAGTGTAATTACCGGCGGCGTTAACCTTCCCACCCTCTTTATACTGAGTGAAGTCGGTGTCATCCCTACGGGCTTTTTTAGTGCCCTTAGGCATCTTGGAAGGGTTAATGTCACCCATACCCCGTGAGGCCATCATTACTTCTTACCCTTAGCTTTGCCGCCTTTTTTCATAGGCATAGAAGCTTGTCTGGATGCTCCGGTAGATTTACTCATCAAGCTTTTATAAGCGTCAGAGGGGTTAGAAGGAGGGCCACCACCTATTGCGCCACGCATAGGAGGAGCAGGGCGAGCCACAGGACGAGAACCCATACCACTACTTGAGGGCCTATTGGCAATAGCTTTATCTAAAGCGGCTTTCATACCACCACCCATACCGCCACTTGTACCGCCAGCAGGACGAGCAGGTGCGGCTTGTTTGGCTTTTATTGCGCGATCAAGTGCATCTGTATAAGGTTTTGCTTGTCCAGCCATAGCGGACTTTTGAGATTGAGCTTGGGCTTGTTTATTAGCTTGGGCTGCTTGTTTATTAACCTCAGCTTGACGTTTTTCAGCTTTAGCTGCGTCTGGCCCCATAGAAGCTTTGTAAGCCGCAGTTGCTTTAGCAGTTTCTTTAGCTTTACCTGCTTCAGCAGCTTTAGCTTTCATTGCATCCATTCTGCCGCCCATACCGCCACTAGCCATTTTTTTGCCACCAAATGCCATTTTACGAGTTGCCATGTCCGTCTCCTATTAGCAGGCTTTGCCGCCGTACTTCATGCCTTTGGTTGAACCAGCCATTTTGACTTGTTTGCCTTTGGTTTTGCCGCGTTCAGCAACACCATCACGGCTAGGAGCCGCAGTTTTTACTTTACCCATTGGAGTAGTAGCAGGGTATTTTTGTTTCGTAGCCATAACACCACCTTGTTTAAAAGTTTTACCTTTGTCCGCCGCAGCGAACTCCTTACCCACGGACTGCGATATGCCGACTTTCTTGGCAAAAGCAGGGTTGTGGGCCACCGCTGCCATTAAATTATGCTGCTTCTTACTAACGCTAGGCACTATCTATACCCCCGCATAATGCCACCGTATGCCGCCATGACAGGAGCTTGTTGAGTTTGTGGTGCTTGCTGCTGTGGTGCCTGTTGCATCTGCTGCGCTTGTAGCATAGCTATCTGCTCAGGTGTTAATTGTTGAGCCGCAGCGATACCTTGTGGGGGCATACCCGGTGGTGGGCCTTGTGGGGGCATCCCTTGGGGGCCGTAGCCTTGTTGCCCGTACATGTCTTGTTGCCCATACCCTTGAGGGGCGTAGCCTTGTTGTCCGTACATACCCTGCGACATTTGCGCTATCTGGGCAGGAGACATCTGCTGCTGCGGTGGGCCGTATATACCTTGGTCACCACCTGCACCTATCATCGTAGTCTTAGCTTGGCTACTTGTAGGCCCTTGCGAGTACCCCACTGGGCTAGGCATATTCTGTGTAAGCATTTGATACACTTGCGCATCATTCTGCATCTTACGTTGGTTCATAAGCTGCGCATATTGCTGTTGTTGCGCTTGTACTTGCTTTTGCCGCTCCGCATCTGCGGCGGCTTTGGCTTGAGCTTCTTGATCCCGTAGTGCGTTCTGGCTATCTAAATTAGATTTGTCTTCAACTTGTTGGTCAGCGGCTTCTTGCTCTTGCTGCTTCTTGTTAAGCATCGCATCAAAATCCGCAACAGACATTTTCATAGACTTAGCAATAGCTGCTTTGTCTTTTGCTTGTTGCACAGCTTGCGCGGCTTTTTGCTTAGCTTCAGCTTGAGCGTTTAGCGATTGCTCATATTGGCCCGGATCAATACCAAGTTTTTTGGCTTGTGTCTCAATTGCTACGCGTCTAGCATTGGCTTGTGCAGCAGCTTTAGCGTCAGCGGCTTGTTTAGCAGCGTTGGCTTTGTCGTCTTTTGCTTTTTGCGTGGCAGCAGCTTTGGCATCGGCAGCGGCTTTAGCAGTTTCGGCTTTTTTAGCGTTGGCAGCGGTTTTAGCATCAGCGGCAGCTTTAGCTTTAGCGGCTTTCTCTTCCGCAGCTTTCTTAACGGCGTTAGCTTTCTCTTCAGCAGCCCTCTTAGCCGCCTCTTCTTTTTGGCGTTTAGCTTCAGCAGCTTTTTCAGCGGCTTCACGTTTAGCCTGAGCTTCTCTTTCCGCTTTTTCGCGTTTAGCTTCAGCAGCTTTTTCAGCAGCCTCGCGTTTAGCTTGCGCAGCTCTCTCCGCAGCCTCGCGTTTAGCTTGTTCAGCAGCGGCTTTTTGAGCGGCACTAGCCATAATTAGGCCCTCGTTTTTCCACGAATAGCGCAACCATCAGCGCGGGCTGAAGCGGAACCGCCTTCTTTAAAACCCAGCTTACCTTTAACGTAATCAACTGCGTCGCTTGCTGCTTTGCGAGGAGCCTCGTTGTCTTTCTTTTCTTTTGCCTTAAGCTCAGCCTGCTTTTCGTCCGCTTTGCGTTTGTCAGCGTCTTGCTTGGCGTTGTCTATGTCTTCTTTAGTAATTGGCATTATTCACCTCTAAAACGCTTGACTACTGCTTTAACAGTATCTGTTTCATAGATACGAAGGCTTAGCCAAACTATAGTAAGTATGCCGCCAACTAGGGCGACAACGGGCGGGAACCATGACATAAAGCCACCTAACCCCACAACTACAGCAGCACCGTCGGTCATTACTTTGATGTCGTGATTATCCATGTCAACACTTCCATGCTCTAAGAGATTTGTTAATCCGACTGTTCGGATCACTTGCTGTTTTTTTGCTGGTCAACTTCTTCTTCATGCCGGTCATACGCGCACAGAAGGAGTCCTTGCGGGAACCGCCCTCTGGTTGCGGTGCTTTCAGGCCCGGTTTCCCCGGGTTGGCTGCGTTGTAGGAGGCTCGGCCTTTGGCGTTCAAACCGCCCTTCTCGGATTTGCCTTCCTTGCGTTGCCATGCCGGGGTCTTAGCCATAAATCACCGTTGCCGTAGCATTACCGCATGTAACAGTAAGGTTGCCAGCAGCGATGATCCCCTCACCGGGGAGCAATACATTAACTGTTCCGCCAGCACCTGTAACAGGGGAGAAAAACCAGATGTTTGTAGTGCCGTTATTAACAGCCACATTGCCAGCATTACCAGCACTAATGGTCACACCCTTAAAGCGAGTGCGGCCTTCAAACACCAAAGTAGTTCCGCCCGCGTTACACCACGTAGCCTTAACGTCTGTTTGCATCATGGTGATGCCCTCCTATTAGACGTTTTGTTCGCCAAAGTACGGATCGGAAACAAAGTAAGTAATGAAGCCAGCAAACGAACCTGTTGCCGAAGATGCGCTCTCGGTTGTCAACACAGTGTTTACAGTTGCGTTAGCTACAACACCAATACCTACGCCGTTACCAAGAGCACCAGCAGTAATTGTTCGTACTGTAGTAGCCGCAGCAGCGTTAGCATAATAAGCAGCGCTAGAAACGATACCGGTTACGGTTGTGTAGCCAACATTGATTGAGCCAGAAGTCAGTGGAGTCGTGATAGTCAACGACATCACAACAGCATTAGCTGGAAGAATAACAGTAACGCCTGTTTGGCTAGAAGCCACTATTGCATTACCAGAAACGGCTGCATTAGCAACGTAAAAACCAGCGGTCATTACACCGGTGCCGCAATAAGCTTGACGAGTTTGATCGCCACCGCCCGAACGCCAAATGCTTTGGGTAGTTGAAACTGCCATGATAAATTGTCCTCTTCATGCGAGTTAAGTGCGCCGATCTGCATGAAAGTCAGCCGGGACTGTTCGAGCGCACCGGTTTCCCGGAATACTGCATTTATAGCATACAAAAGAGGGGGCCGAAACCCCCTCGATTGCTTTTATGCACCTGCTGAGCCGTACATGCCCAATGGGTCTGACCAACCAAACGAATAACGCTCACGAGACTTGTAACGTACGTTACCAGTATCAAAGTCACCATCCATCGAGTTAGACAAAGGCGTACGAACAAAGTGCTTCATGCCGTTAGGAACGTCGGTAGTTAAATACCAGCCGTTTGTGTCGGTCAAGAAGTGGTTAATCGTATAGCCTTCTGGGATCGAACCATTGTTCTTCAGAGCGTTGATGTCGTTATCGTTAGTGCCGACGCGGAGTTCGGTTTCTAACAGACGAGTAGCAACGAATTGAAGAGCTGGTGGAACAATCAGCTTCTTAGGTTTAGCAGCAATCAGCAAACTGCGTTCATCCGTCCAAGCAGCGATTTGAATAACAGCGTTTTCCAACGAAGTTTCATTCAAGTCAGCCGGTGTTGAAGGGATGTTGCTGTTAGTTCCGCCAGATACCAGCGGGTGAGCAGACGAAAACAGAGCAACGCCATCGCCACCGGGGTAGCTGCTGGAGAAACCGTTGTTTAGGACGTTAGCCGCTTTAACTTGCTTTGTGTACGACATAGCACGAGCCAAAGCTTTGGTGTAACGAGCCGACAGTGAGTCGTACAAGTTATCCTCGATGGCCTCTTCGGTCAGCGAGAAACCAAGTGCAATAGTTTCGTGGTTGTATCGTGCAGTCCAAGCTTCTTGTGCATTGTCATAACGAATGGCACTGCCCTCGTTTTTAACAGGTGCAGCAGTAAAGCCAGACAGTTTTGTTTCTTCTTCGAAGGAACGCTCGGAAGTCTCTGTTTCGTAGATTTCCTTGTGCTCTTCGCCGTAACGAGCGTACTCCAAACCGAACAATGCGTTCAGGCCGGGGAGCAGCTCTTTCAGTAGTTGTGCGCGTGAAATAGCCATTATTTATGCTCCTTAAATGCCTGTCGGATTCAGATACGAATGTCCGCCGGTCATAGTGGTTACAGCGGTGTTAGCGCCAGCCAAGTTAACGGTAACCGTGGTAACTGCATACGGTGCGTTGAACTTACAAATGTATTCGCAATAACCGTTTGCGCCATTTGAAGTATCAGGCACGATGTCCACGATACGGATTGGGAACGATGCAGTAGTTGCGGTGTTAGCACCCCAGATACCGACAGCCGAATCGCCAGTAGTGTTAGAACCAGCGTTTTGGCATAGAGCAGCGTTTGCGCCAATAATTTCTGAACTCAAAAAAGTTACAGTCGTATTTGAGCAAGTAGCTACTTTAAACAAAATATCAGGATCGTCAACTACATAAGCCTGAGCATCAGGTGCTGCTGTACTAGCAGTCCAAGATTGCGAAAATGTCTTCTGGCTAGTAGAAGGGTTGGTAAAAGTACAACCCAGAAAAATGCCAACCGGTGTAGCTGTGCCAGTACCAATATCCTTTTGGATAGTACCGTCAGCAGCAAGCTTAACCACGTCACCGTAGTAAATGCTAGTAGCGTAACCACTAACAATTCTCATTAGGCGAGTGGAACCGGCGTACACCTGACCACCGATCAAATTGACCGGCTGCAAGCCATACGGCTTGTCAACTGTAGGATATGCCATAGTTAAACTCCAAAAAAGTTAAAATTTACTTACCTCTGCCAAACGACGTATCCGACTTACGCTCTGAAAACAGAGGCATACGCGGGTCGTTTTCACGCATAAAACTATTGTCGATTGCAAGCGTTTGCGCCTGAGTCTGGTCGTTGTAGTAATTACTACGCTGTTCCACAAACTCGGACGGAGTCTTACAAAGCAACAAACCACCGATCTCAATATTGTCCTTAAAGCGACTACCGGGATCAATTAGCAGTTGGAATTTAGGTTGCTCAGTAATTTTTACTGGCTCCCAGCCTTCGCGCATTTTTGCTGACAGGTTACGCGGATCGGAGTTATTTAACGTCGAAACACGAATCCACCTGTAGTTAAAGCCCGGCTGCTTATCAGGTTCAGGTAGCAGCTCCGCAGGTGCCCACTGCTTAGGGCGCATCTGCGTCTCACGGGTTTCAAGTTCACGAGTCAATTTAGGTTCAGCCATTATTTATTCTCCAATTTAAGAACTTCACGAGCATATTGCTCCGGGGTTAATTTAAACTTTTTAGCCAGCGCTGCTTGGGTCGCGGTTAATTTAATCTGCCTCGGGGCCGTGCTACGTTTGGCTGAAGCTACGACTGTACTCGTCTTACGCTGAGGTTTGGAGTCAGCAGAGTCATCGTCTTCATCTGGCGTGGTTTGGAACGCCTCTGGAAATCGTTTGCGTATTGTTGTGTCAATACGCTTATAGTAGTCATCAGTACCAATATATTGTGTGCCGTACTGTTGAGCTAGCTTTTCATGCAAACCGAATGCCGCTTGAGTCATCTCAGGGTCTTTTTGGAACCATGACTCGTTACGTGTCACCCAGTTTGCGTATTTACCATCAGGGGCAGCGTTTTGGGGCTGAGCCTGAGTTTGCGGCAGTTGTACCTCATTTTCTGCATCTTGTAAAGTAGGTCTAAAGTTTTTTGCTTTATCCGCCCTTAACGTGGCTTCCGTTAACTCCTGTTGAGCGGCAATTATCTCGTCGTTGTCATAGGTTTCTAACGATTGCTTATACTTGTCTTTCGCCATTTCCAAGTCACGGTCTGCCGCATACCGCATGGTCGAAAGGTATTCTTGTTCACCCGTTTTAAGGGTCGCTCTAAGGCGCTTATTCTCTTCCATAACCCGTTGGGCCATAGCAACAGCTTCTTGATTCTCCCGAGAGACGCGTTCTTTCTCACGCCGTTCGTCGTGCCAAACCTTTTTAAGCTGTTTTAAGCGTTCTTTTGCTTTGTCAGAATAGTCATCAAGCTCGTCGCTTTCAAGTTCTTCTACAACGTCTTGTGGCATGGGCTGTCGGCCCTTATCCGCAACAGGCGTATCGTCTTCAATCTCAATATCTAACGAATCTTCAGCCACGTTACCGTCAACTTCGTCAGGAAACTTGTATTCATTTTTTTCAAATGTTGCCATTTTATTACCTCCTATGCCCGTGAAATGCCGCGTGGATCATCAACCACGGCTTCTACAGAGTCTTCATTGAGCAGACGGAACTCCCGTCCGTGGATTTTTAAGCGGGTGCCTGAGTTTGGTCTGGCTAAAATAAAGTCGCCTTTCTTACACCACGGGCCATTTGGGTAGCGTTCCTTGTCTGTATAGCAATCAGGGCCAAGGTCTACAACAAAAAACACGGTAGCAAGCACTTCTTCAATCCGGCGAGTTTCGTCAGACTTAATAAGGCCACTGTCATATTTTTCTTCTGCTTCGGGTAGCGCCACTAGGATGTGCCAGCCAGAAGGTTTAGGCAGTTGTGTTGCCTTCTCTTCTGCGGTTTCAGGTAATACGGTTGCATCCAAGCTATCGGGGTTTGAGCCGATTAGGATTTCACTCATCGTCAAAATGCTCCAAGTTTTTTGCGAGGTCTAGTAGGTACATCTCCACGTTGGTAAGGCCTCGAATCTCACCGCACATGTATTTATAGTCTTCGTAATTTTTAGCTGCGCCTGAAGCAGCGGCCTCTGAGAGCTGCGTGCGTCTGGAACGCAACTCCCTTAGGATTGTTTCAATCACTTTGTCCATCATTCACCTTTTTTGGGAGGTCGATTGGGGTTGTTTTGACGTCGTTGTTGTAATACTTGAACACCCTGACGGAAGCCTTCTCTTTCTTTCTCTGCTTCCATACGCTGTTGGTCGCTGACGTGTTTCATCGTCATGTTGGCCCCAGCAATTTCTTTCTGCGCGTCGATACGATCTTTCTCAACCTGTATCTGCTGAGCTTTCAACATAGCGTCTGCGGCATCTTTGTCTGTCTTACGCTTCTGTTCGGCCTGTTTGATAGCCAACTCTTGCATCTGCATTTGAATGACAGGGTCTTGCATCTGTTGTTGAACTTGTTGCTGTTGAGCTTCTTGCTGGTGTTGTTGCAGCAGTTGTTGTGAAGCTTGCGCAGCCATCTTGGCAATCTGGTTCTCCATCTCCTTTGGAATAACGATGTCGTCGTCTTCCTCGTAGTTGGGTAATTGCATGCCCATTGTTTGTTCCATCTGTTTGCGATACTCGTATCCTAAGTGCTCTGAAATATGCGCTTGCATAGTAGCCATCATAGTTTGTGCATTAGGATTTTGAGACAGTGTTTCTTGAATCTTAGGGTCTTGCATCGCCATACTATGTACCGCAATGTGAGCTTGATGATCTTGATAGAAGAAAGCCTTAACAGGTTTACCCTTTAATATGTTTTGGTTTTCTGTTACAGGGTCACGCGGGCGCGTATCGTCTTCCATTGGTACAAGCTTCTGTGCATTTTTAATGCCTAACACTTCAAGCATCTGGCGATGTAATAGTGGTAGGTCATACAACTGAGGTGCGCCTTGTGCTAGTTGTAGCACTGCTTGATACTGCACAACCTTTTGCGACATCGTTGCAGCGTTTGGATCACTAACAGGAATAACATCTACTTGGTCGTAGTCCGACTGTTTGATTTTACGATCACCTGTGTCTGGCTGGTAGTCATACTCTTCTGGCGTGTAGTCACGAATGATGCCTTTTAATAGACGTAACTCTTCGTGCATCGAGTAGTGAATCCGCGCTTGAACCGCTGACATAATTTTCAGCGTGCGTTCTAAGATTGCTAGTGTTGTACCTACTGGTGCTTGACCCGACATGTCACTAACTTTTAAGTCAGCCGCACTTGCAAAGCGACGACCCTCGTCAATGATTTGATTCATCAACTGCGCTAATACTTGTGAGGGTTCCTTATAGGGTAAGGGCAGGATATTGTCCCTAATACTTCCACTCGGGACATCGACATCTCTAAATTCTCCCGGACTAATTGGGGTATCGTCCCCTTTAACTCGTAAGCCTCGAGATTTAAGCCCACCCGGAAGGTTGGAGAGGGTGCCTGCATCAACCAGTTGACGCAAAATGGAAGTTCCAGATTTAGCATACGCACCTATTAGATGTATAAGACCAAAGCAGTAGAACCCAAACCCGGGGATGTAACCGTAGTGTACAAAGTGATTGCGTTTTTGTTTTAGCTTGTCGTCAGGTTGCCAATTGCGCCTAATAGCTAACACTTTTTGGTTCGACTTTTCTATAGTTACAATGTATGGCAACGCAATACCAGTAGGCTCACCATGTTTGTCTGTGTCCTCATAGCCGGGCAAGTCAAGGTTAACCTGCATCTCAAGTAGTTTATAGCGGTCATCTGTTGAGGCTCTGAACCCCATCTTCTCCGCAATCTTTTTCTCTACCTCGTCTAATGAGTTGACTGGGTCACCTAGGTCTATATCACTATAGAAGCCTTCTACTTGCAAACGACGAACCTCGTTCTCAGTTTTGCGCATCACATGTGTGACACGATCTGCTGTACGTAAGTCTGATGTACCGTAAGGCACAACGACGTCTTCTGCTGGAACATAGATTGACGTTTGACGACCTAACGCTGGGTCGTAGTACACCTTTTTAAACGCATTACCTGATAACCCTAAGCCCCACAACATGCGCTCATGTTCTGGACGATACTCAGGCATCTCTTCAGTCAAACGATAGTTCATATCCGCTTGTACGCGTTCAGCCGCCTCTTTTTTCTCTGTCGTTTCTTTACCAATGATCTTAGTCTTGACAGGCCCCGATGCGGGGAAAGTCTCCATGATCGTCTCGCTTTGGAACTTAACAAGCGCCTCAGAGAGTAGGGGATGCGTAACACCACAAGCACCCGCCCAAGGTTCTGTCCGTTCTTCAAGCTTCATCCCCAAGAGGTCAATGCCATCGACGTAAGTCTGCATCCAATCTTTGCGACTAGATATATCATCTTCAAAGTCGCCTAGCAGCTCACTAGCTAATAGTGATAACTCACTGTCACCCATTTCTTCAGCTATGTTGGCATCAAAATCATCCTCGTTAGGATCGCCCTTGCGTATCTCTAACTCAAACCCTTCTGTACCTATAGTTACTGACTCCGGGTCTTCAATCTCAATCTCCATCTCAGGCTCGTCCATAGCCTCCTGCTCGATACCCATAGGCGCTGCGTACAGACCTTTATCTATTGCCATGATTTATCCTTAATAGTACGCAACCCTACGGTGCGATTTAAATAATTTAGGCTCGTCTTGCTCATCGCTTGGTAAGCGTATGAATCCGCCTGCTCGGAACCTCATAAGTGCTAATGTTGTCGCATCCACCAAGTCATCATGCTCGCCGCTTGGGAACGACGCTATCTCGTCTATCAATTCTTCAGCCCACCGCGTCTCAGGAACCCAGACCTTACCACTAGCTATCAAATCAGAGACACTATTTAACCTGCTGATCTTATCCTGTCCTTTGCTCGGCGTATACTCCTGTACAGGGATACCCATTGCTCTGAACTCGTATATCAGAGGGGCACCTGTCGCCTTCTTTTCTATAAGTATCCCATCAGGCTCCCAGTCTTTGTAGTGCTGAAATGCCGTTTTCTTCAGCTCTATCCACTCCATCCGCTCTTTGAAAGCGTTTAGTAAGATTATGTTTGGCTGGTCATTGTCGTCAGGGTTGTTCCAAACCCCCCACGTCGTGCAAGCCGAATAGTCAGCCCGCGTGTTCTTCTCAAACGCCGTATCCCACGTCTGTAGTATGTAGTCACATGGCGGTGGGTCTTCCTTCTCCCAGATTTTCCACCATTCGCGCTTAACAATAGCGGAGTTATCTGACGTTGGCTGTTGCTGGTACTGGGCTTGCCATTTACTGTTAGGAAGTTCTGTTCTTAACGCATCTAGCTCGTTCATCGACCAAAACTCAGGCCATAGCGGGTTCCCAGACGGGAGAATCGCAGGGAACTCAATCACTTCCCACTCGTCCCCACCTCGCGCAGCACTAGACTTAATGACTTGGCCCGTTAAGTCCCTTAAAGACCACCTTGTCATCACTATTACGATACTTCCGCCCGGTTGGAGTCGCTGTCGTGGGCCGGATGTGTACCACTCGTACACCTTGTCGTATATATCTGGGTTGATCTGGGCTAGTGCAGCCTCTTGTTCACTGTGCGGGTCATCAATAATCAGAATATCCGCGCCCTTACCGGTCACAGCACCGCCTACACCAATCGCAAAATAGTCACCACCCTTGTTTGTGTTCCATCTACCGGCTGCTTTACTGTCAGTTTGGAGCGAAACACCCGGAAAAATGCGTGTATACACCTCAGAATCAACCAAATTTCGCACTTTTCGCCCAAAACCCACCGCTAACTCGGCTGTATGGGACGTTTGGATGACCTTTTTGTGCGGAAACTTACCCAAAAACCACGCTGGAAGCAGGTATGAGGCGAATTCTGACTTAGTATGCCGTGGTGGCATGTTGATTATTAAGCGTTTGCAGGTGCCGTTGGCTACTCGCTCGAACGCTTCAGCCATCCTATTGTGGTGCCGACCCCCAATGAACACAGGCCAGACCTCATGGACGAAGTCCAAGAACTTATTCTGTGCGCTTTCCTTGCGTTTCATCTCCTGCAGAGCTTCTAGCTCATACAAAAGCTGACGCTGCTCCGCCTCAGTTAGAAGGGGGAGTATCTTGGGTATGTCTTTTAGGTTGACGTTATTTATTATGGGCTGGCTCATCATCCCCCTCATTGATCTCGTCTAACAATGCTCGGGGTTCGTCTTCCATTACGCCTAGTTCTAAATCCAAATTATCTGTGATGGGGGTTACGTCTACTACGTTCGCGTTAAGAAGCCGTTTTACTCGTTCTTTGATGGCTTCTTCTAGGTCGCTGGACGTTTTGTGATTGATTGTAATCTCGCTGCGCTCAGTAAAGAGGCCGACATCGCTGTGCTTGCCTAGCAATTCTAGGGCTTTAAGTTCGTACCGTGGGTCGCCGCAGTTGGCAATCTCCATCAGCTTTGATGTAACTGCCGAGCGTATCTCCGCTGCATCCGTAGCTACTTGGTTGGCATAGCTTTTTAGGAATAGGGCGGCAGCGCTTGCTGTGCTGGGTTGTTTTAATGCGTGCTTGGCTACGTGGCGGTTCGACGCTTTAAATAGTTCAATCGTCTTGTCGATGTCGTCTTTCTCAATTTCTATAGACGCACCAAGTTCTTGCAATAGGTCGGCTGTATTTGCAGCGACTACTACTGTCTCGTGGAAGTTTTTGCCTTCCTCGGTATCTAAGTTGTAAGGGACTGTGTGATTCCCCGTTGGCTCAATATTAACCATGCGCGGGTTATATCACTATGGTGCCGATTTGTAAAGGGAGGTAAGGAATCCTACCCGGGGGGTATTGCTATATTGCGTTTTTGATATGTAGTGTAAGAAATGTTATGGGGGTGGGTATTGGCTGTGCAAATTAGTGTGTAGTGGTAGACATGGGACTCCTATCTGGTAGGTTAGGGGGGTGCCCCACCAGCCCCCGTCAAGTAGAACTTTCAATGCCCCGTACGGCTTCCGCGATGACCACGCGACAATGTACCGCTGACTATACGCGAAGCCTCGACGCGATATAGCGCTTTGAGCTGCTTATTATTGCTTTCGTATCCATAGCGGTTTTTTAGCGGTTTTCCTTACAATAGAGTCATGGCACAAAACAAGGCCTAGCACATGCGGTACAGATGATGCGCTCTTAAGTCTGAATACTTTTCCTGACTTTCTGAGTAGCGGCAATATATCTGGGTGCGAATCGGTTCTCTAACAATTCGGTGTAGCAAGTCAATGCAAGCGTGAGGTGTGATAGCACGATGCGACGAAGTACCCTAAGGCGGTTCGCTTTGCACTACAGGTTCGATGCGAGGTAGTGGCGATGGGTTGTCGCGGTTATGTGGTCACATGGGGCGTTAGTATAAAACTACAGTTGACTATAAATTCAGGGCGCGATAAGTACAGCAAAACTTATCGAGCACGCGCTGACAGACCGCGACATAGTCTGTCTATCTGCATGGGTTCTTATTGTGAGAATCCATGTTCATAACTTAATCAAGGGGATTACCATGCAAAACACTATCGCTCAATTTTCGTCAACTGAAGTTGATTTTGCAGTTGCTTCCGTAGTTGTATCAGGCAAAACATTAACAGAGAAAAAACTCTCTGTTGTTAATCAGGCATCAAGCGCGGCACTCGCTTACATGTGCAATGTCAAGGGTAAAGTTGGCAAAACTGCTCGTGAAAATATCTCGCAACATGGCGAGCAGATGATAGCAACGCAAGCGCGAAGCGGTAATTATAAGCCACTTGCTGACGCCATTGCATCAATCACGGGTGCAAGTCTAACAATACCGAATCGTGCTACTTATGAAACACTTGCCGGTCGCTTTGCTGATGCGTTGCAAGACTTACCGCGTGAAGGTTACGCGTTGTCTAAGAAGGATAACACTATGAAACCGACTGCTAAGCGCCTCGCATTGATGCAAGTCATTGGTTTAATCACCGAAGTGCAATCTATTGCAGCTGCTTTGTAAGATTGTAAGAATTGCCATAGGTTAATCTTACAGCGTAAGTCATTGATTCTATTGGATAAAGTGACATTGTAAGACTGTAAGATTAAATTTCGTTTAATTTCGAGAATCGGCTTGTCTTGTTCTCTTACGCAACTGCATCACCCATGCACTCAATATAAATTTTGAGGCGTCATTAACTATCGTCTTACAATCTTACACTCTTACAATATATAATATATATTCTTACAAAGTAGTATTACCAATGCTTTTCAAGGCATCACCACAAAATCACATTGTAAGATTGGCTCTGCAAACGTCTTACAAATACCCTTATTCTCTTACACTCAAAGGCACACTATGACTACTCACGTTCTCGCCAAGCGTACGCTCGGCATTCCCACACCTGCATTGAAGCAAGGCACGCAAGGTAAACGCATGCAAGGTGGACACCCGCCCGTACCGTACCGCCAACATTCTAACAATTGGGCACGCGCCAACAAGTTCGCCCGAGTACCGTCTAACCTCGCATCGTGGATGGATTAATTATGACCATCATTAAAAACCTGCTTATTAAAGCTTT
>Ga0209296_1001369_pt1 | contig 18812 bp, 20 predicted proteins | sample S_130206_EF_Meta_FD_187319 | JGI IMG/M metagenome (GOLD analysis project Ga0209296, IMG submission 187319) | Freshwater microbial communities from Lake Simoncouche, Canada to study carbon cycling - S_130206_EF_MetaG (SPAdes) (version 2) | ecosystem: Environmental > Aquatic > Freshwater > Lake ...
CCATCTGTCAGGTACTTGCTCACCGCTACAACATCATTACCCACTTTCGTCACTGCCTCAGAAACAGTTGGGCTAGTAAGTGAAACATTTAGCGTCCAGACAACATTATCGGCTGTGGCAGATGTCTTGGCAGAGCCAGTTACGGTAATTCCATTTGCACTACGTGCGGCAAAACCCGCACCGACTTTAACTAGTCCCCCGCCGACTGCGATTGCAAGAATGAGCGCAATCGCAATATAGAGAAATGATCGGCGGCGTTCGACTGAAGTCATGGGTGCTTGTGTTGTCATAAGATGATTATATAGCTCTCAGTCTTTGAACTTCCTGTAGATCTACTCCGCGCATTGGCTCCAGCGCTAATTCCCAGGCACTTCCGAGTGCTGCCTCTAAATTCTCACGAATTTCTAAGTCATCAAAGGTTGCCAAAGACTTGCGTATGACATTTTCTGAAATCAATATCGAACCAGTTCCATCGGTGAGCGCTCGATGCATTCCAAGTTCGGGAGTAAATCTAAAGAGTTCAGCGCCTTCGCTGCAGAATTCTTGAATTTCAAATCGTAGGTAATGCCAATTTTTAAGTGAGGTCGCAATCTTTGCAGCGGTACCCAACGGAGCGCGATATTCAATAATGGTGCGCAGCGTGCCAGGTGCTAGTGGTTGATCGCGCCATGAGTACTCACCTGTGTAACCAAGAATGGCATTTAGACCCCATTCAATGTGTTGGCGCAGCGCTGATGGCGCCGAGTGGATGGTGAGTAATCCGGCGTAGCGTTTGTCGTTCATGTGAAAACTCCTACCAAGGCTGCCTTGTGCGACCTTCCCCGATCCACAAGTGCTTACTCTTTGGTAGTTGAGTACCTCATTTATACAACTTTCTACTGACTTTGTGAATCCCCGGCCGTTTTTTGAGCGTGATCTGGAGCTGGAATGCGCTGTTGACGAATAGGAATACCCATCTATTGCCGGTACGCTTTTCCCTAGTCGGACGCTTTATCAGTACCCGTTGTTAGATTTACTTCTTTACTCGGTATGGCTGAACGCAAGACGAAGACTGGTGGTCGAGGAATTCTCGAACACCTACACATATCGAAGGAATAGTAAAAAATATGGCAACAGGTACAGTTAAGTGGTTCAACTCTGAAAAGGGTTTCGGTTTCATTGCAGTTGATGGTGGCGGACAAGATGTTTTCGTTCACTACTCAGCAATCCAAGGAAACGGTTACAAGTCCCTTGAAGAGGGTCAGTCAGTGTCATTCGAGGTTGTCCAGGGTCCTAAGGGTCCTCAGGCAGATGCAGTGAACGCTAACTAAATTCACTTATAAATAAGGCCCGTCGAGAAATCGTACGGGCCTTATTTTTTTGCCAGATTACTTTTTAGGTAGTGGCGGAATCTCGCCAACTTTCGCTTTCAGCGCAGCAACTTCCTTCACGGGAGATAAATCTTTTCCGCTCTTCCATGCATCTAAATATTTCCACGGCAGAACTTCTCCGCGGCGCACCCACCAAGTATCAGCAGGTGTTGGCCATGAAATTCCAAAGTGAAGATGGGGAGATGTTCCGCGCGCACTTCCGGTAGCTCCAATTGCTCCAAGTATGCGTCCGGCCATAACCGAAACGCCAGGTTGAATACTTGCCGGGATAGATCGCAGATGTGAACCGTAGTAACGGACACCATCTTCGCCAATAATGGAAACGGATAGACCGCCCCGCGTTATTCCTAGATTGGGTGGGCTCTTCCAGGTATCTACCCGATTTACTTCATCAACAACACCATTAATCGGTGCTACAAATTTACAGCCTGCCTTAGCCAAGATATCTGTTGCGGCATAGTCATGATGCGCTCTGGCATAGTTCACTTCGCAATTTGCTACCGGAAAAATGTAGATAGGCGCCGCGTTAGCCGAAGGCGCAGAGCTAAGAAGAAGGAGTGCAACAATCAATTTCTTAAGCATGTGCGCAAGAGTAACTAAGCAGTACTTATTTCTTGAGTGCGGCGCGGTCTAACCTGGCTGTGACTATCATGTGAGGAACGGTAAGGGCCCAGATTGTGACCAAGGTCAACCACAAGAACTTGTCGCTCAGATCTTGTTGTGAAAAACCAGCTAAGACAATGACAAATATGAAAGTTCCAACTAGCGCCGGTAGTCCCGGAATCACGGCTGCGGCAAAGGCCTGACCTGGGCGATTGCGAAGATAGGCGCTCTCTGAATTAGGAAGTAGTGATGTAAGGCGAGCGGTATGGCGCATTGCATGCCAACAGCCAAAGTAGACAGCAAATGCCACAAGTGGTGGTGCAAATGAGGCAAGTGCAGCCAAGAGCAGAATGTCGAGAGCATCTCGATATCGTTTGCGTTGTAAAAGGGCTAAGAGTGAGAGCGTTGTTATTACGGCAACTGCCATCAGAATTTCAGTGGTGAAACCGTTGTGCCAATTAATCAGCGCAGGGTTAACTTTTTCCAGCGCATCGGTGCTGCGGCTATTGACTAGTGGGATGGCAACTGGAAGCAGGCCTGCTGCTGGGGCATAGAACCAAGTCGGAATTCGGGAGCTACCATCGAGTGAATCTTTTTCACTCAAGAAAGCTCCATCTCCAATTCCAAAGTGAGTAGCGCTCATCAGAACAACAAAGATGAATCCCCACACGTTCCATCGAAGGATTGCATAGATAGCCAGCAGAGCGATAGCGACGTAGAGAATGATAAAAAGCGCCATCCGGATCGGAGCTGCCTTGGGAAGTGTCACCAGATGATCTAGGGCGCCATGTGGAATACCAATAGCCAGTGCGATAGTTGCCAGAACTAACTGCCAGCCCAGGGAGTTTGTGCCGAGCCACTGCGAGAAGAGCAGTGAGAGCACGGTAGCAGTGGCCACAACCGCGCTGGAGAGAGTGCGAACTCGGTTGAAGAGCCGTAATTTGGTCTCACTCATAGCGAACACAGTAGCAATTTTTCACAGAGTTATATGCAAAAATGCAGGCATGAAACAGTGGTCTTATATGGCGATGCTCATATTTACCTTCTGCGGCTCGGCTTGGCTGGAAATCTATTTAAAGACCGGCGTCTTGCGTCGTATAAAGCGAGTTGCAATAAGTGTTCTGCCCATCAGTATCTTTTTTCTGGCATGGGATGCCTATGCAATCGCACAAGGTCACTGGTTCTTCGACCGCACACAAATCTTAGGAATCTATGGCCCATTTAGTATTCCGCTAGAAGAATATATTTTCTTTATGGTGATCCCAATGGCAGCTATCTTTACCATTGAAGGCGTCACCACCGTTAAACCACACTGGCGTAAAGATGAGTTCGGCGAATGATCTACTCTGACATCGCAATTACCGCGTTTGCCATAGCAGTTATGGCAGATCTCTTTCTCTTTAAAACTTCCATGCTTACCCGCCCAGCATTCTGGACTTCCTACGCAATCATCTTGCCATTCCAATTCCTGACTAATTGGTGGCTCACTTCAAGAAATATCGTGATGTATAACCCAGATTCAATTGTGGGGCTTCGACTCTTCTCAGCTCCAGCAGAGGATGTTCTCTTTGGATTCGCACTTGTATTGAGTGTGATGGCCTTTTGGGAGTTCTGGGGCCGCAGAGGGATGCAGCGACACTAACTCGCGCCTCACCCCGTAAGATTGCGCCCGACGAGGCGGTAGCTCAGTTGGTTAGAGCCCCAAACTCATAATTTGGTCGTCGTCGGTTCGAGCCCGACCCGCCTCACTCGACACGCATTAATGAATATCTAAAAGGGGTTTGAATGTCCGAGAGTTCTAGAACCATCAGCGTTGGCTTGCTTGCATACGGCGCTATTGGTGATGAACACAATCGCGCAATCGCAGCAACACCAGGTCTGCGTCTTGCAGCCGTTGCTGATACAAATCCTGAGCGGTTGGCGGCTGCGCAAGTGCTGGCACCTGATGTAACAACCTTCACTGATTCAACTGCGATGCTGGATTCTGGGCTACTTGAACTTGTTGTTATCTCAACTCCACCCAACAGCCATTACCAATGGGCGAAGGAATCACTAACTCGCGGAATTAATGTGATCTTAGAAAAACCAATGGCACTGACGTTACAAGAGTGCGACGAACTGATGGAGTTGGCAGCATCGAAGAGCCTGCTGCTCATTGTCTATCAGAACCGTCGCTTTGATGCTGATTTCGTAACTATGAAGAAACTCATTGATGATGGAAGTATCGGTGAAGTCTTCTCCTACGAGAGCTTTGTCGGTGGTTACTCCAAACCGTGTTCCTACTGGCACTCAATGGTCGATGTATCCGGCGGCGCAATCTTTGACTGGGGCAGTCACTTCATCGACCAGATTCTTGCAATCATTCCCGGAAAGATTGATTCGGTCACTGGAGTTAACCAGAAGCGTCTTTGGACACACGTGACAAATGCTGACCACGCCGATGTTTCGATCACCTTCGCAAGTGGCGTGCGTGCCACATTTACTAATTCGGATCTTGCTGCAGCTCGCAAACCAAAATTCTATGTTTTAGGAACTACCGGCGCAATTATCGGTAATTGGGACCCAGCAGCTGGTTCATCACCCGCTGATTTACCTGCCATCCTGACTATCCACCGCGCTGATGGCACATCGGAAGTAATCACCAACACCACCCCTACTCCCTATTCATTTCATAAAGGTGTTGTCGAATATTTAAACCATCAGACTCCCATGAGTGTTACTACCGCTCAATCCCGTGATGTCGTTGCAATCATGCAGGCTGCTGAAGAATCAGCGCAATCTAACGGCCGTTCCGTGACACCCACACTACTGCGGTGACAAAGATTCGCTGGGGGCTGATCGGTGCCGGCTGGATTGCTAATAAAGCAATTGCACCAGCGATGCATGCAGCGTCGGGTGCAATCGTGCAAGCAGTTGCTAGTCGAGACCCAGAGAGATCACGGGCTCTAAATCCGGTAACAATTCATGAGAGTTACGAAGATCTGATTAACGATCCATTAGTTGATGCCGTCTATATCAGCCTTCCTAATCACTTACATTGCCAGTGGAGCGTTGCCGCACTTAAAGCAGGTAAACATGTCCTATGTGAAAAACCTTTTGCTATGAACGCACCTGAGGTAACTCTTATGGCAAATGCGGCACGCGAGAATAATCGCCTCATTGTCGAGGCGGTGAGTCCACTCTGGCATCCACGCATGGCTCGAATGGCTGATTATGTAAAGGCTGGAAATATCGGAGAGATCATCTCGATTGATTCTTCATTTACTTTTCCGGCGGCGATAGATTCAAATTATCGAAACTCCCCCGCAATGGGTGGAGGCGCACTCTTTGATGTTGGTGTCTATCAACTCCATGCAATGGCTGCCCTGGTTGGCGATAATGTTCAGCTAGAAATTCAAAGTTCTGATGTCACAGTGGGAGCTACAGGAATTGATCTCACAAGTAAATGGCAGATGAGCATTGCTGGCTCAATTACGGCACGCGGCCTTGCATCATTTGAGATGCAAGAGAATCAAAGTTTGATTGTGTGCGGAGAGAAAGGCTCGGTTGAACTCATCGGAAAAGAGGCTTTCACATCCTGGCACACACCAAGCCAATTGCGGTTAGGTGAAGCAGTTGAAGAGTTTGAAGCAGTAGACGCATACCAACTTATGATTGAAAATTTTGACAGAAAAGTTCAAGGGAAAGAGAGTTGGGTACTTCCTTTAGAAACATCGCTCTTCGTGCACAAGGCGATGGATCAACTTCGCGCAACCTTCTAGCTACGCTCACGCTCAACCTACTTTTCCCATTGAGCGCAGATTCCGTTAAAATATGTAGTTCATCAGTTGATTACCTACAATTTACCGAAATAGGACATTCTTAGGCCGTGAGAGAACAGTTAGCGAATTATCAGGATCGGGAATTAACCTGGCTTGATTTCGATACCCGCGTGCTAGAACTGACGGAAGATCCAACGATTCCACTGCTGGAGCGAGTCCGCTTTTTATCTATCTTCTCTTCAAATTTAGATGAATTCTTTATGGTGCGCGTGGCATCACTGAAAGCAAAGATTGAGCGCGGTGTAACTACACCCAACTCCGCCGGATATACACCGCGAGAATTACTCAAGCTGGTTCTTTCGCGCACGCAGAACTTGGTGAACATCCAAGCCGAGCGATTTAAAGATGTCATCATCCCTGAACTTGCCACCCATGGAATTGAATTTTGTAAAATTAAAGAACTGACAGATGACGAACGTGCGCATCTTAAGGATTACTACGACAAGCGAGTCTTTCCAGTTCTAACTCCTCTGGTTGTCGATCCATCACACCCATTTCCATATATTTCAGGGTTATCACTTAATATCGGTATCAATATCGAATCCAGTGAGGATCAAGACATTAGCTTTGCTCGAGTAAAGATTCCGACCAATCTTCCCCGCTTTATTCGCACATCAGATAAATCCACAATTCGTTTTGTGCTCATTGATGAACTCATCGCCGAACACCTCTCTGAGCTTTTCCCTGGCGTCACACTCAAAGACCACTTCTTCTTCCGGGTTACCCGAAATCAAGATCTTGATCTGGATGAAGATGAGACCGATGACATCCTGGAAACGATGGAGAAAGAACTTACTCGTCGTCGCTTTGGGCCGCCCGTGCGCCTTGAGGTGGATAAGGTGATTCATCCTGAGGTTCTCAACGAACTTATGGATGAGTTAAAAATTGAACCTGTCGATGTTTTGAAATATGACTCACCACTGGATCTTCGCAGCCTTAATCAGATTGCCGATCTTGATTTCCCGGAGCTGAAATATCCGCCATTTAGAAGTGAGACCGCACCTGAATTACGTGATGTTGACCTAGATTCCAGTGATTCTTTCTTCACCGCTCTTCGAAAAGGTGAAGTTCTGCTGCACCACCCATATCAATCTTTTACTACCTCAGTGGTGAATTTCCTGGAAAATGCCGCACGCGATCCACACGTTCTAGCTATTAAGCAGACTCTCTATCGAACTTCTGGTGATTCACCCATCGTGCAGGCGCTGATTGAGGCTGCGGAAGCGGGTAAGCAAGTACTTGCGGTGATTGAAATCCGCGCTCGCTTTGATGAAATGGCAAATGTGCGTTGGGCCAGAAAGTTAGAAGAAGTCGGTGTGCACGTTGTCTATGGACTTATGGGTCTTAAGACACATGCAAAGTTATCACTGGTGGTTCGTGAAGAAGGCGACACCTTGCGTCGTTACTGCCATGTGGGCACCGGAAATTACAACCCAAAGACCGCCCGCTTCTATGATGATCTTGGAATCCTGAGTGCTGATCCTGCACTCGGTGAAGATTTGTCACGTCTCTTTAATGAACTCTCCGGTTACTCAACCAAACATGAGTATTCACGTCTTCTCGTTGCTCCTCACAGTATGCGTAAGGGGCTGATTGCTCGGATCAAGCGCGAGACCCGTCATCATCTCGATGGCAAGCCAGCCTGGATTAGATTCAAGCTCAACTCACTACTTGATGAAGAGATTATCGATCACCTCTATGAGGCAGCTGATGCGGGAGTAAAAGTTGAAATTATTGTGCGAGGTATTTGCTCAATTCGCTTAAACACTCAAGCCCGCCGGGAAAATATCAAGGTCCGCTCAATTTTAGGAAGATTCCTAGAGCACTCGCGTATCTACTACTTCCGCAATGGTGGAGCCGAAGATTACTTTATTGGTAGCGCAGATATGATGCATCGAAACCTCGATCGTCGCGTTGAATCACTGGTTCTAATCGAGTCTGAAAAGCATAAACAGAGGCTGGCTGCAATTCTGGATGACTCTGTCTCGGATAAGTATTCAACCTGGAAACTAACTGATGAAAATAGCTGGGTTCGAAATATTAAAGATCATGATGGAAATTACCTGGTTAACTTCCAGGATCACTTTGTCGACAGACACAACCGCTCATGATTAGAGCAGCGGGGGCTCTCCTATGGCGCGAGAATTCTGATTTAGCTATCGAGGTAGCACTGATTCACCGCCCACGATATGACGATTGGTCACTACCTAAGGGCAAGATTGAAATAGGTGAGACGGCGCTGCAGTGTGCCTACCGTGAAGTGTTAGAAGAGACTGGAATGCGGGCTTCATTTACACGCGAACTAGGTTCTGTTGAATACGAAGAATCAGGACAACAGAAACGAGTGAAGTACTGGGCCGCCCACTGCGCGCTCAATAAAAGTGAATTTATCCCCAATGACGAAGTCGATCAAATCAAGTGGCTTACCGCCTCAGATGCGCAGCAACATGCAACCCACGACTCTGACAAATCAATCATTGAAACATTTATGAGCCAAGAACAACACACAGATACTTTGATCATCTTGCGCCATACAAAATCCCTCGAACGTGGTGATTGGGATGAAGAAGATTCACTTCGCACACTTGATGAGACCGGATTTGATCAAGCTCAACTCTTAATCAAACATTTAGAGCCTTTCGCCATCGATGAGCTCTACACCTCCGATTACACACGTTGCGTGCAGACGGTGACCCCACTTGCTCATACTCGCGGATTATCGATTACTACTGTGCCGAGCTTGAATGAAGAGAGCTTTGAAGCCGATCCGGATAAGGCAATTATCTTCGCCAATGCGCTCAAGCAAGATGAGAAGAACATTCTGATCTGTAGCCATAACCCGGTGATTCCATCAATGCTCCGCGGAATACTCAATACCAGGTTAAAGAATAAGGACTTAATCAAGCTTGAGCCGGGCGATGCCTGGATTGTTCATCGCGTGCGCGGTGAAATTGTGGGACTTGATTACTTAAGCATCTCCAACTGAATTATCCCACTAGCAAGTGTTAGCGCTCAATCCAATCGAGGCGATGTAAAACAATGCCTTCACGCAGCGCCCATGGGCAAATCTGAATCTCTTGCAGATTAAGAGTCCTCATTAACTCTTTTGCCACCATTGCTCCGGCAACTATCTGTGGGGCGCGCTCTGCCGAGATCGATTGCATAGCTTTTCTGCCCTCAATATCTAGTGATTGCAACTTTGGCACCATGGCTTCCAGTGCGCTAAACGTCAGGTGAGGACCAAATTTTGGATAGAAAGTGGTTGCAATCTTTGCCAGCGTTCTAAAAGTTTTACTTGTTCCACTTGCCACATCTTTTTCAAAGGTTGATAAGGATTGTGAGAGTGGGGCAATCGCATCGCTTAGATACTCTTCCAGTGCTCGTAGCGACTTCACTGTAAAGGGATCGCCCTTTAAGAACTTTCGTGTCAGGCGACCAGCACCCAATTGCAGCGATGTCTTAAATACCGGGTTCTCATCGGTACCTCGAGCAATTTCCAGGGAGCCTCCCCCGATATCTAAAACTAGTAAATCTCCGGCAGACCATCCAAGCCAACGTCGTGCTGCCAGAAATGTAAATCGCGCCTCTTCCTCGCCACTTAGTACCTGCAAATCAATTCCACATTCGCGATTCACGTGCGCCAAGACTTCATCAGAGTTCACAGCTTCACGAATAGCAGAAGTTGCAAATGCCAGCAGTTCATCAATTTCAAGATGTGCGGCGTCTTTAAGGTTAGTCAGAATTGCATCTGTGATTTTCTCAATACCAAGTGGAGTAATGGCTCCTGATCCATCAAGATATTCAGTTAGACGAATAATTGATTTATGTGAAGAGTTTGGAATTGGCGGAGCACCTAAGTGGCCATCGACTACTTGCAGATGTATCGTATTTGAACCGACATCGAGTACGCCTAATCTCACGGGCGAAGTCTAGCGAGTTGGATTAGCGAAAGATCCGGTAACCAAGAAATAGACACGGCGGGAAACTGAGACTGCATGGTCTGCAAATCTTTCGTAATAACGACCAAGTAAGGTGATATCAACGGCTGATTCAACGCCATGTTTCCACGCTTTATCAGTAAGTGACCCAATCAGTTGACGGTGTAATTTATCCATCTCATCATCATCTTTTTCTAGCTGTAAAGCCATTTCGATGTCGCGGGTTTCAATCACGGTAGGAATCTTGCGCGAAATATTCTCGGCTACTGAGCCAATGTGGTTTACCAAATCGTTGAGTTCAGCCGGAACGACTTTCTCAGGATGGCGAAGTCTGGCTACTTTGGCAATATGGTGAGCAAGGTCGCCCATACGTTCTAAATCAGCGCTCATGCGCAGTGCAGTCACCAGTGCGCGTAAATCGGATGCCACTGGTTGCTGGCGGGCAATAATGTCGATGATTCTTGTATCTAGATCATGTTGATAGAGATCAATTTTTTCATCGTAAGAAATCACTTCTTCGGCAATCTTCAAGTCGGCTTCAATCAGTGCTTGCGTGGCGTTATGAATAGAGTCCGAGGCCATATTTGAAAGGTCAACGAGTGACTGCGATACCCCGTCGAGTTCATCTTGAAAGACCGACCGGATGAGTGCCATGGAGGTCAAGATAGGTGAACTCGGTGAATTTCGCAATGACTAGAGGTTAACGGAAGGTAAACCGTCCCAGACAGAGGTTAGGCTATTACCATGTGGTTTCGTCGCGATGAAAATAGCGTTGTCGTAGATGAGATTTCACCTACATTTCTCAATGTCTTATCCCAACTTGATCAAGATGCAATGCTTATCGCCCCGGGTGAGGTGGTTCGATTCGCCACCGATGGTGTTGAAACACTGAACTTATTGCGCGAGGGTCGTATCACCAGCCCTGAATTAGTTGCCTTAATTCGCGTTGTAAGGCGCACACATCAGAGACATATCGGAAAGATTGAAATTCCACGTGGACCAATCGGTGAGGGCATGCGAGAGCTCACAGTGCGCGCAATCTACTTGGAAGATGTTGATAACATCGTCGTTCTACTCAGTGATGAAAGTGAAGCAGAGCGTGTGCATGAAGTACGCAGAGACTTTGTTGCAAATATTTCCCATGAGCTAAAGACCCCAATCGGTGCGCTCTCACTCTTAAGTGAAGCGGTGCTCTCGGCAGCCGATGAACCTGAATCTGTCGTCAAATTTGCTACTCGTATGCAGCTTGAAGCCAAGCGACTTACCGATCTTGTGCAAGAAATCATCAATCTCTCTAGGCTCCAGGATTCAGATCCGCTGCAAGTTGCAACTGAGAATAGCGTTGCCGAACTCATCAATGAGGCAGTTGACTTGGTCAAGACAACTTCAGAAGCTAAGGGAATATCAGTGAGTGCCAAAGATATTCCAGAGGTGGTTGTGCTGGGCGATAGCGAACAGCTGATTATGGCAATTAACAATCTGCTTGAGAACGCTATTAATTACTCGCCGGAGAATACAAAGGTTTCTATCTCGGTCACTGTCAATGAAGATATTGTGGAGATAGTTGTGGCAGATCAAGGCATTGGAATTCCAGAAGAGGCACAAGATCGTATTTTTGAGCGCTTTTACCGGGTAGATCCTGCTCGCTCACGCGAGACTGGTGGAACCGGGCTAGGGCTCTCCATTGTTAAGCACGTAGCTTCAAATCACGGCGGGGATGTAAAAGTATGGAGCTCACCCAATGTCGGCTCTTCCTTTGCGCTGCGTTTACCGATTTACACACCTAACGGAGGCGTTACACAATGACCAAAATCCTTATCGTTGAAGATGAGACATCGTTTTCAGAGGCGATTGCCTTTCTGCTTGGAAAAGAAGGCTTTGAGAGTGAAATTGCGGAAAACGGTCGTGTGGCACTCGAACTCTTTAAGAAAAATCACTACGACCTCATCTTGCTTGACCTCATGATTCCTGAAGTCTCAGGAATCGATGTCTGTCGCGCTATTCGTACTACATCTCCAGTACCCATCATCATGCTCACTGCTAAGGATTCAGAGGTCGATAAGGTTGTTGGTCTTGAACTCGGCGCCGATGATTATGTAACAAAGCCATATTCATCTCGTGAATTAGTTGCGCGTATCAAAGCTGTGATGCGCCGTGGCACACCCGATGACTCGGCAACAGATGCAAATTCCTCAATTCAGGCAGCTGGTCGTATTCGGATGGATATCGAGCGACACCAAGTGACTGTTAACGAGATTCTGATCAACCTACCTCTCAAAGAGTTTGAACTTCTAGAATTTCTGATGCGTAACTCTGGCCGCGTGCTCACTCGTGGCCAGCTCATCGACCGTGTATGGGGCGGAGATTATTACGGTGATACCAAGACTTTGGATGTTCATATCAAACGTCTTCGTTCAAAGATTGAAGACGATCCCGCTAATCCAGTGCTCATTCAAACTATCCGCGGGCTAGGATATAAATTCGAGGCGTAGGCTCACTTTTTTCGATAGGGATACCCCCACGATACAAAGGGCGTAATGCGTCCTATCATTGCCTATGCTCACACGACAGGCGTCAACGGCTCGAGTCTTACTCGTCAACGATGATTCCTTTGAGCTCGCCACGATGGCCGCTTCACTTCGACTACATAGCGTCAATGTCGTGGGAGAGGCGCAAGATAAGTTTGTTGCCGAGAACTTATTTCGCTCACTTGAACCAGAAGCTGTCTTAATTGACCTGCAATTCTCAGGTGAAGCAGCGATTGTTTTACTACAGAGGCTTCGTAACATAAACCCAGCACTTGGAATTGTGATTACAACATCATGTCCAGATCTGCGACTTTTTGGTCTCATGGAAAGTAACATTCCATCAGGTTCAAAATTGATTCTCAAGCGCAGCATCTCTGACTTATCTGTAATCACCGGAGCTCTTGCCTTGAGCTTGATATCGGCAAAAGATGGCTCGAAAATGAATTGGATCAACATACATACTTCAATTCATAAAGAGGACTTCATCACAGTCCTCAATGAGTTAACCGACATTCAGATTGAGACTCTACGTCTTGTAGCACAAGGCTTAAGTAACTCAGAGATTGCTAAGGTGCGCTTTGTCTCAGAAAAGTCAGTCGAGCAGATTGTGGCGCGCATCGCACAACACCTATCTATCACCCCAGATCGCAGCCGGAACTTGCGTGTTGTATTAGCCGGTGAATACTACAAGTGGCTCGGTGCGCCAAGACATTAAGTCACCTTGCGGTAATCTCTGCGCATGTCTTCAGCACTCACCCTGACAAAGATTCGAGCGCGCTGGAATGAAGTTCTTGACCTAGTTGAAGGCCAAGACCGAGTTATCTGGATCGCCTACTTTGACGCTCGCCTTGAATCATTTGATAACGGGCGCCTGACCTTAGATTTCAGTGATAGCAATAAGTTAGCAACCGGCCATGATTATCAAGAAGCGCGCTTGCGCCATCGCTCTGTTTTGCAAAGTGCTTTCCTTGATATTTTTGGTGAGACGGTTGTGATTGTAGAAAAATGAGAAAGTTCTTCACAGCCCTGATTTCACTCTCTATTCTCTCATTCACTCTTCATGCCAGCCCCGCAAACGGTGCAGAGTTAATTCAAGCAGGCCCAGCTGGAAAGATTCATGGCGCAGATATCAGCAGGTGGCAGCATCCAAACGATAAGCCAATTAACTTCCTCAAAATGCGTGCTGCCGGAATTGATTTCGTAATGATTAAAGCATCTGATACCAGAGAATATTCTGATCGCTTGGCCCTGAAATATGTGAAAGCTGATCGTATTGGCGCACAAGAAGCTGGAATTCACACTGGTTTTTATCACTATGCACTCTTGCCAAACGTGACATCTAATTCTGCAATAGAGCGAGATGCTCGGGCACAAGCTCAGAAAGTTATCTGGAGACTTCAGTTGTTGGGCGGCTTTAATGATTTGGATTTGCCATACGCACTAGATCTTGAAAATAACTGCGTCAAGGTGAGCTCTTCTGGTTCATGTAGTAAGAACGCAACCCGTGCGCAGGCTACGCTCTGGAGTAAGACCTTACTTGCCATGCTCAAGGAGAAGACTGGTCGCACGCCCTTAATTTATTCTTCGCCACATTTTCTGGAGAATGCACTGAACCGTGACAAGGAACTTTCGCAGTATCCGTTATGGATTGCCCAATATGCAATTGATCCAGGAAAAGCTGAGGCAAAGCCCAATGTGAAGCCAGGTGGCTGTTATGTGCACTCGTGGACAACTGCCCAATGTTCAGCCAATTGGACTATGTGGCAATACAGCTCATGTGGAATCGCACCAAAGTATGGCGTTCCAGGTAATCGATTAGATCTCAATGTCTTTGGCGGCACGCCTGAGAAATTTGAATCACTACTCACCGGCACGTGGCTACCAGATCCGGCAGATCTCATGCCAGTTGGTGAAAGCTCAACAATCACCATCTCCTCAGTGAAGGCAACGACGACGAATAAGAGCGCAGTAATTGCAATAGAAGTCACGCGTCCAGATAGTTCACCTGTAGTAACTGGCTCGGTCAAGTTATATTTCACATCTGCAAATGCAACGAAGCCAACTGTTGTGCAGAAACTTGTGCGCGAAACCAGCGGTTCATGGACACTTTCAATTTCTGGGCTTCCGGCTGGAACCTGGTTTGGCAGCGTTGCATATAAAGATCCTTCCGGAACTCACGCCGATACCAAGACGCTAGTTGATCTGACGATTACTCAGGGAGAAACACCGATACCGAAGCCAACTAAGAAGGCTGCGAGCAAGCCAGCCACTGATGGCTGCCGCAATCAGATTAAGAATTAACCTGTCCACGATAAGGTTCTCGTACTATGGATGAAATCCTCGAATTATCTGCTGGCGTTGTGCGCACAAGCCGCACCATGAACGATGGCCGAACAATTCGTTATTACGATACCGCTGCTCAAAGCCGCACTGTGGCAGATCAGCGCCCTGCCGAAGAGCAACCGGGTATTGGAGAACTACGTTTAGATCCATTAGTTAATGAATGGGTTGTGATGGCAGCCCATCGTCAAGGTCGCATCTTCTTGCCACCCAAAGAGCTATGTCCGCTCTGTCCCACCACCGGTGATTTACTCACTGAGATTCCAGAAAATGATTTTGAAGTGGTTGTCTTTGATAATCGATCACCTTCAATGCGTCCTCCGGAAGGTGACTTTGCCTTGCCCGATATGGTGGGCTCAGATACTGATGAAGGAGTAGCTGCTGGCAAGTGTGAAGTTATTTGTTTTACGGCAGATCACGGTGGATCCTTTAAGACTTTATCTCCGCAACGAGTGCGTACACTGCTAGAAGCATGGCGTGATCGCACCCGCGAACTCTCGCAAGAACCATTTATTGAACATATCGCGCCATTTGAAAATCGTGGCGAAGAAATTGGCGTTACCTTGGCCCATCCGCATGGGCAGATTTATGCATATTCATATCTGCCAGCACGTGTTGTGAAGATGCTTTCAGTTGCCCAAGCCCACCATGCCAAGACCGGCCGAGTTCTCTTTGACGATGTAGTGGCACGCGAGCTTCGTGATGGCACTCGAGTAATTGCCAAGAATGAGCATTGGGTTGCTTACACCCCTTATGCCTCACGCTATCCCTTCGAAATTCACCTCACTCCCCTGCAACCAGTTGCAGATTTAGCAGAGTTATCGCCCGCTGCCTGCGATTCTTTCCCATCGATTGCAATCGAAGTCATGCAACGTCTTGATGGAGTATTCGGCATCGATATGGCATATATCGCTGCTTGGCATCAAGCACCAGTGCGCCAAGGGCGCGATGTGCTGCGGCTGCATTGGCAGATTACAAGTGTGCGCAGAGCACCGGGCAAACTTAAGTATTTAGCCGGTTCTGAATCTGCGATGGGCGCATTTATTATGGATATGAAACCAGAGCAATCTGCGCAGCAACTCAAAGATGTAAAACTGTAATCAGAAAGTTTTCTTCCTAGAGCGAAGGCGCTGAACCTAAAGTCACCTTAAAGCTCTTGCTTACACCCGTTGGTAGATCTACCACCACAGTCACTGTGGCACCTGGTGCATAAGAGCGAATGCGCACAATTGCCGCTTCCGAGTTAGCAACCTTGACGCCATCAATAGTGCGAAGAACTGAGTTCACTGGGATGCCAGCTTTTTCTGCTCCTTCACCGGGGCTGAGTTGAACAATTTTGGCACCGCCTGCGGTGTAGGCAGGATCAAAGTAAACGCCAAGAACTGGGCGCTTTGATTTTCCGGTAGCAATGATTTCATCAATAACACGCTTCGCTTCATTGATAGGAATTGAGAAACCAAGTCCGATACTTCCACTTGCCGCACCTGATGAGAGCGTTGCAATGGCGGAGTTAACTCCAACGAGCCGCCCTGCTGCATCAACTAGTGCTCCACCTGAATTACCAGGGTTAATAGCGGCATCTGTTTGAATAGCATTGACATATGACTGCGCATCTACCGTGCCGGTAGATACCGGACGGTTAAGTGCAGAGACGATTCCACTCGTGACTGTACTTGCCAATCCAAGCGGGGAACCAATTGCTAGGACTGGGTCACCCACGCTGAGCTTAGAAGAATCTCCCACAGTGATTGCTGAAAGATTTCCCATTTGGACTTTAAGTACTGCTAAGTCATATCCAGGATCTCGTCCCACAATAGTTGCTGGGTATTGATCGCCATTTGTTAATTCAATTGAAATTGTTCCGGATGTTACTGCGTTTGCAATCACATGGTTATTGGTGATGATGTAACTAAATGCAGATGTGCTCTGATAAACCGAGCCGGAGCCCGTGCCTGAACCCGAAGGAGCGGTAACGCTTATCGAGACCACAGATGGGGTTACAAGTGAAGCAATGGTCTTTGAGTTCATTTCACTGCCACCAAGTTCAACAAGAGTTCTGGCTGATGAACATGTGCCGGAAGGTGAGAGGAAGAGAGCATTGGTGCGCTTATCAGCACATGCCTTCACAACACTGGGTGAGTTTGTTGCAGCCGTTGCTACTGAGCCTGCAATGGCGGCGCCTGCAATAAAAGCTGCGATGACTTTGATGTTCTTCATGTCCACGATGCTTCCCTATTTTCCTGTGATAACCCTGTCAGTGGCGTGGGAGAAAGTTTAGGCTTCAACGACCCATGAGCCACTTATTTTGACGTTTACTTTATCAAGAGCTCGATTTGTCGGCCCAGATATCGCCTTCGCGTTAGCGAATGGATCAAATTGAGCGCCATGGCACGGGCAGACGAGTTTCTTTGTTGAGGATTTATAAGCAACAGAACAACCTTCGTGGGTGCAGATGGCAGAGTAAGCGAAGACTCCGGTTTTAGTGCGAAAGAGAACCGCTGGAACTCCCTGCGCCGAATGTACAAAGTTATATGTCTTTCCCACAGGCAGATCGGCGACTTTAATAATCTGTGTTCCGCTTGCTTTTGCCGATGACTTCACTGATGTTGAGGCTGCAGATTTTGGCAGCGCTTTGCCTGCAAATGATGCAGCTATTGCAAGGGCTCCCACAATCCCTGAGCGCAAGACACTTCGTCGCTGAAAATTTGTAGCAGGCATTCGTCGATTTCCCATCAGTAGTAGTAAAAATGCAAGCCACATGACCGCGTAGGCGCTATCACTTGCTAAGAAATATGGAGTTGTGTGAAATGAACTGGAAAGCCATAACCCTGTTGACATGGCAAATCCGCCAAATGCCGCACTTGTTGGCGCAACAGAGAGAAGCGTTGCGATACCAATTGCAAATTCTGCAAGCATCACAAAAATTCCAACATATGTTGCATGTTCAAGCGTGCGGTTAAGTAGGAATCCGATTGGCGAATTCTGAGCATATGCTGCTAACTGCGAGCCAATGTAAGTAGGTGCACCTTTTGTGAGGAAGCCTGGGTCTGAAGCCTTATCCCAGCCGGCATAGATCCATGTGAGTCCAAGGAATATGCGTAGGACACGAGCAGCTCGGTTCTGTGAACCCCACGAACTTATTGCACCGCGAGAAATACTTTGGAGTGCATTCATGTGCTCACCTTAACCGTGAAGTGAATATGTTGCTCCCTGACTTGGATTCGAACCAAGAACCTGTCGATTAACAGTCGACTGCTCTGCCGTTGAGCTATCAGGGAATGAGGTGCAACTCTACCGCAGAGGGTAAGCCTCGCCAAAATTACGCGCTTTAGAGCGAACTAATCGAGAGTTCATGCAGACCGCGTTTCTGGGTTTCCAGGGCCACTAACTCTGCAAATGCTGTGTTGTACTGCTCCTGATTTTCAACCGGATTAAGGCGCTGCAGACTTGATTTCAGATCTGCAATCTTTCGACTGACAAGTACTTCACGTAATCTGGCAACGATGCTAGAAACATATTTTTCAGAGACCGCCCCATCTGTGCGCACTGGCTCCACTGAGAGTTCAGTAAATAGTTGCTTCATGCGTTCATCGTCAACTTTCTCCAGGGCTAGCGGTTCGGTACCAAATGAATCGATGATGCGGCGCAGTTCCCGGTATGCCGGATGAGTAAATGCCTCATCTTCAATAGTGCTCCACCCAAAGACAAGTCCCGACATCTGTAACTTAGCTTTCAATACTTCTCGCTCAAGCATCAAGGTGGGTTCACTCGGGTTTGGTCGCCAGGCAGAATCGGCAGCAGGTGCCTCGCTCTGAACTTGAGTTGTGCTCACTTTCTTAAGCGCTGCATTTACCGCTGCGGTGACAACTTCTGTCTCTGTTCCTAACCAACCTGATAAAGATTTAATGTATTCCGGACGAAGTGATTTATCTCGAATCGCTGCAACAAGGGGGGCTGCGGTGTTGAGCGCATTAACGCGGCCTTCGGCGGTATTAAGGTCATGTTTTCTCAGTTCTGTGCGAATGGCGAATTCAAAGAGTGGCACTCGCTTTGCAATCAAATCACGTAGTGCCAGGTCTCCCTTGTGTTGGCGCAGATCGCATGGGTCAAGGCCATCAGGTTCAACTGCCACAAATGTTTGAGTGACAAATTTTTGATCATCACCGAATGCTTTCATCGCCGCTTTCTGCCCAGCCGCATCGCCGTCGAATG
>Ga0209296_1001373_pt1 | contig 18796 bp, 32 predicted proteins | sample S_130206_EF_Meta_FD_187319 | JGI IMG/M metagenome (GOLD analysis project Ga0209296, IMG submission 187319) | Freshwater microbial communities from Lake Simoncouche, Canada to study carbon cycling - S_130206_EF_MetaG (SPAdes) (version 2) | ecosystem: Environmental > Aquatic > Freshwater > Lake ...
ACATTGCCTATGGACACCAAGGTATTGGTAGTGGTAACACAGGATCGTCAGACCAATGCCTACAATTTCAACACACAAAGCAGCAAGGCCTACGGACAGATAGTTGTAAATCAGAACTACAGATAAAATCATGAATGGAGAACGCATTTATAATACAGTATGTGGGATAATAATAGTGTTAGGACTAATTGTAATCGTATGTCATATAATTTTATGAAAAAACTATTTTTAATCTTATTGTTGTTATGTTCAAATGCGTTTGCTGATCTAACTGATATCAAGTTTGGACAGAGCCAAATTGCGGACAGTCAGTGGAATGTTAATGCCTGTCTTAATACCACTACCTGCCAAATCTACAGTAAGAACCCAGGTACTGCCTATAAGATTCCTTGGACCAGTGGACAAGTATCATGGGCTGCAGGCGACTATGTAAAATTCAGCACCAGCAGTAACGGCTCGTTTCCTTATACTGCTACACAGTATACCAGTGCTGGCACAGTAAAAGTTGTAATGGGTGACGGAAAGATTGTCAACATGGGTCCTGACTATTTCTTCTTTGTAGGCAGTGACAATAATACAGGACAGTTATTCAGCGGATCAAGTGGTATGAATAATACTAGCGGTGTATCGTGGACTGGTACACTTAATCCTACAGTAGCACAAGCCAATACCTATGCCAACGCTACATATTCAACTGTGCCACTATCGTCGGGACAAACAGCTACCTCTACACCAAGCAGCTCAACTACAACTACAACTACCGCTCCTACAACTATTACTGCTACTAATATAGGATTTGAAACAGGTAATACTAACTCTTGGACTATCAGTAATAACAGCGGTGCTGCCAATTGGAGTAGTGGATCAGGTGCCGCTATTGTAACTGGATTACAACATACTCCGGATTCTGGAAAATCTTGGACAGTAACTCCTTATGGAAGTTATATGTTGAGTCTACAACCGGGCAGCGGGAGTCCTACATTTGATTCAGCAACTACTAGCCTGGGATTAACTTCAACACAGAATACAGCAATTAAAAACTTGTTAATACAACAGGCACAGACTAGTGGTGGTGATCCAACTCCTACTAATGCCAGCTGGGTTAAGAGAGATGTAACCCTACAAGCAGGTGTAACTTATAAGATTTCGTGGCAGTATCTATCAACTGACTATGCCCCATTCAATGATGGCAGTATTATTACACTGGTTCACAAAACAGATAGTACTAAAGTTCCTACATTAAACAATACTGTTCGTAACTATGCCCTGTTAGGTTTTACTAATCTTGGCACAGGTGATTATTCGACTGACAGTTACGGTTCTACAGGTTGGCAGGTAGCAACATTTACAGTACCGGTTGACGGTGATTACAGTCTAGGATTTGCTGCGTTCAATCTTGGTGATACAGCACTAAGTCCTATTTTGCTGATTGATGAGAAGCCAGGTACTACCTTGTTAAACGGAAGTGCATTTAATCCAATTGATCCTAATCCAGGCACAGGTGCTCCAAGCGCCGGTGGCGGTGGCGGAGCAGTAGAACCAACATGGCCAGAGACTAGTGACATTACAGCCAATCAACTAGCACAGAAAAATGCCGCCAAAGGCCGTGTTGCTAGTATTACACTAGGCAATCATTTATACATTGATCAAAAGATTGGCAGCAGTGGCAACAATGTAACCATTGAGCAAACTGGCAACTATAATAAGATCAGTGGTCTAGGTGGCACCGACTATGCTGTTATCAACGGGGACAATAATATTATCAATATCAAGCAAGGCGATACTATTGGTAAGAATCTAATCGAGTTCAGTATCACAGGCAACACTAATACGGTCAGCATATGGCAAGCTCGTAATTCTACAACAGGTCTACAAGATGGTAATGAGAGTGGCGGACATTACCTTGGCCTAAATGTAACTGGTAGTACTAACACACTGAGTCTAAAACAAAGCAACGATGGCGGAACATCAAGTGGACATTTTGCCTATGTTGATGTTACCGGTAATAACAACAACGGCACATTGAAACAAATGAGCAATGGTGAGAAAACATTCTTTGGTGTTGTCAACGGCAACACCAATGTATTTGATATAACTCAACAGGGCACAGGCAGTTATTTTGATCTAAGCCTAACAGGTAACGGACACTCAGTTACTGCTAATCAAAAGGACGCAGGTAGCCACAAGGCCACTGTTAATCTAACCAATGCTGGCGGCGCTAGCACAGTTACTTTAATTCAACAAGGTAGCACAGCACAAAACATCAATATTACACAGCAATGTGCTACGCTATCAGGTTGCTCTGTAAGCGTAACACAAGGTCAATAATTAATTCTTAAACAAGTATTTCTTGTGTAGATTTAATCTTGCCTTGTTGTATTGAACAGCAGTAATAACTAGTGCTACTGCCCAAGGTACAACAGTTGCGGCCCATGGAACAAGCCCTGCCCACCATGCGGCCATTAATGGCTCTTTCATTACCATCAAGATAGCTACGACAAACAATACAAAGCTACCAATAAACACAGTGTCGGGCCAGCGTTGTAGAATCTTGCTGACCATAGTGGCACCAAACAAGATGATTGGCACTGAGATTAACAAGCCAGCGATGACTAGAACAAAATTACCATTAGCGGCTGCGGCAATACCTAGTGCATTATCGATGCCCATAACAGCATCAGCAACAACAATAGTACCGATAGCACCCCAGAAGGTATCCTTGGCTTCTACTTCGTGATCACCTGAATCGAATACCAGCTTCCAGCCAATCCATATCAGTGCAGCCGCACCTATGATTCGCAAGCCTGGAATCATCAGTAGGTAGGTTAATGCCGCTACCGATACAAAGCGTATAGCAATAGCACCAAATGTACCCCAGAAGATTGCCTTTTTGCGTAGGTGGTCTGGTAATTTATTAGCAGCCATTCCGATAACAAGAGCGTTATCACCTGCTAATACAATGTCTATCAAAATGATAGCGAGAAAAGCCCAAAGGGCTTGTAATGTAAATAACTCCATTTTATACTCCAAAAGAGAAGTATACTATGAAAAACGCTCGAAAGGAACTAAGAGTAATCTTAACCATAATATACTTCTATACTATGGTCTTGTCCAGGACCTATTCCCCTTATAAACCGGGTGTTATTAAACACCGTGATGACGACTTATAGGACCTTCATTGCGAAGGCAGACTACTCCCCATGAAAGTATTTAGCGATAAATATTAATATGAAAAAACTACTATTAAACCCTTGGACTGCACTGGTCACACTAGCTCTGGTAGTAGGCGTTCGTTTCGCCGATCCCAGTTTTGTAGAAAGCGTAAGACTACGCTACTTTGATCAACTTATTACAAGTCAACCTAGTAAAGATATTCCTGTACACACAGTTAATATTGACGAAGCAGCTTTAGACAAATATGGTCAATTTCCTTTTCCTCGTGGCGACTATGCTCAAATAGTACACGAGCTTTACGATCACGGTGCTGGACTAGTAGTGTTTAACGTGCTAATGCCCGAGAAAGATCGTTTTAGGCAAGACGCTGTGCTAGCCAGCATCATGAAAGACTTTCCTACAGTATTGCCAAATGTGGCCACAGCAGGCAAAGGTAAAAATATAGATCACGGTACACCTGTACAGCCAGTTGGGCAAGATCCTGCAGGCCGTGTTGTAGAGTATCCAGGACTTATCAACAACATAGAAATCATAGATAATTCAGCAGCCGGTGTAGGCATTGTCAACACCTTCCCAGAGATAGACGGTGTTGTCCGTCGTATGCCTTTGATTATCATGGCCAACGATCAACTGCGTCCTAGTCTAGCAATAGAAACTCTGCGTGTGGCATCGGGAGATACAAAGATACAGGTCAAGTTTGGAGACAAGGGTGTAGAAGCAGTACGCATTCCTAAACTAAGTAGAATCAACACAGACGAACTAAGTCGTGTATGGGTCGACTGGAGCTCAACTCCTAAAGAACACAGTCTAGCAAATTTACCCAAGAGCTTTAACAATGAAATAGTTATTGTTGGTCTCAGTGCCGCAGGCTTAGTACAACCTGTGGCCACCGCCAAAGGTGAAGTGTGGCCACAGTATCTACAGGCCGCTACACTGGGCACCATGCTTTCTGGCACAACTATACAACGACCTGGCTATGCAGACGATCTAGAAGTTGTTAGCATATTGCTAGCAGGTGTACTATTGATATTTTTAATGAGGTGGACCTATGTGGGTATTGCGGCAACTGTGGTTACGATTGGTGGTGTTATTGCTGGTAGCATGTATGCTTACGGCCATTTTCTATTCTTATTTGATAGTACTGCCTTTGCAGTTGGCGTTGGATTGGTCGCTTTGCATGCCTACATGGTCAAGTTCGTCTCAGAGTTCTTACAAAAACAACAGATAAGAAAACAGTTCCAAAGCTACCTAAGTCCAGACCTAGTGGCCAAACTGGTCAAAGATCCTAGTCTACTAAGATTGGGTGGTGAAAGTCAAGACCTAAGTATCATGTTTACTGATGTTCGTGGCTTTACCAGTATCAGTGAACACTATGGTACTGATGTACAGGGTCTTACCAAGATTATGAATCGCTACATGACTGCCATGACTAGGCGTATTCTTGAAAACGAAGGAACACTAGACAAGTACATTGGTGACGCACAGATGGCTTTCTGGAACGCACCGTTAGACAATCACAAGCACTGTAAAGATGCTGTCAAGGCCGCACTAGAGATGTTGGGAAATTTAAAGGAATTCAATGATGAAATTGCTAAGGAAGGTACTCCTGCCTTTGGAATGGGTATTGGCATTAACACTGGCGTCGTTGTTGTTGGTAATATGGGTAGTGAGCAGAGGTTTGATTATACCTGTCTTGGAGATAGTGTTAACTTGGCTAGTAGACTCGAAGGACAGAGTAAAAATTACGGTGTTCTAATTGTGTTAGGACCAACTACTGCTGAACGCCTAGACGGAGAATACTTTACACTCGAACTAGATTGTATTGCTGTTAAGGGCAAGAAAGACGGTGTTACAATACATACAGTATTCTACAATCCACAAGGTGACAAAATGGCCGAATGGATGCATAGCAAAAACATACACAACATGATGTTGGAGTATTATCGCAAACAAGAGTGGAAGAAAGCTGAATCTCTAATCGAAACACTGAAAGGCAAGTTTGATGGCCACATGGATCACTACTATGAGCTATGGATCGAACGCATCAGCGAAATGAAAGCCGCTAACTTAGCGGCTGACTGGGATGGCGTATTTAGAGCAACTAGTAAGTAATTAGTCTCCCGATGCTTCTTTAACTTCTTCTTTGGTTGCTCGACGCTTGCCGATAGGCTGTTCTTCTTCGGCATTTTTCTTCTTGCGCTGATTGATTTCTTTATCAGCTTCAATGCGTTCTTGTTCAATGGTCTTGCCACGAAGTTCCATAACAGTTTCTACTTTTTGGTTAAGTCGTATAAGATCATTATCCAACATCCTAATCCTATCAATAAGAGCAATAAGTGTTCCATTGGCCTGTCCTATAACGGGTTTGATTTCTGTGGTTACCCAAGTCCACACATAGTAGATAAAGTAGCCCATGCCGCCAGCAGCAACAATTGGGAAACCGTATTTGTTAACTAAATTGACTAATTCATTCATGTTATTTGTTCCTTAATATTGCTAGAATTAATCTATCGTTTATTTCTTTCCATAATTCCGGCTGGGCATCTTTGTCTATGTTAATTGCAGCCGCATGTAGTAATGCTATCTCTTGACTTTCAATCATTTTAATCTTTCCTTTGATCTGATTGATCAGCACGGGCTATGCGATCATAATCAGGCTGTAGGCCTAGAGCATGACTGACTTTAACATCAATACGCTGTAATTGGTTGGTCATAGTGTCAACACGACTGTCTAGACCTTTGATAATGCCGCCCATTCCGTTTACGCTAGATGTTACACCAGCCAAAATAAACTTCAATGTTAGGAAAACAAAGTAGCCTGCGGCCATGGCTCCCGCAATTGGAAAGCCTAGCTCTGCTACTAATTTGAAAAAATCACCCATGGTTCGCTCCTGGATTTACGCCATATTTTATAAACTGCACTAGGGGATCTACTTTGGCTAGCATAGCACGGCCGTCGACATTTTGGACAACAAAGCAGTCCCCTGCCTTCCAGCCCAATTTATCAATGTTTAGTTCTTTGTCCAGAATGATAGATTCTGGGTTGACATCCCAATCGTAGTCGTAGTATTTCACCAATCCGCTCCCGGTATCGTTTATATGTGTATTTAATCCAGTTGACAGAATTTGACTTTGACTGTATAATATACATATATTATCCGGAGCATTCTATGAAAATTAAACTGGTATCAGATCTGCATTTAGAATTCAGCGACATTAACATCCAAAATACTGACAATTGTGATGTGCTGATTCTGGGCGGTGATATCTGTGTAGCACAAGATCTGCACGATCATCCGGAACTTGTTAACAGCTCTGATCAGGCAGCGATTGCCGCGGGCACTGGTTTGGGTCGTAGACAACAGTCTGCTCAACGCTACAGAGATTTCTTCAAGCGTTGCAGTTTCCAATTTCCGCATGTGATCTACATTATGGGCAATCACGAGTTCTACAACGGCAAGTTTTTTGCGGGCATTGACTATATGCGTGAAGAGCTGGCCAAGTACCCTAACATCTATATGTTGGAACAGGATACTAAGGTTATCGATGATGTGACTTTTGTTGGTGCTACACTTTGGACTGACATGAACAAGGGTGATCCTTTGACCATGCATGCCATTGAAGGTATGATGAACGACTTCCGTATCATTCGCAATGACAAAAGAAGCTTTGCTCCTATGAGTGCTAGAGATGTTGCCGATCGTCATGCTCGTACATTGAGCTATTTTAGAAGTGTACTTGCTGAACAGCATGACCGCAAGTTTGTTGTGGTTGGGCATCATACCCCTAGTTTCCAAAGTATGCATCCAATGTATCAAGCACAGACTTTGATGAATGGTGGCTATCACAGTGACTTGAGTGAGTTCATCCTAGATCATCCGCAGATCAAACTGTGGACACACGGACACACTCATCATCCGTTTGATTATGTCATTGGTGAGACCCGTGTTGTTTGTAACCCTCGTGGTTACGAAAACGATGGCTACAGTGAGCAAACTGGTTGGAATCCCAACATTGTATTGGAAGTCTAATGTACAGTTATAGCGATGAATGGAAGAAGTTTAAGCCACCTGATGATGTTCTACAACGATGTCATCAGGTGCTTATAACAGACAACGATGCTGAAGCCGCAGGTGAACCATTTTGGAAGATTAAAAAATGGTGTCTAGCACATTGCCACAGTTATATTTGGTTTGACATCACAGATGTCAGCGATGCCAGTTATCAGTGGGATGAAATTGCCTCCTACTGGTTCCATGATGAAAAGGATGCAGTAATGTTTACACTAAAATACAAGGGTGGAAAATGAGCAATGAAGAACTAATTAAAGCCCTGCGTGGCGTTCAATATGTTGTGATCAATACCTGCTACGGCGGCTTTGGTCTCAGTGAACGAGCTGTTCGTGAGTATAAGGCAATGGCCGGTATCACTGATCCCAAATGGTATGATCGCAATGCACCTAGAGACGATCCCTACCTGATCAAAATCGTTCGTGACCTAGGCATGGCTGCTAACGGTGCTCACGCCAATCTTAAGATTGTAGAAATTCCTCCAGATGTTGAATGGGAGGTTGAGGAATATGATGGCAACGAATGGGTGGCTGAAAAACATAGGACCTGGAAGTGACTATAACACTGCCGAGTATAGGGGAAGTTCTTGCCACTAGAGCAAGAGCTGTGTTCCCCTATAGGATCAATTTTCAAACGGTACGATTAAACAGCATCGAAGAAATGAAGAGTTGGTGCCATGACAACTGTAAAAGTCTTTGGCGTTGCGAATCCTATCACGCATTGTATTTTCAATTTGAAGATGACTATGATGCCACTATGTTTATGCTTCGTTGGGGTTCAGCAGAAGGAAATGAATTAAAATGAATGTTGTTGTAAAATCCAATTGGAAATTGTTGCCGTTGGCTCTAAGAGATCAGCGATTTAGATCTCTAACCACAGCCACCGTAGACGGAGAACTGTGGCATACTGTGCAATGCAAGCCAGAGGTCAGTGACTGGGTTAGATCACAACCAGGCGAGAAAAAACTTTGGTTTCAAAACATAGATGAAAAGTGGATGATCAACACAAATACTTTTGATGTTCATCCCACAGTCTATACTATGATGTGCCTAAAATGGACTTAATAAGAAAATTAAAACCCGTAAAGTTTGAGTGGAATATGAAAAAAACTATTGTACATCACTGGAGTTTTCACGACGGTGTGACGCCTATTAATCCGGGCAATCGTTTTGGTGAAACTATACTGCCCCGTGGCTGGACCTGTTGGGTCTATCCCAGAGATGATCAAGTGTTTGTAGAGTGGATGGATCGCATGTGTCCTACGGCGGATATATGTCATCGTTTCAACAGTGGCGATCCCATGTACACTGTTAACATTAGTAACGACAAAGAAGCAGTGTTGTTTCAGTTGAAATGGATGTAACATGAAAAAAATTAAACTATTATTTGTCTGTGTTTTATTTTTTGTATTACACATCTCGTCAGCGCAGGCCTTTTTCTTTGATTCAGAAAAATGGATAACTATTCCAGTTGGTGATCGAGGACTTCCTATAAAATTTACTCCGTCGACTAATGAAGGAAAATCACCAACTATTTTTTTAGTACACGGTACAAACGGTCCAGATGCAAGGACAGAGCATTGGTCTAAATTTTTCAATCAAAGAGGTTACAATGCTTTAATAGTTGATCTTAAAACTGGAAGATATACTGGACCAGAAGATCGAAAAAATCTTGTGGCATGGCCGTTAATTGATCGTGCATACACATGGCTGTTAAATCAGCCATCAGTTGACCCCGAAAATATTGTATGGATGGGTATGAGTTTAGGTGCTGGGCTTGGTCTAGTTCAAGAACAGAAACCCTGGTCAGCTTTTATTATACTCTATCCTGTGTGTTGGATTTACACTAAAACTCTAGATCCAAAACCACCTGTTTATTATGCCTACCATGTTGAGCGTCCAAGAACGAAACCCACGCTCATAGCTTATGGTAAAAAAGATGAATACGAAGAGGCCAAATATTGTCCAGAAATGATTAAACTAATGTCTGGAACTTTTGAAGTCTTTGCCTTAGACAATGCATATCACGGATTTGACGGTAACATCTCTGTCTCGTCATTTAGAGACGGAGCAAGCCCTAGCGGTTTTTCATCTTTGCGGTCTAATCGAGAAGCTAGGGCATTAATGGAAAATAAAATTATTGAATTTTTAAAATTACCCAGATAATATGAACATAGAACAAGAAATACTAGCCATTGCCTCAAAGAAGATGGCAGATCAAATTGATATAGATGTATTAAAGGGTCTAGGTGTTTACAAAGATGTAGAACTAGAATGTTCTACGGGCACAATTTATGGACTACGCTACTACACGGTAGAACCCAAAAATCTAGAATGGCAGGACAGTCGTGCCATGTGGGAAGATATGATGCTGTGGTGTTTTAATCAGTTTGGTGAAACAGGCAGTCTGTGGCAGGAAACTAAAAATCTTACTCCGGAACCTAATCAACGTTGGTATGCTAACAATGCCAAGTTTTGGTTCCGTGACGAAGCTGACAGGACAATGTTTATCCTAAGGTGGTCATGAACTCATCACAAAGACGTAGGGGTCGCAGAGAATTTAGAAAACTAAAACACAGTATTCTTGTTGATAGTAAAAAATATAGAAATGCCGGAGAATGGTGTTTAACACAATTTGGCAAACGCTGGGAAGCTATAAATGATCCCGATGGTGCTTGGACAATGTTTTGGGCAGGACCAGATAATCACAACAAGTACATATTTCATTTTGTTGAAGAACAGGATATGCTGATGTTTATATTAAAGTGGTCATAATGGCAATAACAAAAACTAAAGGCTATCAATTTTTACCTGCCCACGGTTACCTAGGTCTTAGACCAACAAAGGATACATATAGATATATGATAATCGACGATCGAGTAGAAGAAGTACGAGAAATAGTGGTACATGAGTTTACCATGGGCGATGTGGAAGATCCAGACTTATATGCTGCTGAGCCATTGATGAAATGGCAAGACAGCGAAATGGGAAAATGGATTATGGAACACGCTATTGAAACTCCCTGTTGGTACAGAATTCCAGATATGATGCAATATGGCTACAAGTATCAAATCCGTGCCAAGCTATCCGGCCCTAGACTTACAGAATATCTATTGAGGCACAAATAATGGGACACGCGGTACCAATGATTAAAACGGCCAAGCGGGATATGAGAACTTGGTACAGTGCAGACTTACAAAAACACGATCAATTGATGACACTTTTGGATACCTACCACAAAGTTCATCTCCACGATAACGAGCTATATGCAGACAAGCTGACTTGGTGTTTGGCGCATTGCCAAAGTAAATTTAGAGATATCAAACACGGTGACGGCATGTATTGGTATTTTCAAAATGAGCAGGATGCCACAATGTTTGCCCTTAAATGGGTTTGACTTTTAGAAAGTTTGGTGTTATAATATATAGACACTAACACACTAAGGAATCGAAATGCTTTTCCAATTGATACTGGTTACTAATTTAGGTATGATAACACCCTTGGCCACATTCACGGATCGAATGGACTGCATCAAAGAACAAGGTCAAATGCAAAGAACTGCACAGGCCAGCGCCATGTGTGTGCCTGTACAAACGCCTCAACAAGTACAACAGCAAATGGAACAGCATATGAAAATGCTCATGGATTTTGCCAAACGAATGGAGCAAGTAAAATGAAAGTTGGATTTAGCCTAGGTCGGTGTGTTCGAGATATTATGACTGACATTGTTACCTATGACGATGTTGCCTTTATTATCACCGGTACCGCACTTCGTGACGAAGAAGCTATCAAAGCCTGCGTTGATCAGTATATGTATCGAGACGACTATCTTTACGGATTGGATCAAGAGCAATGCATTGAGGTTGCCCTACGATTATTTAACGAGGGTAAAATCTTTCAACCTCGTCTACAAGGTATTCGTGCATTCCGTATCCCAGAAGGTGCAGTATGGGCTGACCTGTTCCCAACTAATGTTAGCGAAAGCGATGCAGTTAAGAAAGCCTGGGAAGCCTATAGATTTATGTTGCACATGACCACACAGATTGACGAGGATCTAAAGGAACATCTGTCTTGAAAGAAAACATCGCACTCATAGTAGCGATATTAGCCATCCTTGCAGCCTTTATGTATTTCGATACTGGAGAAGGCTATCGAGTCTACGACTGCGGTATGGCAGAATGGCATCCAGATATTCCTCCTAAGGTAAAGGAAGAATGTCGTAGACGAGCCCGCGAACATTGGCAAGAAAATCAAAATAAGACTGTGATATGATCTCATTTAATTTCAATCTCCGCAATCCCTGGAGCGATCGTTGGAATACTATTTGGTATAAAGGCGGCCTATTGTTGGAACACAAGGCTTGGGAATTTAATGGATATCGCACACATCATATTATTGATATAGACGGTAGCCTGTCATTTACAGGTGATCATGCGGGATTTCATTTAATGATCGGATTATTTGGTTATTCTGTAGAACTTCATATCTACGATACACGGCATTGGAATTACGAAAAGAAAGCGTGGGAAACCTATGAAGAAAATTTACTATGAAAAAGTTGGGAGACGGTATGTACCTGTTGCGGAATATGACAGCGACTTTTTGGACAGTTTTACCAAAGGCAATCACTTGGTTATGTCTTATCCCGGAGGCACTAGTCGTAGGTTTAATATTGATCCTAACTATGCGGCTATGATCGCTGCCGGCCGTGTGGCCGAAGATGCTATCTGTCGTGCTATTAGTAAGGCCAGCGAGATGCGACCACAGCGTACTCCTATTACTCCTGGACAGAAGAAGGCTTGGGAAAAGCTAGCCAAAGAGCTTGGTGATGAATTATGTCCGTTGACCTATGGTAGTGCCAGAGATCATGCAGAAGCTGGTATTAACGCTATGATGGCTGAAGCAGATAAATTAATGAAGCACGAAGCTGTACGTAGAGCCTACGAGCAGTTTCAGCTGATGTGCGAACTTACTAAGGAAAATCATGGACAGGAGTGAAATGCAGGAAAGAATGGCAGAATTAATGCTGCCTATAGAAAAACAGATACTAATGTGCGATGATCGGCAAGATCTGCTGATGATGGCTTGTGCTATGCTACAGCACGTAAACACTATTTTTAACCAAGAATTAGGTGAAGCGGGCAGAAAGCAGATGTTTCGGGATATGCTCTAGAATTAACTGATGCTATAATTATTCTAGTGATAAGTAATAGTAATCCCAAGGAGCAAATCTTGAAGAAAATTGACGAGTTCAATGCTGGTGACAGAATTGGCGTAAAATTACTGGATAATTCAGTACATTTTTTAACCGGCGAAATTACCGAAGAAAATGTCAATGAATGTATCAAGTGGATAGTCTACGAAAATCTAGACGCCAAAGAAAAAATTCTTACACTATATGTTAATTCAACCGGTGGAGATCTGTATCAAGCATTTGCTCTCATTGATATCATGCAGAGTAGCAAACACCATGTTCGAACTATTGCCATAGGCAGCATCATGAGTGCAGCCTTTTTAATTTTTACTTCAGGTACCAAAGGCGAAAGATACATTGCTGCCAACACTGGAATTATGTGCCATCAGTTTGCTGGTGGCGGGGGAGACGCTAAGTTCCACGATCTCAAAGCTGAGATGAAAGAAAACGAATTGTTAAATCAAAAGATGGTTAACATTCTAAAAGAAGCCACAGGCTTAACCCCGTCTAGGATCAAGGCAAAATTGTTACCGGCAAGCGATGTTTACATGTCGGCACAAGAAGCATTGGACCTAGGCATTGCAGATCAATTACTCTAAGGTGATATATGGAAGTTGTTAGTATTAACACCAAACGCAAAGAACAGATACAAGAAGAAGAACAAAAGAAAGCCATGTTGGCAGTCGTTGATTTTATCAGACAGGCAATTGACCAAGGCCTTATAAAAGAATTTGTTGCCTGCTCAATTGGCGATGACGGAGAGTGCCAGATTCATGTGGCGGCAATGGACCTTCCTGGCAGCGTTGGTCTGTTTGAAATTGGCAAACACATTCTAATCACTAGTGAAACAACATTTGACTGAATGTGGCAAAAAAGCCACATAAAGTGGCCATATTTTAGTTGACAGGTAAATAAAAAGATCGTATACTACATGTAGTTGTTTAGGAAAGAGGTCAAAATTATTTTTGTCAGAAATGCCAAAAGTGGTTGACAACTAGACTAAATACATGTATAATAAACACATAGGCAGCAAAGGTGCTGTCTATAAAAGGAAATGAAAATGCAATCAACGAACAGACAACATAAATGTTTATCGATAGCCCAGGTGGGAGGCTTTATGCCCTCTTATTGGCTCGCGATTAACATGATTAGTCTATCAAATGATCGCACACCAGAGAACAGGGTCCGGGAGGACTTGATGTAAATGTAAGTTTACACTTAAACTCCAAGGACCCTAGGATTAAAAACCCTGGGGTTTTTTGTTTTCCGCAAGGAGATCAATGACAGAGAGAAAGATTAAAGAAGCAGAGTGGACAGTAAAACACACTCTTACTAAGGAACAGTTTAAACAGCTGATCCAGAATAAGATGAATCGTGCGGCACAGTATCACCGAGCTGTTGATAAGCAGGAAAGTAGGCCAAATGCCCGCTAGTACTGCAACGTGGTAGGGGAAACGAGGTCCCTGCAACACACGCTAAACAGTTGTAAACGGGCGGCCTGTAGGATGGAACTACTCTTGTGTAGGGAAAAATTACAGCGTATTAAAGCACTTTATAGGGACGGCCAAACCCATAGTCTGGTAAGGCATAGCCTGCGTTATTAAAGTGCTTTAATACACACTCTCCAGTCGCTGACTCTGAATCAGTTGACAGGCATAGCCGGAGAGTGTATAATTAGTTTAATGGAGATGTGTGCCGAGCGGCGAAGGCAGCTGACTGTAAATCAGTGACATCAGAAACACCGTAGGTTCGATTCCTACCGTCTCCACCAAATTTAGGTCTCAAAGTGTTCATGGACGCACACAAGCCTGTCACGCTTGAAGAAGGGGATCGTTACCCCTTGGGACCGCCAAATAATGTATCCCTAATGTAATGGCAGCATCACAGTCTCCAAAACTGTTCGTCGGGGTTCGAGTCCCTGGGGGTACGCCAAACAATTTGCTCGGTTCGTCTATCGGTCTAGGACACCGCCCTTTCACGGCGGGAAGAGGGGTTCGATTCCCCTACCGAGTACCAAAGAATGTAGGAGTGGCAGAGCGGCCCATTGCAACGGATTGCAAATCCGTAAAACCGTGAGTTCAAATCTCACCTCCTACTCCAATGCCCAAGTAGCCCAATTGGTATGAGGCGTCTCTCTCAAAAGGAGAATCGTGTCGGTTCGAGTCCGACCTTGGGTACCAAAAATAAGGAAGTGTGGCAGAGTCCGGTTTATTGCACCTGTCTTGAAAACAGACGGCTCGAAAGGGTCCGTGAGTTCGAATCTCACCGCTTCCACCATATATCCTCTTGTAGTTAAATGGTATAACAGTCGGCTGATAACCGGCCATTACAAGTTCGATTCTTGTCGAGAGGACCAAGTTTTGTAAGTGTCAGCAAGTGAAGTCACGCTGTTAAGTATTCTTCGAAGGTACTGTGTAGTAGAAGGCAAATGGGTTCAACTCCCACCCGCGGGGAACTGCGGAGGTCTGTAAAGGAGACTACGCTGGACGGAGCCCAAGTGATATCCATCGTGCTGCGAGGTCAGGCCGGGCGGCCGGCGAGTCCTGAATAAATCTACGATAAAAGCGACGTAGGCTTACAAATTCATTTTATACTCCGGTAGTTTAGTGGCTAGAACGCTGCCCTTTCAAGGCGGAGAAGAGGGATCGATACCCTTTCGGAGTACCAATTTTAAAAAGGAGAATGGCATGAAACGTGCTAAACGTTAGTGTCATCCTAGACCCCCGTATGGTCCTGGATGGCACGTAAAAGAAAATCATTTACGATCCATCCACAGCTGGCGTTAACGGTAGCGTACTCGGCTCTTAACCGATGAGGTGTCAGTTCGAATCTGACGCTGTGGACCATATGGGGGTATAACTTAACGGCAAAGTAGTAGGCTTTTAACCTATTAATCAGAGTTCGATTCTCTGTGCCCCTACCATATGCAAACACATTACTTGCCCGACCGTAAAAGTCGTGGTAAACTACAAGAGAAGTGGGTTCAAATCCCAGGGACTGGTAGTGTGTTTACATATGGTAATGTAGCATAATGGTAGTGCAACACCTTCATACGGTGCCCAGTGAGAGTTCGACTCCCTCCATTACCACCATAATGATCCCGGATAGTGTAGTGGTAACACAACAGACTTTGACTCTGCTATTGTAGGTTCGATTCCTACTCCGGGTGCCAGATATCGGTCCTTAACTCAGTTGGATAGAGTGCCTGTCTTCGAAACAGGAAGTCGTGGGTTCGAATCCTGCAGGGCCGGCCATACAAGGAGACTGCTATGAAAGCAATTACATTTAAAAACAGATTTAATGGTGAGCGGGTGGTCTGCAACGACACCAAGGCTGTACAAGTAATTGACGGCATTGAGTACCTGCTGGTCAGCAAGACCATTCAAGATAGAAAGTTTCTAATGCGTAAAGAAGCATTGGAGAAAATTAAAACGCCTGCGTAGTTCAACGGATAGAATACCTTGCTACGAACGAGGGGACGGAGGTTCGATTCCTTCCGCAGGTACCAACAATGGTAACCATAGTGTAAAGGTTTAGCACCTCACTCTGTGAAAGTGATAGAATGGGATCGTTCCCCATTGGTTACCCCAAGGAATTATTATGGAAAAGTTAAAGACATTAAACACATTAAAGGGATCCGTTCGCAAGTTCGAAGAACTGCTAGGACGAACATTGTATCGTGCAGAAGCAGATGACTCAGTATTGACACTGTATCTGTCAAACACAAACTATGTACAATTCAGTCATCACCAAGACTGTTGCGAACATGTTTACATAGAAGACATCTGCGGAGACCTCAACGACCTAGTTGGAGCTCCACTGTTAGAAGCTGAAGAAGTTTCTGACTATGAAGCAGGCCCACTTGGGGAATACGTAGAATCCTACACATGGACATTTTACAAGTTTGCTACACGCAAGGGATTTGTAACTGTTCGGTGGTATGGTTCCAGCAATGGGTACTATTCCGAAAGTGTTAGTGTTGACGTAGTTGACACTACTGTAAAGGATTAATGCCAAGGTAGCTCATCTGGTAGAGCACCTGTTTGAAGCACAGGGTGTGGCTGGTTCGAGTCCAGCTCTTGGTACCAAAATGCGAGTGTGGTGTAATGGTAGCCACAGGAGACTTAAAATCTCCCGTCTTTGGGCGTGCCGGTTCGACTCCGGCCACTCGCACCAAACTATTTTTAAAATATTTTTAAAAATGTGTTGACAGAAACAGACAAAGACTATATAATAGTTACATACTAAGCAATTAGTGATGTTCTTTAAAAATTAAATGTAAGAATTTTGCCCTGGTGGTGGAATGGTAGACACGTCGGTCTTAGAAGCCGATGTCGAAAGGCGTGAGAGTTCGAGTCTCTCCTAGGGCACCATTAAAAATAGCATTGACGGGTATCGTCTATGGACGCATAGACTTATGAGGAATAGGGCCATCTTACTCCTCTGACAAAACCGTGAGCAATGGCTTATGAGGAGCATCGAACTCCACTCAGAAATCCGCTTGATCCCATAGGGTCTAATGTTATTTTTAATGGTAAAGAATTCAAGGGTGATTAGCTCAGCGGTAGAGTCGCTGCCTTACACGCAGTTTGTCGGGAGTTCGATCCTCTCATCACCCACCACATACAGAACCCCTGTAGTTTAACGGTAAAACAGCGGATTTATATCCCGTAGCAACAGATAATTGGTCAATGTGGGTTCGACTCCCGCCGGGGGTACCAAGACAGGAAGGTTGGATGAGTGGCTTAAATCAGCAGTTTGCTAAACTGCGGGGTGCCGTAAGGTGCCCCGAGGGTTCGAATCCCTCACCTTCCACCAAATTTATAAAAAGGTAAATTATGAAACCAGGTAAGACATTTAAATTGAGTAAGACTGCAAAACGAATGATTGCATTGATGAAAGGTTCTACAGCAGAACAGCGCAATCAATACAAGAACATGATGATACAGGCAGAGTTGGCAGCAGCCATTCAGCCTAAGAGAGAAAAACGCCCAACTGGACCAGTTGGCGATAAGTAAAGACACACGGGGGATTGGTATACTTGGCTAACACACCTGGTTTGCAACCAGGAGCAAACGGTTCGAATCCGTTATCCTCCACCAATTTTGCCCTATTAGTATAATGGTATTACACCTGTTTTGTAATCAGGTTACGGCAGTTCGATTCTGTCATGGGGCACCAAGATATTCCCTAGTAGCTCAGCGGTAGAAGCACCTGACTGTTAATCAGGGTGTCGGTGGTTCGATCCCACCCTGGGGAGCCAATATTGCCAAAATGTGTTGACAACAACACAAAAGAGTGTTATAATAGTTTTGTTCGGTAGCAATACTGAACCGGTGAAGTGAAAGGTAGATGAGAAAAGACAAACTGTTATCGCTTCATGCGATAGCTCCAATACTGGCAATCGTCTGAAAAACGATCGTGCTTGTGTGAACCGATTCTTATAAACTGTCATTTGCTGATCGGAAATATACAAGTCTCTGTGCTTTGCATTTTGAGAGTTGTCTAGGGTACTAATACTACCCATTGCATATTGTCCGGTCTTTTACTTGACCTTTCATGGACCCGTCATTTTTAATTTAGGAAAAATATGAACAAACAACTTTCATCAGAAGACGCAGTGGCAGCATATGGCGGCCATAGATTTGAAATGGTATTGGCTGCTAGTCAACGGGCTCGAGAGTTGAAGAACGGCCATGCGGCCAGAGTTGTGGGTAAGAATGGACCTATTGTTACCGCACTCAACGAGATTGAACAGGGTAAGTATACCCGAAGTGATTTTTTAAAAAGTATCAAAATGAAAAAGAAAGGACACAGAGATGAATTTGACATTGCGTAAAGCCAATGCCGTGCAAGCCGGCATCAACGATGCTATCAAGAGCATCAAAATCGAAGCAACTCTAGAACTCAATGAGTTCCAGGATGTGCAGACCGCGTTGGTCAAGGCCAACGAAACCCTGTTCGCCAACGACGGCCGTCGTCAGCGCCTGTTGTTGGCTCTGTACAACATCCGTGGCCTGGTTGGCACAGCCAATGCCCAAAGTGGCATCGACATGAAGTTGGCCACAGCGGCCTTCATTGAGAAGCGCATGGCTCAGCTAGACGAATTGTCTAAGCTGACACCAGTAACTGACCTTGCTGTGATCAACGGCAAGTTGGACAAGATCCGCAACGACAAGGGCGAAAGCACTCGTCGTAGTCTTTACGGCCACAGCGACACAGTTTCAACAACTGTGGTCAGCCAAGAGCAGATCGATCAGGTCAAAGCCGAGATTAAAAATCTCAAGAAGCAGAAGCAGAAGCTCAACGACGAAATCCTTGAGCTCAACATCAAAACTGAGATTCCACTCAGCGATGAG
>Ga0209296_1001375_pt1 | contig 18775 bp, 16 predicted proteins | sample S_130206_EF_Meta_FD_187319 | JGI IMG/M metagenome (GOLD analysis project Ga0209296, IMG submission 187319) | Freshwater microbial communities from Lake Simoncouche, Canada to study carbon cycling - S_130206_EF_MetaG (SPAdes) (version 2) | ecosystem: Environmental > Aquatic > Freshwater > Lake ...
TGGTGTAGGTGTCGGAGTTGGCGTTGGTGTAGGTGTCGGAGTTGGCGTTGGTGTTGGTGTTGGTGTTGGCGTTGGCGTTGGTGTTGGAGTAGGTGTCGGCGTTGGTGTTGGTGTTGGTGTTGGTGTTGGTGTCGGCGTTGGTGTTGGTGTTGGTGTCGGCGTTGGTGTTGGTGTTGGAGTAGGTGTCGGAGTTGGTGTCGGCGTTGGTGTTGGTGTTGGTGTAGGAGTTGGTGTAGGTGTTGGCGTTGTAGCGTCACATTCTTCATTTGAATATTTTTCTTGATAATTAGAAAAATAACTTCCACTAAGTATTAAATTTTCATTTCCGTCATCTACTATTAGATAACTAGAATCGTATTGATTGTCTATTATTGTTACACTATATGGCGAAATTTTTTCTCCGAAATAAATTCGGGGAATTGTGAATACATCCATTACATCTGTCAAAAGTCTATATGTAGTGTCTAAATTGAAATTTTCTACACCCCATAATTGAGTTGGATTATTATATGTATTATAAAATAATTGTTTATTTGTACTATATACCAATCGCATATAAGTACCATCCGTATTAGTTGGATTAGATGTTGAATTATAATATTGATTACCAACAGGAAAAAATGTGCCTGTAATGTTTAAACCACGATGATATTGAACAAAATCATCACTTTGTTGTTGTAATGCTAAATCACAATAACTGTTTGTTATAGGTAAACTTGTACCGTCGCCATAATCAATATAAATATGAGATATCGATCCACTTAATGATCCAGACATCCATAATATTAAATCCGTAGCTTCAATATTTGTAGGATTCCAGATTTTATTAGCAACAAATGGTGTAACTTGAACATCATCTCTGTTTAGACTTTTAATCATGTATCCATTAATTTAAAAATCAAGTTTTACTCTAATCAACAATTCACTATCAAAAGTTTTTTGTGTTGGTTGGCTTAATTTAGCAACAGCTACAAGTTCATTATCATTATCATATAAACCAACTGTAGTAATATATGTTGTAGGATTATTTACGAAATCACTAATCTTAATAGCACCTCTTGATAATACAGTACCATTTAAACTATCTGTAGTACCATTTGCAATGAATGTTGGATTGTTTGTATAATTAAAATCTTGATTTTTTACTCTTACGAAATATTGAGCAGAAGGTAAATATTCAGACTTTCTTACTTTAAATGTCTTGGTTGTACATTTAGTAATTGCTTGGAACATAGTTTTTTGATTCAATGCGTATGTATTTGCTTGATCCACAACACTCGCAAATGATCCAGTCAAAGATACACCAACCGAAGAACTAATTGCCCCTGCGTTTAATACAACTGTACCTGTTTTAGGATAAAATAATCCAACAGAATTGTATGTAATAATTCCACCGGTTGAATATACAGATGGAACACCATCATTGACACTTCCACTAATAATGTTATAAACATCCAATTGTTTTTTAACTACAGAAGAATCATCTATGAATGTAAATTGTCCGTTGGAACCACTAATACTAAATTCAATTTGTCCTTCATCTACACGATCTTTGTATTTATCTGCGGATAAATTTAATACTACTATACCAGATGCGGTAACAGATGTAGTTGAATCTGTAGCAGTAGATACTGTATAATTGCCGGATTTAAAATTGAAAAATGTATCATCTGGTGTCAACAATACATTCTTATATTGATTGTAAATTGCTTGTGTAGGGCGAATATATAATGTAGTTGAATCTGTAATAGAAGATCCAGAACCATAATAGTCACCATATGTTATTGAAAAATGTGGTTGGTTTTGGTAATAAACATTGTAATAATACAATCCGTTTTGAACATCATATTGGTTTGATCCCGTCAATACTACTTGAGTTGACGATGTTGTAAAAGTTGATTGTGTTACTGCATAATTGCCGTCAACCCAAAATCCAGAAGAAACCTTATTGATTCTTCCGGCTACGATATCTGTAGATTCAAAGTTTTTAAAAATCATATTTTATTAAGCGTTTGTAGTTGGAACTGTTATGGTAACTGGAATTGTTAAACTACCACCGCTTTCATTTCCAATGACAGTCAATGTTGTAGTTATGGTAGATATCAAAGCGTTATTTGGTACAAACTTAAACTTATTACCAACCACTACTTGAGAAGCAGCAGTTACGGCATCACCAGCAAAACTTGGAACAGTAGCACTAGTGGAATTAATACTATTTGTTTCAGTAACTAACAATGTTCCGGCATTCTTATTACCCAATATGGCAGTATATCCTAGTGTTGTATTGTATGTTGGATTGGTACTTGGAGAAATTATGAATTCACTTGTATTCAATCTATCTGTTGTAATACTTGTTTGTGCGATAGAAATTACTGGAATTGCTGTAACACCAGATGGTAAAGTTACCAACTTATACTTCATTACTTGTGTTTCATCACTAAATGGTTCCAATACTGGAATATTTCTTATAGCAATATCATAAAAAGCACTGCCAAGTGGATGTGTTGAATTGTATAGATTATAATCAATTTCGTCATCCGCAAGCGCAAATGATGAAATGTTCAAAGATCCGTTCTTTGCTAACAATTGTCTACCTTTTTGTGTTAAAATCGCATCAACTGTTATAGTTTTGTTGTCTAGATATGCCATATAGTATAAGTATATTTATCAATAAATATTATTCATTAAATCTTTTTTATGAACTAATCAATGAATTTTGAGAAACTTGTAGATTTATTTGTGTTCTTTCAATTGGTGATGAATTATCACTGTTTCCTTTATCATCAACTGTTGTATATCTAGTTTGACTAGATTTTTTAAAAAATGAACCAGTCGGTGAATTAACGAAATATTGATTGGTTGAAAATCTTGAAATTCTTCTTTTCAATGAATAATGTCCTACAGGATACGAATCTGTATCAAAAATTGAAGAATTATTGTCATATGTAGTAAATAAAGATGACGAATTGACATTTACATAAGAATATATATTTATAAATTTACTGCTAGAATTTTCTAAACTAGTATTTGGATTTGTACCAAACAAATATACTTTTTTAGTGTTTCCGTAAATATAGTTACTTTCAAATTTATCAAAAAATGATCCGCTAATAGAAAATATGCTTAATCTTTTATCATAGTTCAAACTAGAGAACTGGAATGATGTATAATTATTAGATGTATATGATGCGGGATGCATTGATGATGTCAATGAACCGTATGTAGAAGATGTTAGCGGATAATCTAATCCATTTTTACTTAATTTTACTTGAATTATGCTTCTATAATTTCTTTCAAACTCAGATGAAAAATTTCTAAGTGGTTGATATGAACTACTTAAATCATAAGCAATAGCACTGTCTATTGGACGATTTTGATATTTATTTCTTTCCAATAAACTTGGTTCAATTAATATACCATCAATTACTTTACTTCTTGCGGGAAGCAATTGTCTTATTGTTTCAAAAAAAGATCCGTCAAAATAATTCTTATACAGAGTCATAAACTCTTGATATAAGACTTGTTCTGATAAATTATATTTATTATAATTGTCTCTTAATGTTTGTAAACTTTCATAATTGTCGGAAAAAATATTTGATGGGTCACCAATCAAATCCATCATATCATATTCGCCCAAGAAATTCAATATATCATCATCTCTTACTTTAAATGGTGAAATGTATACTGCCAATAAATTTGAATCTGTAGTGATTAAATTATTTACTGCACTTGTTTCATTAGGCATCAATCTAGATTCAACTGTTTGTGTTGCTTTATTGATTTTTACATTTTTAAACTTATTAGGACCATATTGTCCCAATTTAATATTCTGATTTATTTCAACTTCATCAAATTGATATGGATAAAGTGATGCAGATACAGTTAAACAATTTGATTGTGTAGTTGTATTTTGTGCAAAGTTATATGCAGATGCACTATATTGTGAATATAACTTATTAGCGTTTCTTACAACAAATAAAGCAGGTACGGAACCAGTGTACATATTAACCGGATAATCATAACTGTATCTAAAATACAAGTTGTCATAAGTTGTACTGTCATTATTTGTTTTATATGAATCAAAATTCTTACAATGTTCTATAAAAGATTCACCATCCAATTCGTGTTTCCATAGATTTATTTTGTCAATATTTCCTTGGAATAAATTACCTCCACCTGTATAGTTTCCTACATAAAGTAAACTAAAAGCATTAAATGCTTCGTTAATTCCGTCAGTTACACTAATGATTGATTTATTATCATCAAATACAATTTCATCGTTGTCAACAGATGTTACACGTAATGAATATTGATATGGCAATTGTCCGCCAGATCCTGAATCATAACTTGCAGATAAATTTATTTGTTTAATTAATACATTGAATACATTTCCATTAAACAATGGTAATGAATCTGTTTCAAGATAGTCCGTTGGTAATCCATATGAAGACAAATCAAATTTTAATTTTCCAAAAGTATCTTTAACTTCCTTTTTGATTGACACATCCCAATTTACTGTTTTAAACAAATAAACCTTGGTATTTTGTGGATAAATATAATCTGAATCAATTCTAAATTTGAATTCAATTGAATTGACATAATTTGCCGAACCAGATATTGGTATTATTATTGCATCACCATTTCTGGTATATTTTGTAAAGTAATACTTACTTTGATATGTGTAGGATGAATTATCTTCATCTGATATCTTATTACCACCGTATTCTTTAACATTTAATAAACTACGGGGAATTCCATAGATATTAGATACCACTCTAATACATTCTTCTGTTCCTTTAGTCTTATAAATCAACGGCAGTGTCTTTAAAATTCTGTTCCAAATAATCTTTAACTTATCATAATCGGAATAAGCATTTGAACCCGTCAAGTAATTAGATTCAATAGATGAATTGTCAAATGAACTGATTGGATTCCAACCAAATTGTTTTAATAAAGTATTTGTTACTGTACTTACATAACTTGACGATAAGTTGTTTTCAACATATTGTTGTGTTGGGAAATTCTTAATATACAAGTAAATGTTATCAAAATGATGTCCAATCATTGATAAGAATATCAAATAATCCGTATTATTATCATCTAATAGAATATATTCTGGTGTATTATTTACAAGACTATCTCTATTATTTTTATCAAATTCAATTGCATTTTCTATATAGTCTGGATAATTGTAGTTCTGTATATAAGCACCATTAACAAATGATGTTGTACTACCACTTACTAAAGTAATATTTTTATACAAATATGTATCATATCCGTCAAATGAATTGAAAACTGTATTTAATTGTGATTGATAATCATTTACTTCTGTTGCATATGACGCACTAATAAATGAATATGAAGTTAATAATGTATATGATGACGCACTATTCGCAGCAGATGCGGATAATGTAGTCAATATAGAATTGATTGACTTATTAAGTTGATTAACAGATGTAATTTTATTTAAAAACAGTTTGGTTCTCAATTCCGCAGAACCAAATACAATGAAATCGGAAAAATTAGAATAATCAACATTGAGATTATTTAATTTCTTATAAAATTCTACATCGTTTTTTGTAGTATTATCCAACTTTAAATCATTAGAACTTTGATAATTTACAGGTGAACTATTATAAGAATCAATTGGTATTTTGAAATTTGGACCGGATATCTTAAAGTTTTTCTTAATTATCGGAACATTAATGACAAACTTTTGAATTACAGGTACAAGTGATATGTTTGATATCCAACACTTATCTCTTAATGAAACATCCAATGGTAATTCATTGAATAATTTTATAATTATGTTTGTATTACCGTCTTCTTCTACGAATGTATAATTTAATATTGTATAAAATGTATCGTTACCAAAATTCAATGCATTCTTCAAATATGCATAAAATTTGTTATCATGATATGTTTGAACTGTATCAACTACATTTGATATAAAATTTGTGAAAAGTAAATCAATGATGAAGTTTTCAACTTGTGTTGTCAATTCAATATTACTTGTATAATATGAATTAAGTTGATTCAATCTAATTGATATAGACTTTTGAACTATATACTTAAATTGAGTTTTAATCTGTTCAAATGAATAAATTGATTTGTAATATGTATACAACCAATCTTTAATATAATTTTTAGCACCTTCAAAACTATTTTGAATCAATTGTCCGTTTTGAGAATTGATGAACGGACGATTGAATCCACCGTATGTGTCATCTAAAAATGCAAGTATATCCGCATCTGATTTGAATCCAAAATTAGTTCTTAATAATGCAAAAATTGTTTTATTATTTTTAATTAATGAATCACTATTTTTGTAAATCTGATATGAATCCAAAAAGTAATTGAATAAAGGAATTGTATCTCTAACCAATACTGCTTTTCTGGCAAATGCTTGATATTGAAGATTTACAAGTATATTTTCTTCTTTTGTTAAATCTAATTTAAATGATGGGGTTAATTTAATTTCTCTTCTACTAGGAGAAATGTCTTTGATATAAAGTTGATAATCAGGATTACCCGCAGTATTTCTAATGAAATTATAACTCGCAACATGGTTACCTGAATTAATATTTGAAACGGAAAAATCTTGAAGTGTATTTAATAATATATTTTTATTAAATGCAATCGTATAACTACTATTGTATTGTTTATAACTGTAATTTAAAGTTGTGTTATCAACATCTTTATATGTTTTATTTAATACTGTATATGTTGTTGAAACTGGTAAATATTTCCATATATTAATATTACCTTCAATATCATATACACTAAATTCAACTATGTCTTGTTCCGAATTTCCAAAATAATATTCTTGAAATGGTACATCAACAAATGTATCCAAATCATTTTGTAAAAAGTAAGAACCGCTATTAAGCGATCCACTGTTAGATGATATTGTTGGAAATGGAAATGCCATAAATTATTCGTTTTCAGATTTTAAATTAAATGGAAATTCATTGGAAAAATCTTCTAGTTTATTTCCTTGTTTTAATCTAATTCTCAATTGTACTATTAAATCTCTTGCCGCACTTAATTGTGATTTTGAAGGATCGGATTGTACTTCATCAACTAATTGATTTAACTTTTCCTTCAAATCTTGATTTTCACTTAATACTTTGTTATATTCAGTTAAGAATGTTTGGTCAAATACTTGTTTTTGAATCTTAGGTTCTGTTTGTATTTCAGTAATACCTACATCATATAAATTTTCAATTTCATCCTTCTTATAATTAAAATTTATTAAAGGAAATGCAATGTATTGTTCATTTGCATCACTTGAACTAATATATAAATTTACATTGCCAAATTCATCAATGTTATTAGTGAATTGGCCTGTTAATAAAAAGTCATTGATTTGCGATTTTATACTCATCTTGATACTTTAAATATGTTTCCATTATCAAATATTACGATTTCACCGTTGATTTCTGTTTTTATTAAAATTCTATAATATCGTTCTACGGGTAAACCAGTTGTATCCAATCTGAAATAATGAATTGCACCATCACAACTTAATTTTGTATAATCATCAAAATCAATTACGAAATTTTCACTTTCATTATCTTTAATAGCATAATAAGAATCGGCAGGTAATAAACTTGAACTTAAATATTGACTTTGTTGATATCCTTTAACAAAGTTCTTTAGTGGTGCCTTTTCTCTCGCAAATATGTTTATACGAGGTACACTTCCAAACTTATATTCTCTACCCACATTCTTTACAACTACTGTATATGGATTAAATCCTGTTAAAGACACCAAACTGCCTGTGGAATATACACTGTCATCCCATTTAACATCCAAATATGGTTGATAAATAGTATTTGTTTCTTTACTAAAAAATCTAATAGATGAATTTATATCATCCGATTGAACCAATTCAAGTGAACTAACTAAAATGAATCCATTATTAGGAACACATCCACATATCCAACCTTTAACAATTGAAGTGACATCCATGTAAATGTCAGATGTACTATAAGAATACGATTGTGAACATATTAATGAACTACCACTCAATGAAGATGAACAGAATGATGATATGTACTTTGATCCACTATAAATATTATAAAATGATGAAGATGTACTAGATGTAGGTTGTAAATATGTAGATGGAACATTATAAATCCATGTAGCACCACCATTTTGGAATGATGCAGATCCTAAACTTGATGTTAAAAGATAATCACTGAAATTATAAGTTACGGTAGATGCCGTAGGCGAATACCACAAACTAGCGGTATTTTGCGTAGTATTGTAATACCAACTAGCACCAAAACTACCAATTCCGTCAGTATCATATCTTCCTATACCCATATCCCAACTTTTGCTAACTGGATATGTATAAATTTTATAATCTAACGGTACTTCACTTGTAGAAGAAGCCTTTAATTTTAAGAAAAATTTAGATTCATTATTTATATCTCCAGTTAAAAGAGAACTTGAAATATCGGTCAAATCAAACTTAATTAAAATTCTACTAAATTCAGGATCATTAGTGAATGTTGTAGTTGGATTGTAAACACTCTGTGTTCCTTGTAAAGTTCCATTAATACACCCATTAAAATTAGTTAAAGATCCACTTGCAAAGAAAATTGAACCTGTAAAAGATCCTACTATACTTCCACTTATACTACCAGTAACTGAACCATTATAATTAGTTAAACTTGATGTAATTGGAATTCCACCACCATAAGTTCCAGATACATATCCATTGTAATTAGTTGATCTAAATTGTGAATATCCACTGACATATATGTTTGATGATTCTGCTGCGCCTGATATATAACTTCCAGAAACACTTCCAATATAATTTAATACATCGAACGTCGAATAACTGCCAGAAAGACTAGCTGAAGTATAAAATGCAACGTTACTTATTAATTGATTTTGTGCTTTTAATTCTAAAATTTCATCAATTCCAAAATTTTTATCGGCATAACCCGTCTCGTTAGTTATGAATGTGTCTTGTTTTGGAAATATAAATGTGTGCATACTCTATTATATAAATATAAGTATGAAATTTATAAGACTTTTAATGATAAATTTATTAAATTACAGCACCTCTAATATCATTATCTGGAAATTTAACTTCAAATACTGATGGATCTAAAGATGGATATATAATCTTATTATGTGTTGCTTCGGATAAATTATATTCATGTGGTGAATAATTTCCATCATTTTGATTAAGGTTTTTAAATACGACTTCGGATATAGACTGTACCCCTTCAACTTTCGCCAATTCTAATTCCAATTGATTAATATTAATTGGTTGATTAAAATACCATTTATCAACATTAAAGAAATCTTTTGCTTTTTGTAGACATTGATCTAAAACTTCTTTTTTATTAAAATTATTATATACTAATATTTTAAAATCTACTCCTATATTGATAATATACCCGTCAATAATATTGATGCTATCAGATATAATCTTATATTTTTGTAAATAATGTCTGATATTATATACCAATGCGTCATTGGTTTGTGTCAAGTTTTTATTTGAATTGTAACTCAAAACATATAAATTTAAACTAAATGGATTAGAAACATCAAAATTTACTTTTCTAAAGTTATTTTCCAAACTATTATTAATCAATGTTGTTTGATTTTCATTGTTTACAAATCCATTTAATAATGTTTGATTTGTAGAAATTGATAAATCGGAATTTGGTATCACCATTACTTTTGCAATAGAACCAAATCTTGGTGGTATAGAATATATTCTGGAAATATAATCATCTACAGTTACTGTTCTGTTTTGTGAACCAAAATTAGCCAGAGCATTTTGTCGGATTTCTTCTACACTTTCTTCATTTTGTCCACCAACTGCTGGATTTGGATTGGATATTCTAAATGAATTTTTAACAGTAGTTAATAATGAATTTTGAGAAGGATTTAATCCTGATACATCGTTTAGAAATGTAACAGATGATATATTCTTAATGGTATCAGATGGTGAATTTGATGTTAAACCACCACCAACTAAATATTGTACTGTTAATACTGTATTAGATGGTGATTGTCCAAATGTTTCAGAATTTAATAATTTACTAGTATCATAATTTAAATTTAAGTTACTAATATTGTTTAATCCGATACCAACTAATTCAGAATTTGGATATATTACTTCATCTGATGTTGCATCTGTACCCGCACCAAATTCAAGATATGTTGTATTATTTGCAGTAACATTTACAACAAACTTTCTTGATGTTTTAAAACTTTTAATTAACTTAGGAACTTCAGATGAATATTGAACATAACTATTATTAGTAAAACTAGTATTTTCTGTTTCTGTAAATATTAAATCTTGTGCCAAATAATCAACTTCATACCATTTATTGTTATCACTATCTTTTACATCAATAATATCAATTACATTATTTTCAGACAATGATATTTTATAAAATGGTACAGATGCACCTACTGTAAATGATGATGTAGTAATCTTACCAGCAATAACTTTTGTTGATTTCTTTAATAAGAAAAATTGTGGTATTCCATAATTATCTCTTGAATAAACAGTCACTTCTCTAGGAGAAAACTTACTATCAAGCGAAAAATCAACAGGATCAGTCGTTATAAAACTTACGCCGCTTTCATTAGATACTTCCATATACTCTCTTATCTTAAGAGCATAGTTGTTATCTGGAATATAGTTGTTATTAGAATCCTTAATAGAAGGAATTAATTGATATAAATCAATATTTGTAGTAGAAGATTTAGTAGGTTTTGTTTTGTAACCAAGATAATTTGCTAATGCAAGAACATTTTTTCTTTCTTCTGCATATGGCATTAAACTTTCTTTGAATTGATAATCTGTATAATATGAAAGAACATCTCCAATATAAGATGCCATTTCAATAAACATCATACCTGGAGATGCATCACTAAAATCTTTATATGTTCGTGGAAAATATGTTTTTGAATATTCAATTAAAGACGTTTTAAAAGAAGAAAAGTCTCTATTAAGATACTTAATTTCTCTACGAGAACTATTAAAAGACTTTTGTATAATGTCTGCCATAATTAAATATTATTTTGATTAACTGTCAAATTAAGTGTATCCGTTTGATTATTAACCGTAAATTGTATTTTTATATATAATATATAACTATCTGTAAGTTCATTTTTTTCTTGATTTGATATACCAATATCTATTTTATTTACAGTAACACCTGGTACATAATTGTTAATTTCATCTGTGATGATTTGTTTAACTATATCAGGAGAATCTTGTAAATTTTGTTCAAATAGATATTCTTGTAAACCAGAACCAAAATTAGGATTCATTCGTCTTTCACCTTTTTTGGTTCTCAACAAATTAGTAATATTGGCTTTTACTTGGGTTAAAGTATCATAACTTTGCTCAAAGTATCCATTTCTGCCAATTTGAAGTGGTAATGTTAGTCCTATAGGATTCATATTATTCCATTGATACCATACCGGAACCTATAGATCCAGTTTGTTTCTTTTTATCAACGGCTTTCATTAAACTTCTAAAATCTCTGTTAAGAACATTCATCACTTTACCTTGTTCTTCTGTTACAGGAGCAACTGGTTGTGATGTTTCTATAGATTCATTCATCTGCATACCAGCAAATGCTTGTGATTTAAATACAGAATCTAGACCAACCATTGAACTTTCACTTGGTATTTTTACAACAGTTTGATTCAAAATTTCATTCAAAATAGGATTACTTGAATACTTTTTAATTTCTTTTGGTTTTTGAACCGATTCTTTTACTACAGTTTTGGTTGCAACAGTAGATTCATTAGATTGAATTACACTTGATTGTTTTCCAGACAATATTTCAGACAATATTTTTGGAATTAAAGAAGGTAATGTTTTGTTCAATTCTTCTCTAATTACACATCTAATTATTTCTTTTAATTCATTACTTTTCATACGCTATATAATTATCATTAAACTTTCGGGATTATATTATTTATTTTGTTATTTATTTGTTCTGTAGTAGGTGGTTTAGGTATTTTTACAGTCTTTATTCGTTTACCAATTCCAGATTTAATCTTTTTAGCCAGTGCAACTCCGCCAATTGCACCTACTGCACCTCCAATACCTGCGCCTACTCCTCCACCAAGTTTACTACCAATACCAGCACCTACTCCTCCACCAATACCACCACCAATTGCACCGGTAACACCACCAGAAACAGCTCCACCTATTGTACCACCAATAGCTCCTCCAGTAACTCCACTTAAAGATCCGCCGAGTCCGCCTCCAATCGCAGAAGATGCACTTTTTACAACACCTGTTACCGCAGAAGTCGCACTTTTTGCAACACCACTAACAGCAGAAGATGCACTTTTTGCTAAACCTGTCAATCGATCAACAGTCTTACCTGCAATTTTACCAGGACTAAAATGTTGTGGATTGAAATTTGGGGCAGACATTTTAGGTATTCCTATAGACGGAATAGACGGAACATTTGGTAAAGGCGGAACACTTGGTATACTTATACCTGATAAATTAGGTAAACTTGGAGTTGATACACTAGGAATAGAAGGTACACTTGGTATATTAGGAATTGAAGGGATTGCTGGCGTTGGTATACTTGGTACAGATGGAATAGAAGGTTTTGGTATACTGGATGCGATATCTGCTTTTTTTGCGATTGCAAATTTTAATCCATTTGAAGCTTCTGTAGGCGCTCCTGGTAATGCTGGATCAATATCTGTAAATGATTTGAGTTTATTTATCATACTTGTTCAAATTGTACTTCAACTGGACCTTCTCTTCTTAATTTTCCTTTAAATTCACCAGGTAATCCTTCACCTGAAACTACGTTTACAGATACTGGTTCTGTAGCGTTCTTAAATCCCTCCGGAGTAACTCCATCTACTCCTGGAGCATAACCACCACCTGTAACAAATACTCTTCTACTCATTAATTTATCAAGATTATCTCTTAAAAACTTTAATTGTTGATCTTGTACGGATTCTTGAGTTTTATTTGGATTTGCATTGCCTGTTTTTGGGTGTGTGTGATTATACCAATGAACATGATCTAATAACCAATTACATAAATCATACATCCAATCTACTGTGGTTTGTCCCAATAGTACTGGTTCATTTGTTTGTCCATATTGACCCAAATAAATAGCAGGACTATTAATTACTGTTTTATTATTGGTAGTCATTACAATTTGATCGTGAGCATCAACTGTATATTCACTATCAGTTACAATTCCATATCTTTCTTTTGAAAAATGTAATGTTTCTCCAAATCTACTACTTAAAATCAATCTATCCGTATTAATTACTATTTGATCCCCTTTTAAATTTTCTGCGTCAAAATTATATGCAGTAGAACCATTTGGGGAAAATAATGGTTGTTCTTCTTTTCCTTGTTGAAATATAGATTTATAACAAGTTGTTCTCCATTTTGATTTTGTTAATCCTGATGTAATGTAAATTGAACTTCCGTCATGATTTATGTCTTCTTCAATTAACCCACCAACATTTTTCTGTGAATCTGTAATCGCAGGAATTGCTGGGAGTTTAGGATGAACTAATATAGGTTTATCCAATGACAATTTTCTTTGTCTATTTCTGATTAAAACCATTGGATTTCCACATCCTTCATTGGACGCATTTACCGTAGGGTCACCTTTATAATCAGAATAAAAACCCTTGTCATTCTCTCTTATATTATCATATGTTGAAAAACGAATTGATTGTCCATGACGACTTTCAAAAACGGTATCACCTTCATATCTTTTTAATTTTCTAATTTTTGAATTTGATAAGAAATATGAACCAAGTACTCCTTTTACTTGATTATTTGCAATCCTTTTGTGTGCATTTAAAGATTTCGGTCCATCCACGGCTTCTGTTTTTATATCATCGTCAGATACTAAATCTTTATTTCCAGTATTGTTTCCATAAAAAGATTCTAATCTAAAATTAGATTCTTGATTTACAAATCCATTTAGATTTAATTTTCTAGTGTAAAATAACTTATCTAAATACTTTACAATAATTACAACTTCATTTAATAACGGATATTCAACTATTCCTGTGGACTCCATTGGAAATGCCCATGATAATTTTTCTTTTTCCAATCCTTGTTGCGAAAAACATAATCTTACTTTACACGCACCAATATAAGTATAATCTATATCTTTATTTGTAGGTTCATCACCTTTATAGTTTTGAGGAATATTTCTGGAATCTACTAAATGTCTTTTATTTACTATTTCAGGATGAGTTTCATCCAAAATTACATCCAATACAATTGCCGGTTCCAATTCATAAAATTCATTTGATGGAGCAGCATTTGATTGATTTCCAACAGATAATCCAATATTGTTTAACTGTCCATAACTAACAGGAGAAGATTTTATATTAAAATATGACATATTATTTCTTTATTTCAATTGGAATGTTCATTGTATCTGTAATCTTCCCCACTTCAGCCATTAGTTGTTGTCTTTCTTCTTCGGATAATCCACCAACCTCTTCTGTACCTTTATTATCACTGCTAATCAATCTTTGTACTATAGCAGCTAATTTAACCAGTTGTTCATCGTTCCTCACACTTACATCTAAGTAGTCTTTTATAAGAGGAACGATGACAATAGCATCGTTCGGTGTTTTAATCATACTTCTTAAATCAGATACCAAAATATCAATTTGATCTTTTTTCTGTTCAGAATTGATTACAACGTCTTTAAGTAAGTTTGAATATTTCTTACCTTTATACAATTCAAAATCTAAATCCATACCTATAAATAGATATAGATTTGAATAATTACACTATCAATTTAATTTACCTCTGTCTAAATAAGACTGAGCAATTACCCTTTGATAACTTTTCATCTTATTTATTACTTTAGTAATTTGTTGTGTCTTACAAGATGATATTTCTCTAATGTACAGATACAACGCTTTTTTATTAAACGCATCAATTCTATTACAATTTCTGAATAATTCTATCACTGCATTCGCAATATTTAGATCTCTTTGTTTTGTAAATATACGACCAACATTTCTCTCCCAGTAATCTACCATTAATTTAAGAAATTCATCTGTTTCTACATCTTTATAATGTGAATCGACAGTTTGTAAACATACGGATGATTCACCTGGAGTATCCGCAATGTTTACATGTTGATTATATTTTTTGTAATTACCGTTGTTATGAAAAATAAGATAATTTTTGGCAACTATACTAAAATAACTAAATGCTTTACCTTTACCTTCTTCAAATTTATTCATATTAGAAACCAAATGTGCCACAGTTTCTTTTTGAATTTCAATTGGACTATTGTCAAAATATGTAAATTTAAATGTATTAAAAACATTTTCTACTAATTTGTCAAATGCGTGTTTAATATAAGTTTCATAAAGATGATTTCTAATGTCTTGATTATCTTCTTTGTTGTATTTAATAATATACATTTCTGTATCTTTAGTAAAATACATCTTTTCTGCGGATTTCTTTTTTTGTTCGGATTCTACTGAAGATTCTTCAACTATAATTTTAGGTATTGTTTTCCTAATATTTTTTTCTTGTACCAATGGTACATCTTTTTTCTTTTTATCGACTTTGTTTATAACCATTTTATTTTTTTGTTTAGTTGATACTTCTTTATCAAGATGTTTTACAACATCTATTTTTTTTAAAACTTTTATTTTTTTCTTGGAATTTTTCATTTGGATTTTTCTTTGATAAGTTCAATTAATTTCACGATTTCAGAAAAAACAAAACCAACATCATCGTCTTTTTCAAAAATGTTTTTATCGTCAATTTCTTTTAATTTACGATATGTGTTTTCGACCAAAGTTTTATACTGAATAGACCAATTTTGCATTGTTTCTATTACATCCAATAAATCATTTATTTTAATAAAAAAATAAAAGTTTGCGCATATTGAAACCGTCAATACTACTGTGAGTATTATTATTAGTGTTAACATAAATCAATCATAATCTGATACATCTCCATTATCAAGATATTCTTCCATAAATGATATTGCTTCATTTACCAACTCCCAATCTTGAGTCTTTTCCGATTCTTTGAGAATATCCAACACTTCTTTTATATCAAATTCGTCCATAATATTTTAATAGTAAACTGATAATTAAATATATCATAAAAATTTGTAAAACCAAACAATTATTACTATTATAGTAATTTTAATTTAAAAACTAAAGTTATTAGGCTTATAACTGTTATCAACCACTACTTCTTTTATTACTTCTTTGTCAACAAACACTTCTCTAATCACTTCTTTTTCTACAGGTACTTCTCTAATAATTTCTTTTATTATTTGTTCATCTTTAACTTCTTGTGTAGCTTCTTCTTTTGCTTGTTCAACTATTTCTTCTACAGTTGGTTCTTTTTCTGGAGTTTCTTCTATTTTAACAATAGGTTTTACATAAATTACATCTCCTAACGTTGTATTATAAGCTAATAATAAACAAATTGCAAGTGGATCAAATACTGATATAAGACAAATAATAAACCATTTTACTACTTTATTAATATCTACACCAAATTCATCTGCGACGAATTTAAATGTTTGTAAATCTTTTTGACCTCCACTTTTTATTTTGATGTCCGATATTTGTTTGTCTAATTTTTGTATTTCGTCAACAGTAGATTGAATTTTATTATTTTCTACATCCATATCTTGTTCACTCTTATCAATAAATTCTTTTGTGGATTGTTGTATTTGGGATAATTGAATTGGATTACGACTAATAATAACATTTGTTATACTTTCATTTAATCTATTTTCTTGACTTGTTCTTAATTTAGTAATGTTTTCTATTCTCTTTTTTGCATCATTTATCTTATCAACATACATTTTTTTCTGATCTTGTATGTAAACAATTTTTTCTTCACTTAATTTATTTTCAATTGAAGACTGTTGATATGCAGATGTTAAATAACCAAAAATACCAAGAGATGTAATAAACATTAATGATACAACTGCTAAAATAAGATAGGTTTTCAATAACATTTGTGATTTTTTCCAGTATCTATATAAAAATGTAGTGGCTACTAATTTACCAATTTCAAGTGAACTAGCCATAATCATAGATGCTATAGCCGACCCACTAAACAACATACCAATACCAATTATACTGAAAAAAGCAGCACAACTCGCTATAAATAACGATGATAATCCTACTATTCTTTCAAATGTAAATTGAGTTTTCATACAGTATATATAGTCAAAAAAGAAGAAACCCTCTACTGTTTATAACAATAGAGGGTATATAATAAATATATAACTAATTACTTAATCGTTACTTTTCTTACGTCTGGGACTGCATGTTTTACCTTATTTAAAGTAATTAAAAGAATACCGTTTTCAAATGTAGCAGATACAGTATCTTTTTCAATATTATCTCCTAAAGTAAATGATCTACGGAAACTAGAACGTTTTAATTCTCTTCTGATATATTTTCCATTTTGAGCATCTGTTACATTTTTGCTTTTACCGCCACTTACAGTAAGTACATTTTGTTCCACTTCAACATTTACATCTTGTTTACTTAAACCTGGAACTTCAGCTTCTATAACTACTGTATCATTGTAATCAATAACATCTACTCTTGGATATGAACCTTTTTCAAAAAAGTCTACACCAAATTCTTGGCTAAAATTGGGGGAATTTGCTTTGAAAAATTCATCAAAAATTTGATCAAATGGAGTTAAAAACTCATCACGATGAATTGTACGAAATAACGGATTATTTTGATATTTTACTACTGACATATATATTTTCCTTTCTTAAATAGTCTATTTAGACCCATTTTCATGCATTCTTTTTGGGACATGCAAGGACAATCGTTTTGATTATCTAATGTATATATATCAATTAATTAAGAAAAATTCAAAAATTTATTCAATTGGATTAGGCGGAAATAAATTATTTTGTGTATATTCACTTATATAACGATCATTAAATCTAATACCCGCATACATTTCGTAATCTGCAATTGTTCTGACATCACCGAAATTATAAACTGAATCTATTAAATTTTCAAATCCATCCATACCAAATAATTTTTTGTGTCTATTTGTAGAATCGTTGTCCAATTTACTCCAATCACTTCCTTCTATAATATGATCATCCCAATGTTTTGGCCTTTTTTCTCTTGTATAATAATGCCATGCAACAATTTTATTTGGATGGTATAAATCATATCCATAGGTGTATGCTCTTACACCAATATTAGTTTCTTCGCCGTAAAAATAATAACTTGGATCGTGTTGTACCAATTTACAAAATTCACCGTCTGTAAAAGCAAAATGTCCGCTATAAAATCTTGACGGTATTGGATTATCATATGTTTCAGTTAATGGTTCCGGAATAAAAAACATTGGACCGTCTTCCATAAACTTTTCCAGATTCATTTTCCAAACTTCTTGTAAAAATTCTTCTTTATCCGGATTATAATGAGGCAAATAACCCGTAATCAATGGCTTTTCACTTCCCATTTCTTTACATTGATTATACATTTCAATCAATTGTTTATCCCAATTTTGTACAAATCTATGATGTGAATCCAATTGAAGTGTATATTCTTCACCATTATAGTGTTGTTGAATTAAATTTCTAGCCCAACATACACCTTTACTTTCAACATATGGAATATCAAGATATTCAATTAAATGTTTGATTGGTTCCAATGTTTCATTGTCATCGTGTTGCCACGCAACTACAATTCTTAATGATTCTGGATTTTTAGCTTTATCAACCAAATCCAAAACTGT